>Ga0058698_10000489_pt1 | contig 21828 bp, 21 predicted proteins | sample AgamicAsSfe_FD_67288 | JGI IMG/M metagenome (GOLD analysis project Ga0058698, IMG submission 67288) | Agave microbial communities from Guanajuato, Mexico - As.Sf.e | ecosystem: Host-associated > Plants > Phyllosphere > Phylloplane/Leaf | place: Guanajuato, Mexico | collected 2012-05-30
TCCATCATGCACCTTCGCGCTAGGTCACTTATGAGTGGTCTGTAGAGACGATCTGTCCGCCTCTGCAACGATGGGATAATGCTGGGCGGTCCCCGATTTGGCAACATATCCAAGTGTTGAGCAAATCGCGTACTTGTGTTCCTGCTACTCATCGCTGGCGGATGATTTCTAGTAGAGTCCGGTATCAGTGGTGGCCGAAATGGAGTTGAAGAGGAATAAAGCTTGCGCACCTGTGAGAAACTCCTCGCTGCAAATACAGTTAGCCGTGATTCTGAGAACATGTTCCAAGCCCTCAAGTTGGACCACTTACAAGCTCAGTGTGATATAACCATCGCGGTCCTCGTCATACTTCTTGAACACATCCGTCATCCTCTTCAGACTAATGCATGCTTGCACAAATAGATCGAAGCTCAGTGCATTGCGACCATCACGGTCGTAGGTGCGGTACAGAAGGGTGACGAATTGCTGGGAAAGGCGGTATCCAAAGGCAATGAGGGCCTCATTAAACTCGGCGTAGGATATGCTACCGCTGTGATCTTGATCGAAACGGTCGAAGAGGCTGCGCCAGGCAGAGAGGAAGCCCCATAGTCCACTGTGAGCGACGTTTTAGCTTTAAATTCTGATAAGAAAGAAAAGGGGGCAAGAGCAAGTACCAGAATTCATCAAAGTTGACAGATCCAGATCTGTTGGTGTCGAACATCCGAATCATCATACGGACAGTGTGTGGGTCGAAAGGTGTCCAATCTCCGTTGACGAGCGCAGTCCGCAGTTCAGCTTCTGTGAGCTCACCACTCTCTGCCGCATCCGTTAGCATGGTACATGGCCAAGCTCGTGGCTACAACATACTGTCCTTGTCGACGGCGCCGAACAATCTCCAGAGTGCCTCGCGGTCATTCGCATCCCTTGGCGGCGCAGGCGTGGGCGGCGGCCTCGACTGTTGCGCCAACTGCGGTCTTCCATGATATCCCTGTGGTGGTGGTCCATGGCCGTAGTTGGCGGGTGGAGGCGACCCAACTGCCATTCTGTTGTCCTGTCTCGAGTCGTACCGGCTGTCGTAGCGCGTGTCGCTGTATGCGCCTGGCGGGGGTCTGCTATCATATCCACCACCTCCTGCGCCGCGTCCCCCACCGCCGCCATAGCGCTCATCTGGACGGGTGTCGTATCTCTGGCCGCTGGGAACGGGCGGGGGAGGTTTGTTGTAGTCCGGACGCGCTGAACTTGTGCGCGGTGGGCGTGCGGCTGCAGGTGCGTTTTGCGACATCATGGCAGCAGCCTGGTCTTCGTCAGTCTTGCATGCGTGTCGACAATGTTTGAAAGCTATACCTGCTCAGGCTCTGCATGCATAGGCAGCCTGTCCGGGTTGAAGCCTTTGTTGTACGCCATGATGGGATCAAATTGTCGAGTGTTTGTGAGGTGGAAAGCGAATGTCGCAACGTGTCGGGGCTGATGATATATGAATGTGACACCAAGCTTCAGCTTCTCGGCGAGCGAAGGCAATCGTCAGGCGCGCAACTGACTCCAAAACACAGGGAGATGCTAGTAGCTTACGGCACAAAGTCTTTATGATCAGCCGAGTAAGATGCGGCTCCAACGATCAAAGCCCAACTTCGCCCTTCACAGCCCGGTTGCGGCTGATAGCAACGGCGAGCCCTTGGGCAAGGCGTATGCGCAGCGGGGCAGTCGGCTTGGCCCTATGACGCAGTAGGTCGTGCCCGGTCAACATCACAGGGAACGTCTACCACGATACGAATACGGGCAAATCAGTACGCAGCATACGCAAAACTTGAGCCTGCCCTTCTTGCCAACGTTTCGCTTCCCGAAGGTTCGGCCAGTTGCTGTCGAGTTTGCACGTCAATCACTCGCTGCAATGTCGAGTCACACAGAGCTTGTATAATGGGGTACCCCTGGTTGTTTATGTGGACTAAGCCAAGCCGTTCATTGGTATTATTTACAAAGAAGTACATATCTTGACTCTGATCGTTCGTCATGCCATAACCGGTATGCCCAACAAGGTCCATGTGCAACCGTCAAATTGTGAAAAGAGACAAAATAGTAGATGACAACAACGACAATCATCGTGGGTATCCAACGCCCCTGCACCCAAATTCTACAAAGCCTTCAAACAAAATAGCAAAAAGTATAGTATGCATCGAGCATCGCTTGTTGGTCCTCAGGAAGTAAAGACCGGAATAGAAGCACCAAGTATGGGGTACAAATACAGCATAGCCGTGGAAATAGGCCATGCGAGAAAGACTGTCGCTTCAAACAACTTTTCAAACTCCGCTGCACTGCTCAGGTTTTGACCCGCTTTTGGTTGCCGTCATCCGAGCCCTGATCAGACGTCTTGCGCTTGCGCTCCGCCGAATCGTCACGGGCGAAGCTGGGTCCATTCGGGGCTACGGGTGTCTGGAAAGTCAAAGGACTCGGCAGCATGTTGGAGTCGCGACCAAAACCCCACTCGGGGTAAAAGCTCGAGGGCGAGGGAAGGAGGCCATTCTCCACAAAGCGGCTGGGAAGTGCTGAGATTGGCGTCTCCATGTCGTTGCGGCTACCGTATGAGTTACTGTTAGATGGCGGCGGCGGACGAGCAAAGGGGTTGGGCGGGCCAGTTGCACCTGCACTGAGCAGCGAGTTCGCACTCGGTGACGGAGGAGGCAGGACTACGCCAGAGGAGTGCGACGCATCAGTGCTTCGTCCTGGGGTCGCACCAGTTGTGCCAGAGTCCTTTGGAGACGAGTCGGCCGTGGCACTTCCAGCATCCGAGTGTTCGCTCGGGATCTGCACCCTCAATCTTGGCTTGCTTTCACCACCCATGCGCAGACTGTTTGTTCGTGACGGAGGAGGGATCGTGGGCATTGAGGATGTAGACTGCGTTCGCTGCGGTGGTTGCTGAACAGGTAGCTGTGAAGGCTGTGCTTGAGGTTTTGGTTCCCCGTTCGGCTGCAGTCGTGACATGGCGGCTACATCAATTGATTGCGCACGGTTCTCTTGCTTGATATATGGCGCTTCGCTGCGAGACAGGTTTGAATTGCTACTGCTACCCCAATGCGCAGCGAGCATGGACTGGCTGTCGTCGATTGGTGTGAAGATGCTGTGTCTGGCGGACGCGTGTAGTGGCTTCGGCTGGGGGAGAGGGGGACTCTGAAAATCGTTCTGTTGCGTGGGGGACGGGACGGTAATCGTAGGCTGTTGCGGGAGTTCTTGCTGCGGCTGAGAGGCTTGCGGAGGTGGAGGGGGCGGGGACAGTCGCTGTTGCTGCTGCTGCTGTTGCTGCTGCTGCTGTTGCTGCACTTGTTGCTGTGCCTGCTGTTGTGCCTGTGCCTGTGCTTGTGCTTGCTGTTCTTGTTGATGCTGGTGTTGCACTTGCTGCTGAAGATGGTGCTGCTGCTGTTGCTGCTGTTGCTGGAAAGTAGGCGGCATTGACTGCCGACGTTGCTGCTCTTGTTGCATGTACTGCACTTGAGGATGCGTAGGCATGGGATGTGTAAATTGGTACTGTGCGGCGGGTGGAGTAGGCTGAGGCTTGGGGGCCATTTGCTGGGCAGTTTGCGGGTTGTAGAAAGGCGGGTTCGGCATGTAGGCATAGCTGTTGGGCGGTGGAGGGGCTTGCGAAGGGTATGGCTGGGGCGGCGCGAGGTTCGAGCTCGGTCTGCGAATGTGGCCTACTCTCGAGTTGGGTCGCGATAGGTGGTGAGGAGGCTGGGGAGAAGGACCTCGCTGTTGGAAGGGGACGCCGTTGCCGATTGGCGGAGACATTGATGGCGCTCCTTGTCTCATGTGCTGGAACTGCGGGTGCTGCATGTGATGGGGCATCATCGAGTGCTCGGGCGGGGTGTGCGAGTCTCGGGGAAGGGCGCCCTCTTCATCGTCGTCGTCGTCATCGTCGCCATCTTTCTTGCCCATAAAGTCCTCTGGGCCCTTGTGCTCGTGTGCGCCGCCATACTGCGTGACCTGTCAGTGTCATGTACTTTAGCGCAACTCTCTGTCCAGGGTAGCAGGGGATGCATACGTATTGGTACCGGCCAATGGTCTCGTTGATGTCGCCGGAAGAGAATTCATAGAGCTTCTTGTTGTGGCCGAAGATGATGACGGCGACGTCTACTGAGCAAAGCACAGAGAGCTCGTGCGCCTTCTTGAAGAGACCGCCTTTGCGCTTGAGGAAGGTTCTATGGCGTGTTAGTGGCTGATCGCAATGTGTCTGGGGCAGCTGGCTTACACGGAGCGGTTCCGGTCGTCCTTGATGGCCTTGATCTCGATCTTTCTGCGACCCATGGTGGATGGCGATGCTAGACGTCAAAGCGCATGGAGCGACGGTGATGTCTCGAGGAACTGAAGAAGACAGTACTAGCTTGCGCGGCCGAGGCGTGATCACGAAGACGCTGAGCGTTTCAGCGCTTGCAGCAGGAAGAGGCGGGCGGCGAAAGTCGGCGCGGTGGATGGGCAATTCTTTTTCGCGACTCCAGGGCTATATGGCTGTGATGCGCGACACAAAGGTCGGTTGCTGCTCTCACAGTTTCTGTGAGGCTCTGAACGTGATGTGCAGAGGAAACCATGATGGAGTGGGTGGGCGCCCCTATATTTAGAAATCTGGCGTCTGCAAAGCCCAGGCCATCCGATCGCTAATATGCCCGGTTACGGGTTATTTGCTGGGTTTGGGTCCTGGTGCCACGTCCGCTGTCCCCTTGCAATTGGGTGTGCAATCTGTCTGTCAATCATCACAGGCATGCCTAACTCCATCGAGGCTGTTTACTCCACTTGCAACGCCCAGCTGAGTTATTTTAAGGACATATCAGAGCTGGGGTCCAGCGGCCTCACACAGGCAGAGCAGACCCTTGATGCGGTACAGTATGAGAATGAGACGACCAGCCATTTTACCGGCATCGCGCTACTCACGACCTCTTCACGGCAGTCCCTGTTGACTGCAGAGGGTACTCTCAGATTAGCAAGACCATCTTACCGGCTCTGCAGCATTCAGACGGGGGTCGCTCGCTATTCTTGCGTGCCATGTCTAGCGGGAACACATATCGGCGCTTGCAGACGTGATGACGAAAGTCATGGCCCTGAGGTCGACCGAAGGCGGAGGCATTCGGTGCTCCCTGTGTGTGCGGCATTGCACTTGCCGGTGCGCCATTTGCACCCTTTCCCGAGCAATGTTTTGCTAGCGACACATGGCGGAGCATTCGGTCAATCATTTCTCTCAAACCTTAGCTTCTTTTACTGCAAAGGCAGTCCCTGTGTGAAGCTGTGGCCTGCCAACCAGTCCTTCGCTGTCTGCAATCGCTGTCATCCATCATGGATAGCCGTCGAGAACGCCCCGCTTCCCCACCGGATGCGGGACGGCTCAAAGGTGTCCATCTTCACAGTCCCCGTCCATCTGTATGCAGTCATGTCCCCGGCAGACGATCCAAGAACATCCAAACAGATTGTTTCCAGTATCTACTTCCATGTCCTAAGGTTGAAGTTGGAATAAAACTCGCAGCACGCGGTTCCTAGCGCGACTACCTCCCATGTCCGAAACGCGGTATTTTTAGAAGGCCATGCCGCAAACCCACATCTACCACTGGCATGACGCACCTGCTACTGCACCTGATTGACTGATCGACCCAGCTTACCTCGACACACACGACCAACACTCCAGAATGTTACACATTGCTAAGCTGCTGTTCGTCTATTCTTTCCACTCGCATCGTTGTTTCTTCCCGTTCTCATAATCTCACCCACCTAGCCGCCAGCTCCATATGTTCTCCCCACTTCACATTAGCTCGTGCTTCCCCATACGTACATTTCACGGCCAGGATGCTAGTGTATGTGATTGTTGACTTCACCTGCTGAAGCGAATGCGCCGCACCGAGCTGTCGGTTCTATCTCTCCACCACCAACCTTCACCATTCTAATTGAAGTATCACAGATACCGGCATCACTCAGCAACGCGTCACTCCATCAAAGAAAGGTGACGTTCACCGGAAAATAGGCGGCCCGGCGCGTCTAACTCTCTATCAGATGCAGGTACACGTTCGGCTGTTATTCTTAGTCTCACACGCACACCACCCGGCAGCCATTCCTTTGTTTCTGACCAGTACCTCGTATGTACCCTCCCAGAGGCCTGGCTGATGCAGGTACACAGATCTCGTGTTATTTTGGGCCGCACGCTGGCCCTCGTGCTTCCAATTTCTCCAACCGCCATGGCCTGTGGCCCCAATCCGAAACCTATGCCTCGCTGAAGAACGCGTGGTAAATGCAGGTACCCTGCTAGGACGTTATTCTTGGGCGATACCTCAGAACGACGTATGCCTACACGACCTTCATGATAGCCTACCGAATGCGATCTCCTGAGCATGTCAAGGAGGTCTTCATCTCATCTCAGTTTCAACAGATATCATTCTTGTCCAGATCTTCGGCCAATACGTTGAATTGATCGACGTAAGCGCTGAGGAGATTCGTGTACACAAATGGTAGGACCAATGGCAAATGCATCTCGATTGCAACAGGCTCTTCATCTTCGTCCACATCCTCACCTTCTAGATCATCCCCCTCTTCTCTCTCATTCGTTACTAGAGGAGCAAGCTCTTCCCTGATTTTCCTGGCGAGGCGGACATATGCGGCTTGCCCAAATGCAGGATCGGTTCTTCTTGAGAAACTGCAACTGTTCTTTCTCTGCTAACCATTCATATATCAGACACCCATCAAGTGCCTGCGTATCTACTTGTGTGTGGTAGTCATGCCTAAGAACACCTCGTAAGCCGTTGTGTACAGTGACCCGCCATTCTTCTTCTGCTTCCTGAGATTCCGTTCGTACGGTGGATAGCCTTTGCACATGCTTTACAGTGGCACCATCAAGAGTGATAGGATCTTATTTGACCGTAAACACGAGCGATTGTATGAGATGGCCTGGATCCTAGCGAAGGAGCTCGCGCTCGACATGTTCAGCCCATTTATTGACAAAGGTATTCCAGGCTTCATCGTTACGGTAATCTCAGCGGTAGACGACAAACGCCCACTTGGGGCGGTCTCGAAGCTTATTAAGAATTCGGACGACAGTCCTTCGTGGCGCTCCCGGCATACCTTGGAATAGTTATGGGCATTAGCTTGGTGAATGGACGGGGCTCTGCCGTCAGATTGTAATGGCAGGTCAGGGCGTTCTGGAGAGTGGGTCAGCGAAATGTAATCTCCAAGTGCCTCGATGTGGTACAAAAGCGAGCTCTTCACATGACGCACGCTGCCTGGAGAGCATCATCTGGATCCATGCCATAGTTGCTTAGATCAAAGAACCCTCCCCCCTTGGTCTCATCATTTTCGTCTCATGCGTCGAGTAGAATCTCGAGGTCAGGTCCTAAAACCATAGACGCTGGTTAACATAGTTCATCCAAAATTGATGTCGGTCATCCCGACAACCATTATACTCCACGTAGGAACGATTCCTAGTTTCTTGAGTGTCGGCACAATGATATGGTTGTAGGTCGGATATGGATGGCAACGAGCTGAGGGATCGAAGATATTGCTGAGGAAGTCAACCAGAGAAACAGCTTATCCTGGCTCCTGCAAGAGGAATGGTCAATAGAGGTGAGTGGAATAGCGGTGACGTACCTACATCTCCACTGCCAACCATTCCACATCGTCAGCGCCTACGAAAAAATCGTCAGGGCACACTTATCAAGAGAGCGGCGATGGGACGGATGGTTAGAATACAACTCGACATGTTGGGTGTTTCGAGTCTATCCAGACGTCTTCTTACAGCGCCTATCCTAAGCAGTATAGTAATTAATCGAGCAGCTATCGCTTCGCCAGCCGAGCAGAAAGAGGACTGCATGGAAGATTTTCTGAGTGGAAGATGAGGTATAAAAGTATTCGCTTTCGAAGATTTTGATTAGCTATAAAATTCCGGAGAGGTTGCGCCTAAAGATGACACTACATACATTCGTTTACGTCTGCGGAAAGTACACTCTCTTCACTCCAAACTTCGGCACAACGGAAAGACATGTGACAAGAGGAAACAACAAAACCCTGTTATTGACCTAATCTGCATAGGTCGAGGTACCTTGTTGAGTGGGCTGAGAGACTACAGTTAGCAGTGGTTGAGCCTTTGAAGCCCCTACAATGATGTGTCATAGTGAAAAGGAACTTTTTCCTTGAGACAGCGACAGCAAACAAAGCACAGCGACATGATGCTTCAGTATATTTCGGTATTTGTTGGAAAGAAGAAGGTAGAAAAGAACTCAAGCCTTTTTGTGCTGGGTCAGATATCTCGAAAGCACCAGCCGCACATTTTCGAGTGCTGACAAGATGACACGATCAAAGTGACGGTGACGGGGCATGAGCAGAACAGGATCACAAGCTTGCGCACGTCTAAGCAATTGCACTACGCAAAACGTCTTGATTAAACATTCGAAAGTTCGCACCTCCTTCTCTAACATATAACATACTACGTGATCTTCGCGATGGTATATATTGTCGGTCATCGAACATACGTGACCGCATGACTGTGCATGTCCGCAAATATGTGTACCTAGACAACGATGTACATTCCTCCCGAGGTATCTCAGCAAAACGTAAAAAATCGAAAACTGATGCAGATTGAATGGAAAACAAGCCGATGTCAGACATAAGTGTATGGCGCTGACGGGTATTAAGTGTGAAAGCACAAATTATGCTGGTTGTCGTAGAAGAAAAAAACCAGAAAGTCGAATTCGGAAAGGGTATCGAGCTCTTTGTACGCTTGGAAAACAGATGGGGTATGTGATGCTAAAGGACGATCTGGGCAATTGTTAGCAGAACTCTGAGCAATAACGTAATGGGAGCCTTACAATGCGCATTCTACCACTGTCTTCCGCCAGCTCCTGCGCCCGGCTGACCATCAACATTGCCAGTGAGTTCAGCAACACGCGCCTTGATGCGAGCCACGCGGCTTTCGATGGTCTCCTCGCCACTCGTCTCGCCTTCGTCAGTCCGCTGGCTCTGGCTTTGACTTCGGCTACGGCGAACCTGTTCTTCACTCAGCCTCGCTGCGCGTTCGGCAGCGTTCTTCCTAATCTGTGCCCATCGATCTTGAGATGGTGATTGTTGCTTTGTGAACTCGACGGATTCTTCCGAGATGTCATCCGCATATTCTGGGGCACGCTGGGTCGGGGTTCTAGGGTTCGTCTGTTGCATCTGTCGACGAGGTACAGTTGGGGCAGCAGCGGCATCGTCATCACTCTCGTCGTCGGCAGGGGCAAAAGCAGGCATGTCTTCCATCGGGCCTTGGTCGAATCGTGAGAAGGCCTGGTCGATCTCTTGTTGTGTTGCTGGTCCACCAGCCACAGGACCGCCAGCTTGATTTGGCTCCACAATACCGGACGAAGCCGCAGGGCTAGGCTCGTGTTGTGGCGATGGCGCCCGTATAGGCTCGGGTTGATCATCAGTGTAGGTTGGCGATGGCTCTCGTACATTGGATTGGTGGTCGTCAAGTCGGGAGTTGCTCCGGAGGGCATCAGATGCTTGGAAGTATGAATCATCTGCAGGTGCTGTTGTAGCTACTGCTGCAGGCGTCTCAGTCTTCTTTCTCCCAAATAGCTTCCTAAAACCACCGCCTTCCTTCTTCTTCAACTTGTTTGGTGAGATCTTCTTCCCTGGTGCGGCTCCGTGATCCTCACTGACGCGGCTCTTGGGCTGGGGAGCCACAACTGGTTTCCGTTCGGGCACTGCCTTCCTCAAGGCAGGGTGCTGGTTCGGAGTCGTGCCTGACTGAACAGACTTCTCGTCCGAGATGGGTAGCGGCGTTGCGAAGGGCGTCTCCTCTATGGGAGTGGACTGGTCTTGCGCAACTGGAACAGGGAACGACTGCTGCTGAGGAGTCTGAGTGGGCGAGTCGTTTGGCCAAGGTACCGGAGTCACAGAAGCTTCCGTAGGCTTGGTATCAATACGAGCTGGTGAGCGTGACTCTCCTCTCTCGGACTTTGGTAGCGCGGGAAGATCGCGGTTGGACACCTCTGGAGGTAGTGGCGACGAGCGACCATTAGCAGATGCCATGAGATTGTTCTTTGAGCCTCTGCCGGCACTGACATCTCCCAGGTACTGGGCACGAAGTGCGTCCTTGTCAAGCGCGGCTTCGCCAAACTTCTTGTCCCACTGCATGGCCGGACCAGCCTCGTTCACCAGATGTGGTTGCAGCGTAAGCACACTGTTTGTTTTCACTGATGTGGTATCGTCGGTACGTCCTCGGCGTTGCGCAAATTCCTTTGCGTCCTTTTCGTCCCGCTCATTCTTAGCCAGCTTTGCTGCTGCAGCCTGTATCCTCGCGTGTTGATCTGGTCCAATACTGGTCTTGCTCATGGGTGTGTTGTTAGTTGTCCGGTTGTAGGGCTCTTTCGGGGTGGGCTTCTTGCCGGTCGACTTTCTGCGGCCAAGTCGTCCACGCCTTGTGAAGCTAAATTTGGACTTTTTCTCGGCGATGTAAGCACCTTCCTCAGGACCAGGAGATGCGCCTTTGACTTGCTCTTCCATGACTAGCCACTTTGCGCCTTGGATGCGTGTTTCAATCAACGTGCATCTTCCGAAGGCGGCTTTGCGATCAGTAGTCTCTTCGGAAGCCAGACTAATCATCCATACCCACCAGAAGGTCTCGTCGAGGTCGAACTTAGTTATGCTTGCCAACTCGCCAGGCTCAAGGTCATCTTCGTTAAGACCATTTCGCACATGTGACTGGGAGCTGTGTACACGGTTCTCTCCTAGAGGTGGGAGTTTCTGGTTGGGCATTAACAGAGTAGTCGGGGGAGATTGATTGTTCTCGTCGGCGAAGCCCGAGGACAAAAAGTCCGCCCACGAAGGCGTGGTAGGGCGACCCAAGTCGGTATTGTTGGAGTGAGGCCCCGATCGAAGACTGGAGAACTCTCGTGGGCTCCCTCCTACCGAGGCACCATTTGTACTGCTGGAGCTATCCATTATGCCTGAAAACCCAAAGTCTTCAAAGCGGGACCACGACGGGTCTGGTGTCGTTGGGTCTGTTGACACTGTCGACTGGTTGGCTGTTGCAATACATTTGAGTACTCTCTGGCACTCATCAGTCAGAGCCTTGACAGTGTCTTCGTAAGCGGAGAACTGTTGCAGCGCTCTGTCATCGTCGCGGTACTCGAAGTTCTTTGCGCGACGCAGTAAGGCGAACGGTGTAGGCGAAACGGAATCTACGATCATGACAACCTTGGTTGTGCGCGTTTGCATGAGGGTCGGCGTTTGCGGAGGGTATTCGGTCTGGGTAAGTAGCGCTTGGAGAGAACGAGGCAAAGCTGAGATGCCACCAACTACGTTCATATCTGGAGATAGCGATCGCAGGTAGGCGAAGAAGAGATGGCTGGCAGCATCCGCGGCCCTACAGTGAAGTCAGTATGTATTTCACATGTAATGGATGGTAATGCTTACTTCTCCCATGTGCGATAGCCACCATCGAAGCCCTTGCCGTCTTCGACGAACTCAAATGCCCACCATCCGGCTAAACGAGAGAGCTTCCTGCCACCCATACCGTTGCTCTTGCCCCTTGCTGCGACGGAGGACAACAGATCGAAGAAGTCAAATATGATGCGCTTGCGAGCTTCGGAGTCGACGCTGATTGGTATGAAGGTATCGAATGCGTGGCGGGCGAAGTTTGAATCTGTACATGACATCAGCAGCCATCAGGGGTATGTCCTTGGTGCCAGCTTACCAGACTCGCCGATTCGGAAGAGCTCATAAGCGTCCCAGGTGACGACGCCGCCGGGCAATCTGCTCCAGCACCATTTAATGATGCTGCAGAGCGTCTGTCTACGTCAGCGCATTGCTCGATGTGGGGGTGCAGCTTTGTCGGCCTACCAATGGCTCAGTGAGACGCAGTTCCTGCGCCAGCCCCTCGCCTGAGTATTGCCGCGTGTTCTCGTAGGCGGCCTTGAAGAAGTTGCGTATGAAGTTGCGGGAGGCGCTCGTGTCGGAGGTGGGGCGGAAAGGGAGAAGCATAAAGGGCATGTCCAGGGCTATTGGGAGTCAGCAACGACGATGCAAGTGCCAATTGAGCATTCCCACGTACCCCTCGACTTCATCTCCTGTGTGCAGACGTGGATGAGCTCCTGGATCTCGTCTGGAGCGACATCCTTTCGCGTCCACGACTCCTCCCAGCGAGGTTTTGGCGGCGCGACGGGCTCGGGGGCAGTCTTGGCGCCCTTTTGCTTGTCCTTTGAGTGGAAGACACTCTTGAAGAAAGGCATGTTGGCGTATGGCGGGGTGTCTGGCGGGCGTCCCGTGTGTAATCGCTACCACCTGTAGCGGGTGACGCAGTTGCGCTCTGAGGTGGATGCGCGACGCGGTGGTAGCGCGATGCAGGGACTGGTGCTATTCAATTGCTTTTTCTGCGAATATGCCTGTGGTGTTAGCAGTGTAGGTGTAAAAAGGCACTGCAAAGAGGTTCCAGGGCTCCGGCGGCCGAGAAGGTGAATTGCTGCTGGCGGGAAAGGAGGAGGGCGAGGCAGTTGCCCTCAGGCAGGGCTCCTTAGGGTTCAAGCGAAATAAGTTCCAATCGACGCCCGTCAATCGCCCATCCCTGCCCCCCGCCAAGCCCTCCCTTTACAGCTAGTCGTGGCTCTCCTCTGTGGCACCTGCAGGAGAAAGTGCCTCTGTTTCGTATCTTTGCTTTAGTCGCCAGCACATTGGGGCCCGGGACTCGAAAATCTACGCGGTCAACGGCTGCTTCTGGTGTGCGATTGGTGGGGCTGAATGATGTGTTGTCCCTCTTCGCGTCATCCACCGCGCATCGGACCATGTCATCGTTGACACCGCCTCATATCGCGACCAGTCGCCCTGCCCGCGCTGCTTCATCGCCAGCAGCCCCATCCCAGCGACAAACACCACAAAGCAACACCATACGACGCCTTGTGGGACAGACCCTGCGTAATGCGCCCGCTGCTGATCCGACTAGCTCCCGAACTCCAGGGCCGTTGTCTCGTACGCATGAACCTGACTCCACTGTAAATCTAATACTCATGATGCTATGACTGAGGCTGGAAAGAAGCACTGCACGAGCTGAGCCCGTTCCCGAGACGCAGATACCCGTCTTGTGGCCGCTGGTAGTCGAATGCATCACATTTCAAATGGCTCCTACTGCCATCTCCTGTTGCCATCTCCTGTCACATGTTAGAAGTTCGCTTCAACGTTGACAACAGTGTACAGTTTGTCTTGATACAACAGCAGTCCTACAGGAGCCATGATGTTTTCATGCTCACGTCAATAGCCGTCGTCTTATCGCGTGAATGCTTTTTGGTTCGCGGAGAGACGCGTGAGAGACGTGCGTAATTTCCTGCAAACCCCCACTGGCGGTACTTCGGCGTATCTTTGAAACGGCAGAACAAAGTCAACTTGCCTTCACTCCCACCCTCGTTCTGGCCAGACACCATAGTCCAACACTCGCAACCATGGGAGCTCGATAAACAAGAGCGCTGAAGCTGTATGGTTTTCCGGATTCATGCTTCATGCTGCCGTTTGCTTGTAAAGGTGAATCATCGGCAGTATTTCCATCGGAGGCACACTGTAAATTCAGATCGACAATTGTTGCACCGCGAAAGACACCGTCTCGACACTTCCTGATGCAGATGAATGCTCACATGGTGTCTTAGAAATTATGCATTTGCCAAGCGTACAAGCACGTGTTTTCGATCTGTTTTCGTGATCTGCGCTAGCAAAAGGGTCTAATTCCGTTCTGGCTTAGGTCCATAGCTCCCGAATTGCTGTCTCCCGTTGACATGTTGTCAGCTGTGCCCTGAGCGCACACCCAAAAGCAAGTCACAGTGACACCAATCAGCGCCATTGCTGCAGCCAGCCATTTCTCAAGTCGTCCTCGCACGTTCTGAGTAGTCTATTTTCATCCATCCCGCCCCCACTTGTGGGCTGTAAACAATTTCCGCCATGCCAGCCCAAACAACATGCCCAATACCCGAAGTCGACCGCGCACTGTCGTCATACATCAACAGCCGGGAAGACACATTGAGGATCCGACGAACGCTCTCGAAGTACCTCACATCAAGCCTGAGGCCTGTCAATGCAGCAACTCAGAACCAGCATCTGAATCATGAATGTCCGCAGAACCTCTCCGCAGCCAATACCAACCCTCCAGGCTTGAAGGACGTTCGTCTGGAATATTTGCAGGCTCTTCGGGCTAGATCGCAGGCGCAAGCCAGACATCGTGAACTCCAGGCATCGTTGGAAGATTTACGCAATCGTTATGTGGACGAGAACCCGACGCAGCCAGAGTCAGAATACGACAATGAGGTTACTCGAGGCTACGTCTCTTTATTGCGACAGCGCAGACGATTTGCAGAGCTTCAGGTCATTCAAGAGTCTCTAGACAAGCTTCTGACCGCAAAGCCTTTGACTGTTGCAGCTGACCCTAGGGCTTCCATCAAGAGCGCCATTGGTGAGCAACCAGATTTACCTGCCGAGAGGTTCGAGCAGCTAGCACAGGCTGAAGAAGACCAGACATGGGTCTTCAAGCTGAAGCAGGAGGTTCTTGAGGCGCGAACAGCTATGGAGCGTGCCCAAGCCGCAAGGAAGAAGGCCCAGGACGAGCTTCAGGTTGAGCCAAGCTTGCAGGTGCAAGTTCATGCACTCGAGCGAGCGAGAGATGAACTCGTCGACTGGGTTCAAGGAGAGCTGGCTAAGATGGAGGAAAACAGTGTCTTCCTCGAGGACGCCTCGCCCATCAAGCGCCCAGTGAACGCCGTAGCACCCGTCGATCTTGCATCAGCAGAATCGCAGATACGGGAATCATACAACAAGTACATTGAAGCTCGTGCTGGCTTACTTGAAGCTCATGCAAGCCTTCAGCAGCCATTGGACGTACAGACTGAGAACCAGAATGACGGTCAATCCATCCCCTCCGAAGACAGCAACGCCACAACGACGAAGCCTGTTCGACCGATTACCAAGCTCTTGCCCTGTCTCCCACACCTTGCAAAAATAGCCAATAATGAGCGATCTCTACTCCAGCAATCTGTATACCTCCAAAATCAGATGGCATCCGCAAACCAGGACATGGAGGAAGCGCTTCTCCGGCTCTCTGGCGAAAGCCATCTATTACCCGCTGGCTCCAAGGATGTAGCGATATGGGGAAAGATGGCGCGAGAAGCGGAGGCGGTTACGGAAGAATTTGTGAAAGAGCGCTTACAGGCTAGCCGGCAAGAAGTGGGAAGTGTGAGCACGATTGTGGAACTTTGCTCACTGCAGAGTCAGGTCCTGGAATCGGCTTAGAGAGCAAATGTGAAAATTACATCCACTGAAAGGCTGAAATCACAGTTGTTTGAAGGATGATTGGAGCGCTCTAAAGCCAAGTACTTCGCGCGAGTTGAGTCAGGATCCCTCTTTGCGCTTGTAGAGGTGAAGGGTACTGCGGCCTTTCGTGCCAGAATTGACGGGGGATGCACCATCAGTAAAATTGAGTTTGATAGAGCATTCTGTCGCGAAATATGGTATCTCTAGACTCCAACTCGTATCATTCGAGACGTTTTGCATGCGTTTGAAATTTGTTGATATTACCACGTTAATTTCAAAGTACCCGGACAGCAAGCTATGGAAGGTCATCTTGCAGACGGGTCAAAGACGTCTCACAGTAACCCTACATCCGCGACTGCCGAATTCACCTGATCACCCTACATGGACTTCAACGGTTCCCTACCGCAGTAAAGGACAGTACACATGGTAGGGCCTAGGCTTCTGAAGAAACGCTATGACGGGCTGTGACCCTCCATAGTTTAGTAGTGTAAACTCAGTTGAAACGACGCACTCAATTTTTCCCTTTTGCCGTCTCTCCCAGCCGAGATAATGACAAGATATTTGGATGTGCCATTAGCTACCAACACAGACACATACGATATAACTTGAGCGACCACTCAGTTCAGGACGAAACAACAATAGGAAAATTGGTTCAGCAATGGAAAGGCTGCTCAGAAGCAGCTTATCAACAGAATGTGATTGGATCTCGAATGGGCGCGTAGTTCCCGTTTTCTTGCTCACGCCATTATCCTTGTTTGAAGAAGGCACAATATTCGGGAAATCTACGCATCCAAAAAGCACTCCAACATAGGTAACCTCAGCTGAATACAGAAAGTGGTTCCAATATTGGTTTCTCATGACATGTTTGTTTGCCATTGTGTAGAGACGAGAACGAGTTTTGAACGAATCCCGTCAAGCAAATTCGAGTAGCGCAAGATATTCATGTGTGCTTTCATCTTGCGTATCTCGTCTGCTTGGCTCAATCTGGGTATGCATGATAGCAATTTAAGCGCACATCACCTGTGCAGCCACACTTGCCGAGAACACTATAAACGCCTCTAGCCTACATTAAACAAGTGATGCATGACCAGAGTGGCTTGTTGTATATATCTTCCTGATTACTACAATGTCGTCTATGATCGTTCGCAACGCAGCTTCCCATCTCAACTTGCCCAGAATGCATCTCCTTGTAACTCTTTCCATCCTCGCTACTACAGCGCAGGCTCATTGCAAGTTCACCATAGCCTGTTTGAAGGCGTTGAGCTAACAGTTGCAAGATCGCTTTCCCAAGCTCATTCTTAATGGCGTTACTGAGGCGGCGGAATGGACATCCATTCGGCAAACCAAGAACTACCAAACTAATTCGGGTGTTACCTCCGTTACTAGCCCTGATATGCGCTGCTTCCAGAATCGCCCTGGGACAGGTACTGCAACTGTGGCTGCCGGCGATACGTTAGGCTTCGTTGCCGCAGCTTCCATCTCGCACTTCGGACCGGTGCAATTCTACATGGCAAAAGTACCCGATAGTGCGGATATCAATACGTGGGAGGCAGCGGGGAACGTATGGTTCAAGGCAGCGAGTATGAGCGCAGTGGGGAGTCCGTTGACTAGTGGGGAGAGCACATGGCCCGCATATCGTCAGTTGATCCGCACGCGTTATCCTTTCCGCCCTGCATAACTGATGCTAGACCAGAGAAATCGCAAGTTGAGTTCCAGATTCCAAAGAACGTGCCGAGCGGCAAGTATCTTGTTCGTGTAGAGTCAATCGCACTCCACCAAGCTTCTTCGGTCGGTGGTGCGCAAATGTATCTTTCGTGCGCACAGGTAGAGGTTATTGGTGGTGGAAGTGGTAAGCCTGGACCTTTGGTAGCGTTTCCGGGTGCATATAACGCCAACGATCCTGGTCTGAGGTGGTCGTACTATCCGATCGCGACGAGTTATACTGCTCCGGGACCTGCTGTGTGGAATGGCAACTGAGCTGCTTTGGAGCTGGTAGAGATGACGGTCCGCGCTAGTTATGTCGATTCAGAAGCTGGAGGTATATCTGTTGCACCATCTCTTTCTTACGGAGTCCGTATTTTTTCAAGAACAAGCACCTAGCTGGCGTTCTTTCTGCTCGGTCCTACCGGGTTCATGCCATGGAATCTTCTCACACCAAGTACCGCTCCATTCTCAACTTCTCCGCCTCCTCTTTCTTATTGAGTACAAAGGCGACCTCAGACCCAGCAGCAACTACAACAGTTGCTACCATACCGATGCCAGCTCCGATAGCCGCGAAGCCCAGGATCGTGAAACAAGTGTATCCAGTGAAAATAGTCAAGTACATGACACGGAAGAAAAGCAAGAAGAGGTCGTCTGATCGGGGCTTCATCGCATCCAGCTGAGATGCATAGTCGATACTCTGGAGCAATCAAGATATGGTATCTGTAGACGTTGCTATTTTGATCGTCGCAAGGCTGGGTTTCCGCTTTCGGTCTTCGAATACGAGGTGATGTTTGACGCTGATCTTAGTTGGACAGCACGGCCATGAAATTGTGGAGATGCGGTTCCGCGCCAACCGAGCGATCGAGTGCGTGAAGGGAAGAGAAGGGCATAGTACCACAACAAGTGATTTGTAGATAATACAATCTGACAAGGTGAAGCGTAGTTCAAGCCACGTGAACTGGCGTTCAGCTTGCAGCGTTGGCCGCGTCAGCCTCTCGGCGATTGGCCCTTGACGTCGTGTCCTCATGCCAATACTGCACAGTTCAGCGTACCATCATACTACCTTTCTGTTTATAGCAACAGCTGTGCAGGCGAAGACTCGTGCAGGAGGGAACAGACATGACGGAGGCGCCCCTGAAGGTTTCTAGACCGACGACAGAAAGCAGGGAAACAATATTTGAAGCAATGCAAGAATATTTGGATATGACGTTATAAGGGTTCTGCATAACTGTGAGGGGATTTGACTGCTTAAGAATGACTTTTCAAAGTCGCAACCTTGAATGACTTTGCGGACACAAGCGCGTTCGCTGATGTAATCGCCCTACCAACCCGCTGGCAAGCCCCCACAGACCAGACGTGTGCATTGGGAGAGGATATCTGATTTGCCGCTATGGGATTCGGAGGGCAAGCAATCATGTCTCTGTACCAAGGACGTTGCCAATCGTACGAGGACGTAGTGATGGTGAACATGTCGGCACCTTGATATCGCGCATCTGCACGTGTTGACGCGTTTGTCTTGGCACGCGTTAAGCCGCTCAATCGCCACTGGTTCATCTGCACATTCTCAGGCACAAGAGCAGCGCAAACCTCACCAGTTATGCTCAAATAATTTCTCAATGTTCAGAAACCCTCGAGAAAACCAGTCCTTACCGGAAGAATCTCGATTGACCCCCTCCACCGGCCGGCCTCCCTCGCCACCCCGCTCGTCCTCAGCAGCAGGAATGGCTTCCAAGACGGCAACGAAGAAGGTCGCGCCAAAGCCAAACACGAAAGCCCTTCCACCGAAGAAGGCCATTGTGCAAACTACTCTCACACCAGCCGACTTTGCCAAGAAGTCGCCCGCTGGCAATGGCAAGAAGCAGAAGCCGGCAGGCACGCCAAATGGCAACATCATGGCCTTCTTCAAGAAGGCCGAGGAGATCAACAGCCGCATATTCTTGCAAGAACGGGGGTCAAATCCAACTATTGTGTTCGACGGCGACGAGGACGACGTGGGTTGGAGTGACGAGAAAAGCAATGGCGTCATGACTACCGACAACGATGAGGAGCGCTACAATGAGAATGGCGGGAGCGTCAAGAGGCGAAAAGTCAGCGAAGAGGCGGTAGCACTTGTGCCGGCCTGTTCGCCACCTCCACCCACTGATGTAGAAAGCAATACTCTGGACGCGTTGGCAGCTGATGTTCCCAAGCAGGCGTCAAAGCCGCGGAAGAAGTCTGGACCCTTCGTGGACGACTCAGAATCCGAAGACGACAATGTAGAAGTACCTGCAACAACTTCAGGTATGGCCATACGAGGACAAAATGACGATTCGCCAATTGCTAAACCAACCGAGGGTCGGTTACCCGCAGATAGTATTGAAGACCACATCCCCCGCGAACTCCCACCGCTGAAGTCCGAATCCACGTCTCAAAACGGCGACGAAGCGCTAGACGAATATGAAGATCTTGAAGACGACGATTTGCTCGAAGGCGAAGAATACGATGAGAGGCGATGGATGAAGGAACAACAGAAGCTGGAGATGGAGGAAGCAGGCTTTGAGGGCGATCCTGACGAATTCGACGCTCCGCCTCTGTTTCCAGAAAGCGGTACCTCCGAACCCAAACAGGAAGAGCCAAATGCCAAAGATATACCCTCATGTCCAATATGCGGCAACGATCTACCAGGCCTGTCAGAACAGGATGTATCTGTGCACGTCAACGCATGCTTAGATGGCAACCCAATCCCGTTGCCTGTAGCAAAGCCCAAAGAAGAGAACAGGCTGACTACAACGAGCAAAGCAAAGGCATTCAAAAGACCAGATAGGCCAGCCAAACCGGGTCAGGCAAACCCATTTCAACTTGCGAAGCCCAGCACCCAGCCAAGTTCGGCTTTCTCGAAACTTATGGCAGGCCACGCTGAAGACGCAGCATGGGCGTCCGCTGCGGCGGAGAACAACAAATCCCGCGGCAAGCCCGCATACCAACGCACCTGTCCATTTTACAAAATCATGCCAGGTTTCTTCATTGCTGTGGACGCATTTCGCTATGGGGCCGTCAAAGGTCAGAACGCGTACTTCCTCAGTCACTTCCACAGCGATCACTACATCGGACTTACTTCGTCATGGAAACACGGGCCGATATACTGCAGCAAAGTCACTGGCAACCTGGTACGCCAGCAGCTTCGGGTAGATCCCAAATGGGTAGTTGATCTGGACTTTGAAAAGAAGACAGAAGTGCCAGGAACTGAAGGGGTTCATGTCACGATGATCTCCGCAAACCATTGCCCGGGTAGTTCTTTGTTCCTGTTTGAGAAAGAGCTGAGCAAGGGCAAGAGCTCAAGACTACAGCGAGTCCTACACTGTGGAGACTTCCGTGCGTGTCAGGAACACATTGAACATCCACTATTGCGACCAGACGTTTTGGACGCTGTGAGTGGAAAGAACCGACAACAGAAGCTTGACGCCTGCTACCTCGATACCACCTACCTCAACCCCAAATATGCTTTCCCACCTCAGAAGCAAGTTATCCAGGCTTGCGCAGACATGTGCGTTAGCCTCAGCAAAAGCCGCGCGGACGACTCCGATGGATGGGAGAGAATGAAAAGAGAACGCGCGGGTCAAGGTATGGTTCAGTTCGTTCGAAAGGATGCCAGTATAGATAATGCGGGCGAACCTAAAAGTCCGGAACGAGGCCGACTCCTCGTTGTCGTGGGCACATACAGCATCGGGAAAGAGCGCATATGCACTGGCATTGCAAAGGCCCTAGGGAGCAAGATTTTTGCGCCTGCCAACAAACAACGCATTTGCAAGGCTCTCGAGGACCCCGAACTGGACGCACTGCTTACGACGGATCCTCGCGCAGCCCAAGTACACATGACTCCACTGTTCGAGATCCGAGCGGAGACTTTAGACGATTATCTGCGCGAATATGCTGACACGTTTTCGCGCGTTGTCGGTTTCAGACCCTCGGGTTGGAACTATCGCCCACCAAAGGGCCGCTTTACTGAATCGCCTCAAGTACAGACTGTACTGCATTCTGATAACTGGAAAAGTACTTTTGCTATGAAAGACCTCACGCCCCAAGCCGGCAGTGGAAGTCGGGCAAGCTGCTTCGGTGTGCCGTACAGTGAGCATAGCAGCTTCAGAGAGTTGACCATGTTTTGCTGCGCTTTGCATATCGACAAGATCATTCCAACGGTCAATGTGGGTAGCGCAAAGAGTAGAGAGAAGATGAAAGCTTGGTGCGATAGGTGGGCAGCAGACAAGAAAAAGAACGGGCTGTTCAAGCTAGGCGAGCACGGCCAGGGCTGGTCATAACGACACTCCATTGCCATAAGCGGAATTCAGTTTATAGAATTTGTTGTTCGCTAAATCTCACATCTGTCGTGGTATGGATGCCACTTCGCCCATCACGCGCGTCAGAAGAAGCCGCTACGAACTACTGCAGATGTGAAGATACAAAGTCAGTGTACGTCTCGTATGCATTTCGTACAGGCGCAACTTAACTACCAGCATTTTCAACTTCACTAGTTTTCCACTCATAACCAGTCATCGGGATCCGAGCGCTACTCGAAACATGGGAGCCAGTACTTCCCTAATCTGTTTTGGAACAGAAGCGGAAGCACTTTGAACATTTTCGCTGCCTGTCGAGCCAGGTACCGTGGAAATCCATCAAGGAGCGAGTACCTGTCCATTCATTCATCGTCAGACGATTCCCAATAGCACTCTGAACAGAGATGATGGAAGTCAAGAGTGCCTACGCTCGGATTGTGCATGAGTGCTCACTCTAGATTTTAGGTGGCGCGGAATACTGTGATACTTTTAGAACAAGTTGTGGTAGAATCCTGGGTGGGCAGGGTCTTGAATATAGCAGAGGAAAGATGAGATG
>Ga0058698_10000490_pt1 | contig 21827 bp, 19 predicted proteins | sample AgamicAsSfe_FD_67288 | JGI IMG/M metagenome (GOLD analysis project Ga0058698, IMG submission 67288) | Agave microbial communities from Guanajuato, Mexico - As.Sf.e | ecosystem: Host-associated > Plants > Phyllosphere > Phylloplane/Leaf | place: Guanajuato, Mexico | collected 2012-05-30
GGTACGGGAGGAGGCGCACCGTGTCGTCTGCGCATATGGACTCTTAGCCCATCTGATCGAGCATATTGCCTTTCACAACCTTCAATGGGGCATGGATATCGAACTTTGGCCCGACTGGATCCTGCACAGGCCTGAGTCTTGAGGTGACGCGTCAGATTTCCCAATGCGTGTACACCTGTTAAGACAGTGCCACAGCGATACGGACAGGGTACGCTATACTCGCCATCGATCGGAGATGTCTCTAGTGACTGGACCAGTGGCATGGAGTATCTGATGTCTGGAGGTGATGCGGAGACGTTCGTCGGAGCAGCATAAGGATATTGCGGGCTTTGGCTTTACACCAACATCAGCACCAGCCAGCAAGTCTCGAGAGTACCACATACTAGCTTGGCGTAGGGGACGAGGGCGATGGGGACACATGCGCCGGTCCTACGGTAGTGTACCCTGGAACCATTGGGTAACTGGCTGCTGAATAAGTACTTTCGTATCTGTCACCTGGTCAGCGGATGCTTGACATTCATCGTGTGGCATGCACGTACTGATACGAATTAGCATAGGGCTGCGGCGTTGGATAACCAAATGTTGGCACTGGACCATTCGGCGGGACAGCTACTGCGCTAATCCGATATTGGTATGCGCTGCTACTGACAGTGTTGTGTCCTGGCAAGAGAGGTTGTTGGTAGCTGCTGTTGTGGTAGTAGGCCTCGTGAGGCTGGACATACGCGGGTACTGACGACCAGCTCTGCTGGATGTACTCTTCAGATCCAGATCCAGGAGAAGTTATCCTCCCTGCCTGTTCCGCTCCACTATCGCAAACAACTGCTGATGCGAACGGTGCTCTTCTCCTATACTCTCTGTCTTCTTGTGACCAAGGCACCTCCTCGCGCCTCTGTGTCTGATCGTACGCCATGAAGCCAAGGTTACCCGAGACCGTCTTGGAAATTATCTGAGAAGACTTTGCCCCTACAGACGTACAAAGCAGAACAACCTCTTCGACAATATGATCCTGATGGCTCCCATGAGATGACGCGAAGCTGGTTTGGTGGTCGCTAAGCCAACTGTCAAGTCAAGCGAAGCACCTGCGTGCGCTATGTCTTTGTCAGTTTCCCACTCTTCGGCGAAAGATCAATTTATGGAAAACGGCTTACAGGTCCGCGTCTCTGAGATGCAAAGAGGAATGACCACCATAAGAATGGATTCTCGAGTGACCCAGGATACGCACAGTGTTTATCCTGCTATACGTACTTAGTAACGAGTGGTTTAGAAGACACGCTGCAGACGTTGGAGGACCCTCGGCTGAGACACGACAGCCTGTTGCACGAGCAGTCCGGAAAGGTCAACACCAGGGCATATCGCGCCTCACCGTGTATTTGTCTATCAAACCGGAACGCTGATCTGCCCTGTCAACATAGCTGCGTCTCAGCTTAAAGGGCGAGGGATTGTGCGACACTTCTTAGCTGGTTTTCACGCCAATCAGCTATGCCAGAGCGGCACCGGATGTGGCACAGCGCATGAGAAGCTTCGTTGGCCTCTATGCCATGGCCTTTGCCGCCTAAGGTGTACTTCAAAATTACAGTGTGCGCGCGGCTGCGGCTGCCGCGATGGTACGCCTCTTTCGAAGACCACCCCAGGAAGCAGGCAAATGTCCTAAGACGTGCAGATACGGCCACTTCTGCTGGGATACACTGATGCCATGTGCACACCTGGTCACCCACACACTCGTCCGGCACCTTCCCGTCATTGGAGGTCAATGCGCACTAACATCGCCGAGGACTACAAGGCGCTCGACTTTTCAAGCCAACGAGCAGGTACAGCTATGCCTGAGGATTCAGATAGTCACTTCACCAGCTCATCGAAAGCATAGTTCCCGCAAATCTTCAGGGACCTTCAGAGCTATCCTGTTAGTATCGCGGGTATCAGCAACAAGCATAATGACGGACGAAACGGGCGAGTAAGTCATATGTTCTAGCCTTGTTCACCCATGCCGTCACGTTTTGCGCTTCCTGCGCGTCTGACTTGCAGCGGATTTGTGACGAATACGAAGCTGCGTGGCGCTCCGCCAACGTTGGAAGTTTAACAAGGGCTCTCCTGTTTGAACACATGTATTACGATATCGAGAACGCTTTCTTGCAAAACAAAGTGGATTGACGGGACGGCTCGCGACCGGCGCAGCGCCGGCTATTAGTGGAAACTTCTCTCGCTCTTCGATACCTTACCGATAAACCCGACCGGCCCGACGGTTTCCCTATTGGCAGGGAGTTTTTTTCCGCACAATGGTGTATATCTCGAGAGGAATAATACCAGCAAAGAGAAGACTCTGGATTCTATGGAGACGAATATGGGACTAGATGTCAAAAGTCGAGTCAGACGCCCATCTTCGCTACCCAATGAACATCACTATGTACAGGCTGCAAAGGCTCGGAGAACGCAGTTCCAGAGGGGCACCCTGCTGAGCAACGGTCTCCTGGATGGTGTGGTTCAATTCATCGCCGCTACAAGAACACGGACCCAACCACTTGGTTTCAAAGCAATGGTCTTGACCCAGCTCTACGGAACAAAGGAAAACCGTTCGCGCTCTCCCACACCTAAATTTCTTTATGGTGATGACGAACATGGCTGCATGTCAACACGACTCGTTAAAAATGAAATCTGGCTAGCGGAAGCCAACATACACCTGAGGTTCAGGTCGTGAAATAGGCCACGGTTCTTGTCCCATTTCGGCATGCGTTGGCTCACATCTATGTGAATATGCTCCAAAACGCATTACCATCGTGGACAAGGTTCCCGTCACATGGTGCGATACGCGCATGGATGGCTTGTACGTATTGGCTGAGATCGGCAGCGACAGGGGCTTCTGATACATTGGCAGCGGTAAATCGTCTATATTACTCTTGGTACCTCCTAAGTCTCTTATACCCCTCAAAAGAGCAACCATACTCGTCGTCGACAGTCTGCAATGCATTGCATCGGGACAAGTTCTAGAAGGACGCCACATAAGAAGAAGCGGTGTGCACATGAGCATATTAGATATACACATCTGCCTTTGTTGAAGGCATATACTACAGTGTTTGCTATGAGATCCGGGACTACAAATCTCGACGACTGAAAATCGACTTGCAAGCCAGCAGTGCTTATCGACCATGTTGCTAAGGTAGTCAATGCGCTTGGAGGATTTGGTGGCGAATCGCCCGCCGCTGGCCCCCGCCATCGTCGGCAGCAGATGCATGAACAGATCTGATCAACCGTGGTAACTTGCGCGCAAAACCCTTCAGAGGAAGCTAGTAGACTCTAATGCAACAGCAGCTAGAAGCTACTCAGATCACCCTCGCAGGTCGATCCGGAACCTTGCATATGCTGTCCTACGATAGGCATTTTTCGTCGCACTGACATTGAGGCCTGCCTAGGCCAGCATGTCGCACCGGAAGAAGAAGACTTCCACTATTGTAATCGGGAACCAATACATCTTCTGTCGAATAGACGACATTACCTAAGGCTCTTCGGGTGATTGAGCCCCGGGTCGTTAGCACGTAGCTTCGATGCAGCTATGATCAATCATTCGATAGATTAGCCTATAATAGTAGGTGCTTTAGATAGTATGGAGTGAGCTTGTCGTACCAGCAATCGATGATCGAGAGGCAACGTTACGCTAACTTTGTTTTGACATCATGGGATTACAGAGTAGTAGTACAAGTGATCAATCAGCGTGCAAGGCCTAAAAGCACGCAAATCTTTTGCCTTTTCTTGTACATGAAGCGAAGACCGAACACCAAAAGAACACCTGAGAACGCAACTCATCAACCCGCAAAAAGGCTCTCTAGCAACGATATCCGGAATTCCGAAATAGATGCAAGCTGCATCCAGGATCTGGCATCACCTTTTCCGCTTCTTTGCCGGTGGGGTATTCAGCTCCGGATGGCTTCGCCGGAGGTGGACGAGCAGTGCGTCTTCACGTCCAAATGTCGATGTGCATCCTGGTTGCTCGCAACGGATATGTCTGTTGCTTCTCTGTCCCAGGCAGGGTTCGTGTCTGGCCATATGACGGTTCAGGTTTCTCTGTGCGTATTGACCAGTGAATGGCGGCTTATCCACGCAGACAGAACAGCGCAGACTCGACTTGTCGCTTCACGTAGGTCAGCAATGTTCATGAATGAAGTCTTTTGGCCTACCCACTTGGCTATGTTTGAGCTATTATCCTCCTTATCGTTGGCGGTATCGGAAGCTGGAGGTGTTAGGTTCCCTGTCGTTGAGTCTGGATCCAAATCCGCAGAGTTCCATGTTGAAAGATATCTGCCGTCCGGTATGTTCATGCTGTTCACCTGCTGCTGCTCGAGATACCGCCTCCGGTCTGAATAACAGGAGGTTGCCGCAGGCGATGGCTGCCAGGACCCTCCTACAGACACCGTGCGATGATCGATAGGAAGGTGAGGATACCTTGGTGGCAGAGACGCTAGGTGGACATTCTGTGCTGCTTCATAGACTGAAGGCGGCCAGATGTAGGCAGCGATCTCTTCTGATGGCAATGAGTCTGATTGGTAGGCCCACGCAAGTGTGCGCTCGTCAGCGGTGTGTGAGGCGAGGTACGTCTCGTCATTCGGATCATTTGAATCGCTCTGCTACAGAGTCAGCTCAGCAAACAACGCCAATATTCTGCACCACATTTTGATGAGATCTCTATCATTCTACTCACCATATCGTCAAAGCCATATGTGGTCCTGTACGATCGAGTATTCTGTACTGGCATCATGTTTGCATCGTAGGCCTAAATCGCGTCTGACAACCTGTCTAGGATCGATAGGATACTAGGGTGCACAAAATGAAGCGTGCGATTGCAAGTCCATCTGAAGATTAGAAGTCGATCAATCAGTGCTTTTTGACCAGGTGAATAAGGACCAAAAAGCTCGTTGCTATTAGACGCTCGACGGCCGCCGCAATCGAAGAGTGACCTAGAACCCCGACAACTCATCATATGTGCCTCGTGTGGACAACGCATAACCAGACGTATTCTGAGGCGAGAGCAGTGGTGCGATGTCGCTATCTCGCTGGATGCTATCCACTCATAATTGGGCTGTATTGGTTGCCTCGTTACCACGATGTGCTGACGACTAGTTGCCTTCTGGCTCACCGGTCCTGATAATACGTGGACGAATCCCAAGTCCTCGAAAAGGGCAGATAGCGCCGAAGGCGGCATACAAAACTCGAGAGGGAGGCCTCGGGAACGAATCCTGTCTTGTCTCGGCGTGGGCTATGTGTTGGCGAGTCCATGGTGCCAGAATCGGATCGGATTGTCTTGAAGACCGCCTGGGATCAACCTAGATCGTCTGCCTACTCTAGTCCTTTGTAACAATGTCGCACAGGCGGGGAGAGCGCATCCGGTTCCGCCAGGCATCTGGGGCGACTTCAGCTACCCGTTTCATCGCGCAACTACCGGTTACTAAGCAGGGCTAATCGCGCAGCTGGCGAGGGTAACGTCTGTGATGCCTATGGCGGGTAGGGCTGCCCTCGGCGAGCGGGTAGTCGTGGCTGAGCGGGGATCGGATTCGATATGTTGTGGCGGTACAACAGCAGCTCGTACTTAGAGACTGTGCCCCACAGGGCACAACATAGTGAACGGGAGCTAACATGAACCAGAAAGCTGCCGGCACCGTGCATCATGTTATACCAACCACGTTGGGCATCAGTCTTCATAGCAGTTGCTCGACCGCCTCACTGTTTGGGCAACGATGAGTTGCTGCGAAGTACTGCTTTTCTCTTGCTGCATATCGACGGCGTCAACTGAGCACCCCACTTCAGACGAGGCGGAGGTAGATGGGTCAGCCTTGTGCATGTTTACCACTGCTGAACCGCCACGTCGTTTTCAGGGCGGGATGAGAAGCCTGACACGTAGGTCACTTGATGCCATGTAAATGATTTCACCTGGAGACTGACGTGGTGTATCTGCCTTCTTCTTACCTGGACGATTTTAGTGCCTGCGGCTGTGCATGGCGATGTGGTGGCGCTGATGCCTGCAAGCTCATGCAATACCCTGTCGTCAGTGGCGCCAGCTAGTATTGCGCATGTTTCTTCGAAACGAGATATGGCAAGTGGTCTTGAGATCTTGTGCTAGACTTGTGGTTGATGAGCCATTGGCACGTCGCCGTAGTCACTGAAGCACAGTGTGAGGTATGCAACTGAATTAGCTTGCGTCGTTTGGTTATGCAACTCCGTCTGCGAAGCTGGAGGCTTCGAGCAACCCATTCATTTTCAGAATACTCTACAATACAGCCCTTAACTCACCGCTTCCTCGAGCTTCGGTTCTCCTCTCGTTTTCATACTCCCTCCACCGAACCTCAACATCCTCTTCACAGACATATGTAATGAGCCAGCTTCCGACACCACCCCATCTCCATGCTAAAGGATCGTCGCCCACGTTCAGTCCCTTCTCCTCGTACTGCTCTTGGGTCACCCTCCCCTTGCCATTATATTCACCAAAAGCGCGAAGCATGCGATCACGATCTTGCTGCACAGGACCGTCGTGGACGTGGTAGAGGTACTGTTGACGATTACCACGTGAAACGACGCGCTCTGTGCGCTCACGACGACAGCGCTCATAGACCGCTAATGCACGCTTCTTTTCGGCCGTAGATTTGCTCCTTATCCTGCCTAGACATAGACCGAGGACGTGTCCGTCTTCCAACGACATGCCAGCACCTGACGCAAGATATGGGAGAGTGGCATGCGCAGCGTCGCCGAGTATTGTGTATGCTCCAGTTTCGTGAGACCATGTGGGATCGAGGCCTGGTCGGATCATCAAACGCCACTTGGCTACCGACTGGCAAAGTGCCAGCAACTTTGGGATCCGCGGATCCCAGTCTTTGTACAGAGCACGCATTTCTTCAACATTTCCAGCCAATGTATTTGCGCCAGCAGGCATATCGTCTGGTACTAATAGCACCATGTTGAACAGCTTGCCACCACGGAGGACGTAGTTGACAGCGTGTGCATCTGGACCTATCCAGTAGTTGACCTGCGGGTCTTCTACGAAGCCCCTGAGGTCAGGGTCCTTCAACATATCTTCTGTATTGAGTAACAATCGGTAAGCCAGATCGCCAGTGAGCAGGGGTGGGTCTTCATGGCCTAGTAATATCTCCCTACACTTGGAGTTGATGCCATCGGCACCGACTACCAAGTCGGCCTTGTATCTTGTCCCGTCCTGGCAAATGGCGATGGCACTCGTAGCGTTGCCGCTAACATCATCTTCATACTCGATGTCTACCACTCGCGCTTTTGTAGTGAGCTTAGCACCAAGCTCCACAGCCCGCTCCAGTAGCCCCATGTGCAGATTTGCTCTATGGAAATCCCAGAAGGGTGTACCACACTCCTTTTCATATTCATGGAAATCCATATCGCTTATCTTGTTGCCCTTCCAGCCGATCATGTTGCACAGCCGTGGCGAAGTAGCATGTTTCGAGAGGTATTCTTCTAGACCCCAAGATATGAGGACGCGCGAGGAGTTGGGTAAACATTGGATCCCAGCGCCGATTTCGCCTATCTCGGGGGTAGATTCGAGGATGTGAACGTTGTGACCGGCGAGGAGAATTGATATGGCAGCCCCAAGACCACCTAAGCCGGCGCCAACAATGATGACCTATCAATGAGCATTAGTCGAAGCACGAGAAATTCGGGAGGAAGAGATTACATCGAGCCTACTGGACTCATCCCTATGCTGCTTCTGAATAACCTCAGGTTTAACGCCGGTCATGATGTCACGAGTATGATGCTGTCTGAGAAAGAAAGCAAACCTCACAGTTAATGACGGAGAGAAAAAAGCAAATGCTAGTGTAGCGGTTTGTCGTCCATCAACAGTGTAAACATTTCAAGTACACAGTCACTACTTGAATGGCATCACGTACCACCATCTTCGCCCACCTATCGCGACCCATACGCGTGACAGCTGGCTAGCTGATGATTACTGGACCGATGCGCGACGCCATGGCATTGGCGCTTATCGGGCTAGTCTGGCATCCCGAGGACATGGTGTGGTTTAGGACCAGAATGGGGGAACACTCGATTGGTGGGTACGCAAGTGTGATTGCGTCTACGGACGGGCATTGATGCACTTGTGCAAGAGTGGGGGAAAAGATGATGGTAGATGGATAGAACGTGGCTGGCGTGAGGGGTATGCAGTAGCAGTGACGCGGTGGCCATAGCTCCGAGCTTGAGCTTCCGATATGTGTTCCGATCATTCCGAGATAGGCAGGCGGGAACGTAGACAGTGGTCACACCAACGCAGACAATGACAGAAAGACTAGTGACATTCGCAACTCATTGGCTTCTCTATCATCGCTATTGGGGCATTGGACCATCGTAATCAAGCAGTGAATATGCCTTCCCCTCCTTCTGTAGCTTGAGAATCTCACCACGCGGTGACGGCATCATCGCGTTCTCCGGCACCTTGTTGTTCTTCTTAAAGTCGTCCGCCATCTGTTCCATTGTCACCCACTCGACACCCTCATGTTTGTTGATATGCTCGATAATCCTGTAACCCTTGTCAGCGCCCTTGTCAATGATACGACTCCTCACTGAACATACCTCTCATGCATAAGCACGACATGTGGCCTTCCACTAACATCGGGATGAATTGTCATGGGAAAGACGAACTCGTCGTACTCGCGATAAAAGTAGTCGAAGTGGTCCATCCATATTTGCTCCACGTCCCTTGGATTTACCCATCCGTGGCTGTTTGCACTCTTCTTCATGAACATCATCGGCGGCAAATCGTCGATATACCAGCTCCCCGGTATCTCCACCAGTCCAGTCTCTTGCCCCTTGGTAAGGGGCTTCATCCAGTCTACTGCTTTTTTGCTGTAATCTATTTTGGTCCACTCATCGCCCGTACGCAACCAATAGCAGCGGTGGTCTTCGTGCGACATGGAGTGATCGTATTCGATGCCGTAGCTGAGGAGAAGCTCCGTGCCTTCCTTGGAAGTTTCCCACCATGGAGCTACAGAACCGCGTGGAGGTTTGCCATGACAGAAAGCAGTGAGTTGCTTGTAGGTCTTATCGAGAACGTCGCGCTGTTGCTCGAAGGTCATGTCGGCAGGGTTTTCATGTGAGTAACCGTGGAGCCCGATTTCGTGGCCCGCATCCCGCACGGCGGCGCAGTCTTCGGGAAAGGTATCAAGAGAGTGACCTGGCTGTAGAACGTTAGCGAGACACATCGGTTTCGTGGGAATGTGGAATTTACGATGAACCATGTTGCTTTGATCCCGTACTTGTCGAAGAGCTTCAGCAGGCGTTGGGTTCCTATCGTCCCAGCCCAGAGACCTGTGCTCTGTAAGCTACTGTCAAAATTCTTGTCTCAGACGGGATACTAGCCTCTGCTGATATCGCTCGTAGAGTCTTCACCCCCGTACGAACCGAGCCAACCAGCAACAGCCTGTGAATCGCCCAGTCAGTGACCACGCTCATGCTCACTACGTACAGGATGTCTTACGTCAATGTCAACACCATAGCTGACGAGAACCTTCTTCTTTCCCATGGTGCTTAACGTTCAAGATTCAACAATGCCGCAGCCTGGTGGAAGATAACGCAGTTGTATAGGTAGAAAGAGTCGATGTAAGGTTTGGCCCAAACGCGCAGCAAGAACGACAGTCGCATAGCTCATGATAGCACGTGTAGCTACCCCGCTTATTTTCGGGATTGTTGATGCAGGGTAACCCACTTGATGAAGCTGATTGCTCAAATGGAAGGTGGGGGGATCTTATGATTCATCGTACCTGCCGACGGCTGCTGAGGGTCTTATCAACGCGTGTTCGCGTGCACACGTGCGCATCAGCCCATTCTTCAGAATTCTGTTCAATGCTTCCAACATTTGGACCTAAGCTGTTATGCAGATTGGGATACGTCAAGTCATTTGGACGGCGAAAACAACTGCAATAGTGAACAGGCAGATGGCACGTGATGTTCAGAAGACTGCATACCCGAAATTCCATGGGATATTACAGGAACGGGCCTAGTCCTGCTTCTTCAGTATATCATCGATGGCTGAAGCCGCGCCCAGAGCCTTCTCCTCCTGCAGTCTTCGAGCTACGACCTGCACACCTATCGGCATACCATCCATGCCATCCAAATCAAACGTCTGCCAATTCCAGTCGTCCAGTGCATTCCTTGGCTCATATTCGCTCATCCTCTTCGCAGCTTCTCCATCAAGGGTTTTCGAAACTTGACCAGCAGGCAGGACGACAGCCGGATAGTCGATGAAGTTGAACACCTTTGTATATCCGACCCACTTGCATTTTCGATGAGGGACGGCAGAATGAGGCATGACAGGTGTAAGAAGGACGTCGATTGGTTTGCCAGAATTGGCAGACTTTGTTGAGTTCCAGAGATCGAGGTAGCGCTTCTGCAATGCAAGCTTCATTTTGTTCAACTGCCAATAATCATAAACCGAGATCGCCTTGCCTTTGTTGACAAGAGCTTCTACATGCGGAATGAATGGTTCTCCGCCAGCGGCAACGTCTCGTCGAATGTCCTCGCCACCGTCTGCAGTGTAGTACTGATCCTGAATCTGGTCAGCTTGGAAGTGAATGATTTGTCTTGATATTTACCATGATGTCAATACACTCTTGATGAAGGCTACCTGGAGCCCACTCGATCACTTCATGTCCAGCTTTCTCAAGCTTCATGGCGACTTCGGTTAGTACGCGGGCAATAGGTGGATGGCATTTCACAACCCCATCATCACGCATGATAGCGACCACCAGTGGTTTCAAACGCGCACCTTCATAGGCTTCTGACCGCCACGGCACTGGGCAGCACTTTGGATCTTGTTCCCAAGGAGTTGCATCAATGACAGCTTTGGTGACTGCCGTTAGCGAGTTCATGTTCCGTGTCATTGGGCCAATTACGGATGGAACATGCTCTTGACCATCGGTCGACACGGATACTCCTTGGTACGGTAGGCGTGTGCTACTAGGCTTCAGTGCGTACAGGCCATTCATGTGAGAAGGTATCCGCACGCTGCCTCCAATATCCGTACCCCAACCGATCACAGTGCCTTGGAGCGACAAAAGCGCAGCCTCTCCGCCAGTTGAGCCACCAGACGTAAAGTCGGGGTTCTTCGGATGAACGGTGAGGCCCCACAAGGGATTGTCGGTTTCACACCACTAGAAAGCTTCAGCGTCCAACTACCATTCATACATGGAAATTGTGGCATGACATACCATTATACTCTGTGGCAGATTGGACTTTGCAACAATGATTGCGCCCATCTCCTTCAACAAAGATACCAGCACGCAATCTTGTTGGGCCGGCTTGAAAGCGCGCCCAACATAGCCTAGAGTGCTGTCGTAGCCCTTGACATCAAACTGGTCCTTAAGCGTCATGGGTACCCCGTGGAGGGGTCCCAGAAGCTGACCGGTTTCGCGAAAGTAGCTGTCCAGTGCTTTTGCCTGCTGAATCGCATCGTCGAAGAGAATCTCGGTAAGGCTGCGCAAGTCAGCAATTGCTCCGTGGTGCGGGTAGGGCTACGATTGTGCACGTGCCAATTCGTCTTGGGTAGATGTTAGCGACGTTCAGGGACTAAAGTTCGAAGCTTGGGATAGGAGTGGGGCGCCGTACTCGTTGGTGGGCGTCTATAGCGCTGGAAGATGTGGCGTGAGAATGGTATGATAGCTGAGCAAGCCGCGGACCTCACCGGTTGATGTAGGCAGAAAGCAGCTGCGATGCCGTCACAGCACGCGACAGAATGGCCTTTGGAATGATTTGGGCATCATCGATGGCCGTCAAAGTTTGATCGCTTCGGGGTTCGTGGTTTCCGTGGGGTTGCTGGCGTTGTTAATGTGTGACTTTGTTGCACTCAGGCGCATTGTACCTCGGTTGGCGTTGCCTGAGCATTCGTGAATCTCTGGATGGCATCGTCCCGTGTTATTCGCTTCTTCGTGACTGTCTGCAACCATTGCGGCATCTCAGAAGTCGTCATGTTGACTGTAGATGTGATGCTGGAAGACAGCTCTGAAGGTCTGGAAATCAATCATGCACACATCAACAGCGCCCGCGAGCCTAAAACAGGTACACGACGTCGACATGGTATAGATAGCGGCATCTGCAGACCCATCGGCTTCTGATACTCCTCGGAGGCGCACCGTATTGCTGGTCAACGGTGGGGGGAACGATGCAGGGATGCCGAGGTGGACGGGAGCGCACTTCCCACCCGCTGGACTGAACGCGTTCACGGCGGAGTGCATGCGTCTCTTGCGACCCCTTGCGTCGCATCACCCCATCACCGAAAACATTTTCGCATGCAGCAGCACGTTGACGCACTTTCCCAGACGCCATGGCATTCTTCAATGGGTTGAAAATGGACGCATGCTCGACAGACAATCGGACGGTGCCCCTCCATCCTTCCCACGTACCTGCGGACCCCCATCTTTGCTCCTAGTGGCTGGCCGTCCCTGACAACAATTGACTTTATAGCATGGCTCCTTCGTTATGGAACCTCATGAAGCGTTCAACGTCCAACAGCCCGCCGTCATCGGTAAGACAGAAGATGGCACCCGGTATTGCAATCCCAGACGCCGAGTCCCGTTCATCGGGAAGTAGCTTGGAGGTCGCGTCGCAGTTCTCGTACACCAAGAACGATGACTACTCCAGCTTCATGAGCGATGTCATGGTAGTCGGCGCCGGACCAGCTGGTCTGATGCTTGCGTATGTCATGTCATGCCGAGTAGAAAGAGCAATCTGACACCAACAGTGACAACCTGGTACGATATGGTATCAAAGCCCGCATCATCGACGACCGACCCGACCGCACTTCAACGGGACGCGCCGACGGGATCCAGCCAAAGACCATCGAGACTTTGCGCCAGATGCGAATCGCTGAGCCGCTGCTACGCAAGGGTGTCAAGATCTATGACATTGCTTTCTGGAAATCGTCGGCCGAGAAGTCGCTTCACCGCACTGGTCGCGAGATTCACTACCCACCCGTAGTCGATTTGCTTGATCCATACATACTGTTGGTACACCAGGGCATGGTAGAAGGCGTTTTGGAAGACGATCTACGGGAAAGAGGCGTTGTTGTCTCCCGGAACACGGCCTTCGTCGACTTTGACTATACGCCCATGTCCATTCGTCCACTTACTGTCAATTGTCAGCAAGACGTCAACCACGCAAAGAAGACTTTCGCCACGCGATACATAGTTGGATGTGACGGCGCCCACTCCAAAGTGAGAAAGACAATACCAGGTGCGACCCCAGTGGGATCGTCGACCGATGCTGTGTGGGGTGTACTGGACGGTGTACTCGATACCGACTTTCCCGATATTTGGAGTAAAGTGGTTATCCAGTCAGATGCGTTAGGCTCCGTACTGATGATTCCTCGCGAGAGGGGTTTGACCCGTCTCTACATCGAACTGCGGCCAGGATCTACAGAGGCGATTGGAGCGCAGCAAACCACACAAGAATTCGTGCAAAAGCGAGCGCAGGCGATACTACAGCCATACAGGCTCGAGTGGAAGAACGTTGAGTGGTTTGGGCGCTACAAGATCGGACAGCGAGTCGCGGCGCGCTTCACAGACGACGAGCGACGGGTTTTCATTGCCGGTGATGCTAGTCACACCCATTCCCCCAAGGCAGCACAAGGAATGAACACATCAATGCATGGTAGAATCTCCCCTGTACGAACCTGCCTGTGAGACATACACTGACTTGGTACTTTAATATCTTTAGATGCCTGGAATCTGGCCTGGAAACTCAACTTTGCAACGCGTGGTCTTGCGAAGCCTGCGTTACTCGACTCCTACGAGCAAGAACGACAGAAAATCGCGAAGGATTTGATCGACTTTGACTACGAGCACGCGAATGCGTTCCATGACGGAGACCCGGCAGCGCTCGCGGCAAATTTCACAAAGAACGTCGCGTTCATTTCTGGCTATGGCGTCAGCTACGACCTTAACACCCTCAACGTTCAAGCGAAAGGTTACAACAGAGGTCATCTGAAGCCAGGCTACCTACTGCCACCTGCAAAGGTTACGCGCTACATCGATGCCAACCCAGTCGATGTGCAAACCGACATTCCTGCACTTGGCCAGTTTCGTATTTACTTCTTCACTCACAATATTCGCACGTCGATGCCCTTCTTAGAGACAGTTTGCCACGCGCATTCAGGAAACAACTCATACGTTGGGCGTGTCACGGCTGCTGGTAACGCCTCGTATACCGTCCAGCCACCTCTCGCAGCACCTCACGATCAATTCGTCCTTCCTGAACGGTACACACCCGTCAGCGGTGTCTTCACCTATGCCTTGGTGACCGACGAGGATCGCAACAACTTCGAGATACGAGATCTACCAGCGGTACTTCGTGAGTCTGCGTTCACGTTATATCTCGATGACATTCCCGAGAAGGACACGCGAAAGCAAACATGCATGGACAAGTGGCTTGATGGACTTGATGAGAAGGAGGTTGTTGTGGTCAACGTACGTCCAGATGGCTATGTTGGCACAGTGCGGAGATTCGTTGATGGCACCAAGGAGAATGGCATGGCTGCTGTGCAATGGATGGACCAGTACTACGAGCAATTTCTGAAAGACACGTAAAGTCTACATATTCGGTTATGTTGGTTGTTTTCGGTTTTGTGTGCATGGCTTTGGAGTTCCAAGGAGAGGCCAGGGTATTGGCTTCACGCGAATAGATGTATGACTTAGCAGTGTTCTTGTCTCAATGACCCCACACCTTTTCGTTCTCGCACTTGACTCACACATACTCCGATTCTGGAAATCTTGTTCATACAACGTCGTGTAATCTTTCCATTAAGGCTCAGTATTGTAGGTGTGATACAACGAAGACTCATTTTCTTACATGCTTATTTCCGCATATTTCCGCTGCAGCTAGCCAATGTCATGCACATAGCAGTTCCCCCACTCTTATCAACATCTCCTCGCTCTCGCTATCATCCTATCAATGATGACCTTGTTGAGCGTAATCCTTCGCTCTAAGATATGCGACTCATCTCGAACAATGCCGCTATGTGCTGCGCTGCTGATGTGTCTAGCCAGCGTTACCTAGGTATGCAACAGAGATGCATGCAGACTGGGGTCAAGAATGGGAGGTTACGAGGCGTGTGATACATACCCACGTAAAGGGCGGGAGGTGATATGACAGCACGCTACTTAAAGACGGACTATATTGTTTTTTCCACAATCCAGTCGAACACAGCGTGCATCCGACACTTTGTGCAATATCCGTAATTGCTTCAGCTTCACAGTTGCCCCGAGGCGCCATACACCATGCCGATCGAACAGCAAAGAAACATCACCATGGCAGATGAGAAGGCTCAGAGACTATCAGAGTCCAGCTTTTCGAAGGAAGAAGCCGGTATGGTAACTGATGTCATTGACAAGAAGGCTGAGAGCAATTACGGTATGGCGTTCCCAGGCTATCATCGAGCAATGATCATGTTCTGACATGTCGTGTAGTGCGAAAACTAGACTTTTACCTTTTGCCTTTTCTCTCAGTCATGTATTTTTTCAATAGGCAAGTTCACTTCCTTGGAACCCACCTCTGTTCTATACAGCTAGTTGACTCGACCAAAGTGTTGACCGTTCGAACCTGGGAAATGCGAAAACGGATGGTATGGACAAAGATCTTGGCTTTACCGGCGAACAGTATAGCTTGTTGATCCTGCTGTTCTACATCCCAAACGGACTGTGCGATCTTCCGCTTAATATGTTGACGAAGAAGTGGAGTGGTAGGGTCATGCTTCCATCCCGTAAGTCGATATCCTCGCGTTCCAGCACCATCAGCTAAATAAGACATCAACTAACAATCAATTGTAGTGATGGTGGGATGGGGTGCGATGGCCCTCCTCCAATGTGCAGCACACAACTTCGCTGGAATGCTCGTTATACGCATTCTGCTTGGTGCTTTTGAAGCCGGATTCTTCGCAGGCGTCGTCTTCTACCTCACTTTGTTCTACACGCGTGGCGAACTCGGCTTTCGCATTGCGCTTTTCTTCGGTAGTGCACTTCTCGCGGGGGCTTTCAGTGGTCTAATTTCCTTTGGAGTCTTCCAGATTGACCATGCTCAGATCCCAGGCTGGAAGTTTCTCTTCATCATCGAGGGAGCACTTACGGTGGTGCTCGCTCTGATAGCATACGCTTGGTTACCGGCAACCCCTCAATCAGCCTGGTTCTTGACTGATGCTGAACGTACTGTGGCTGAACGTCGCACACTGCGTGACCTGTCTTCATCCGGTTCTCACGAATTCAACATGCGAGAGTGTTTCAAAGAGTGGAACACGTGGAAGATGTTTCCCTGGTGTGTCGTCGCTTTCACCTACCCTGTCGCTTTCAGCACAACGTCGAACTTTTTGCCTCAGATTGTCCAGCGACTAGGATACTCTGTCGTCAAAACTAATCTCTGGACCGTGGCGCCCAATGCTGTGGGATTTGTTATCTTGCTCTGTATAACTTATAGCAGTGATTACTTCCGGGAACGCACTTTCCACATCTGTGGCGCTCTGTGCATCTCTCTCGTCGGACTCGTCATCCTCGCCACGGTCGATGTTCTCGGCAACAAAGCCGTCGCATACTTCGCCTGCTTCTTGCTTTGCGCGGGGGCATACGTCCCTTCTTGTCTTGTGCACTCGTGGCATAACAACAACAACCTCAACGAGAATGCTCGCGCTGCGACAACGGGTCTCATGGTTGGGCTCGGAAACCTTGGGGGTATTGTTTCCGCCGCGACCTTCAGACAAGAGTACGCACCCAAGTATTTGCCAACGCTGTATGCAACGGCAGCATGCAATGTTACGTGTATTTGCTTTACATTGTGGCTAGGCGGGTGGATGAAGCTGGAGAATCGAAGGAGGAACAAATCGCAGGGTGTTGTGCTCAGAGCCGAGGACGTCAAGACAAGTGAGCTGGGCGATGGAGAAGATAGTGAGAGGTGGAGATACTTTACTTAGATCAAACTCAGTAGAGCTCGAGGTAGCATGGCTGCGCGGCTGACCACAAAAGACTTCCACATCTCAGTCCATATACGTGCTTTGTGCTCATCTTCTACATTGGGTACTATGGTCTCAAATATTCCTTGGAAGAGTGAAACTTCGACTCGTCTAGCCCATCGCAAAAGCCGTTGCTGTCTTCATGGAATGTACCGCAACAGTCGCCAAACCAGGTAAGCCCCACCAGCAGCGCGTATGAACCTCGTTCATCCACCCGTGAATCGTTTCATACTCCCTATCAACTCATCAGAACGCTATACACTCATGTCATCATTACTACTTCCAAATATTCTTCTACCTTCTATGTTCTCCGCGCGGTTAGATACCAGGGAACTGGCTCATTAGTTAGTTTGCAGCATATATGGAGATTTCAGTCATTCAATTAATGCAAGGCAAGAAAATTGTGTAGCAAAAGACGAAGGTAGAGCAATTGTCAAGTACTAGATGATGGCATTTCATAAGCCACCAAGACCTGCGCCCCCACCAACTAACCGCCACTGCACTAGACCTCTCAGCACCATCATACCATCGTGGACAACGGCCCATCGCACTTTACTCAAACATCTGCTCACAACTGCTGCAAGCCCGTTTGTACCCCTCTTGCCTACACTGCCAGCGACAATGCGGTCACCGCCAGCTTCAAGGAGCTTTTCGGGCTGAGCCCCGAGAACAGTGTCAAGAAGTGTCTTCATCTCCGCAACAGGATCCCAAATAATCTCATCGTCATCATCTAGATGCTGGAGGTGCTGCGGCAGCTGATCTTCAAAAGAAGGAGGTGGTGTTGGTCGAGCATACCACACTCCCCAAACTACCAACGTACCGAGGTACACAGCCCAAGGGTGATGCCATAGTCTTCCTCCCCCGATATCCGAGGAGCTGAGTTCTCCGTCGAGGATATCCACCCCTTCGCTTACAAGGGCGGCAGCGTGCCAGACTGCTTTCCCAGCTTCTTGGATGTTTTCCGCTACCCATTTCTTGACCACACGTTGAGAGCGCGCGTAGTCGTGGCGGGCCACCGGGCGGCCTAGTATGTGGCGGGCGCCGGCGTAAATTTGTAGGTCGAGGAAGGGTGTATGAAGGAGGATGTGCGCGGAGTGGTACAGCGCTAGTGTGGCGGTGCGGTAGACATGGAATTCTTTAGCCAGAGGGTGTATGGATGAGGGAAGGGAGGAAAGATATGTAGTGCAGAAAGCTGTATAATCCGCGTGCCAGGCGACATAAGAGGTCGCGAGACGAGTTTGCCAATCGCCTAGTGGATTTGACTCGACGACTCCTAATGATGTCTGATCGCGGCGTTGCATGTCCCATGCTACTGACATCAGGCCATGAAGGAGTAGAGATCGTGATAACGCATTCAAGTTCTTAGGAATGGTGGCAGCGTTTGGATGAAGATACATCTTCAGGCATGATAAAAACAACGGAGTTGTTGGTTGCTTCTGCCTTAATTGGTGCCATGTCTCCGCTGAGTCGGCCTCCCAGATAGCCTGATCGCAGGGCATGTTGGAGCGAAGTTCAAAGGCGGACATGCATAGTGACTGACAGAAAAGTACTGCATGTTGCGTGTCCCACATGAAGCATAGAAACGCCAACCTGCGCACTTTGAGCAAAGCGCCATGGGGGTTCAGTTGATGAATACATACCTCTTCTTTTGCTCTGCTTCGCACCATGTCCGCCAGTCATCTTCAAGATCATCTGTTGCCTCTTCCGGTGTTGGTGGCCGGATGATTTGGCAATCGCTTCGACGAATGAGGTTGATGAGCAGGCCGTGAAACAAGTGTGACATGTCGTGTTGCTTCTGACCGGCTCTACTTTTACCAAAGCACTCTACTAATAAGATGGTTTGGAGTACCCAGAGATCTGGCTTCGCCGAAAAGCCAGCATTTGCAAAGATTTGAGGTCGTAGTACATCATGAATGCATACCTGATATGGGTCAGCTAGAATTCAGCTGTGAAGGTGCGCGTATACTTACAGCAAGTTGGTGTGCATCTTTCTCTCCATATGTTGCACCCAGCAGCAACACTGATGCAAGGAGTAGAGTATCAACTTCTGATGGATCGAACGTAGACATGTGAATCAGCGGGTATGTGGTGTTGAAGCGTGTGAAAAAGAGATCGCAGTATGTTTGCAAGCAGGATAATGAAAGTAGCGGGTGATCTCGCATGACTATACTACCATCTGGTACGGTAGGTTGTATGATGTCAATGAGATCGAGTAGCTGCTGACGAGCCAGCTCGTCAATAATTGGCAAGCTTCGTGATGGCTGGAGTAGAGACATGGGTCGCTCCACATCCAAAACAGAATTGCTGTCTATCGCTGATACTAGGACATTTGATGTTCCATCCATAGAAACAGCCTTGGCACCGGAAGGCATGATAGTATCAGTAGCCAACTTGTCTCCTTCGTCGAGTGGCGGCGTGATTATTGGTGCACTTGGTGAGTGGGGATGAGGGAGTCCATTGGATTGGGATGGAAGCGAGCCAAATTGGCCAACTGTCGACAGCGATGCGTCTATATCCATATGGTCCAAATGAAAATCCAGAGCATGACTCGGCTGAGAGATATTGTTATTCCCCATGGACAAGGCAGGAAATGGATCTCCTACGATGGGCTGTTGAGCCTGATCGTTGCTCGTCCAGTCCATGTCAAAAAGCCAATTGTAGTTGCTCATGGTTGTGAAGGGCGCATTAAAAGAGCTTGCCGTATCTGGGTTGAATATCTCGTCGAATGGCGCATTGTCGAAGACTGCAGAGACGAAAGGATCGCTTGAACCGCTTGAACCACCTGAAGCGCTTGAAGGCTGCGTGTTGTCGTTAGACCAGAAACGCTGATCTGTAGGCGAGTATGAACTGGACGTAGAGATGCTGTTGGGATTGAGAGTGATCGATGGGTAATGAGTTCCGATGCCGGAGTCGTTGTCATCAAGGGAATGAGATACCGACGGATTGTTTGATGTTGGTGGCGATATAGGAAGACCTTGATGTGAGAAAGAGTTGAAGTCCGGCAATGACTGCAGTAGGTCTTCACTTTGTGGTTGCGAAACAGACCGCGTCTTCGGACCGTCGTTTGATAAGCTAGGTTTCTTAGTAACTATTTTGCCTTCGGCATCTTTCCACATTCGCTTTCGAGTGTTCAGTATTCCGCAGCCTTCGGCACCAGCTTCTTCGTCTTTTTGACGATGGCGACTAATATGCCTCTCTGCGCATATATGTTAGCGACCAAAGAGTGGCGTATTTGCATTTCATGATTCAAGATAAGGCCGTAACGCCTTGAGGGTTTAGGAAATCATGCAACCAAGCAGAAAGCATCCAATGCGCGAGGAAGAAGCAATGTAGTCTACAGGCCAAGGAAACAGTGCATCATTCTTACCAAGAAGATCTCTCCGCTTAAAGTGAGCCCTGCATCGATCGCAAGTATATTCCCCAGTCGAATGATTCAGCAAATGTCGTTGCAAATGCTCAGCCCTCGTAAAAGACCGTCCACATCCGTCATTCGTGCAAACAAACTTCTTGCCCTCATTCTTGCTAAGATTCCTTCTCTTGCGTCCACGGGCTCCTGAACTCGCACTGTCGACAGTAGTGGATGCCATAGCGCAGGATCAGACAAATTGTTTCGATGGTCTGATAGAAGGATGGGGGCAATGGGGATGAAATGGGGTGAAGAGAGGCTCAAGAAGCCGCATTACGGAATACTACACGATAGCGCGCGTCGGAAAGAGGCATGCTTATCGGAGTCGAGAAGTCCGACTATCGCGGCCGAGTGTGGAGTTGAGTCGTGCCGCTAGTGGGCGGGGTTGCGCGTGGTGGCGTAGGCTTGGGAACGCATCCTCAAGAGTGGGGGTGAGGTTTTCCATCGCAGACAACAGCCATGGAACTCTCCCAACCGATTTGTTCTTTTTTTCATATGTCCTACTTGCAACTCGAAGCAAGTGCGTGGCCAAGATGCTGCGAACAAGATGGCTGATAGTCGGGCTGACAAGGCGGAAAGCGCGGAGAATTTGCGGTTATCTCCGCTGGGCGTGGTTCCCATGCGGGCAGACTATGGAGGCCTAATGTGGAGTTGTCGTGATGGAGGATACGCCAATGGCAGGGGGCGGTTTATGTGAGCTGCATTGAAGATAATCAACATGGTTGGTGATAGTTGTTACTCTATCGAAGCCCGACGCGACACGACGTTTTTGACACACTTGCAGCGCACTCATTAGTCATGGCACAAATGAGCTCATCGTTGTCGGCTCTGCTTTCCGATCTGCTGCGCGATAGGCATGTCTCAACCGATAACGTTGTAGCGAACGCTACTGTAGGAGACTTCACATTCAAGGATGCTTCTCTGATACCCGAACAAAAATGCGTTGAATCAAGGACTTGCTTACGCCACAGCGACCAGGAAATTCGTCTCTCCCTCTTTTCTTACCGCTCTCGCCCGGTCAACAAGATCATCGCCAACCGCTAACCTCAATCTCTCACATGTAGCCGGGCTATCCAGATTCCAGCCTCCATCATCCTTCTTTCCATTCATCTTCCTTGCTGCCACGACCGCCTCTCTCAGCGCAAAGAAGACTGTTGATCCCAGGAACAAAGGCGGTTCACCAATACCTTTAGAACTTTGTACACTTCTCAAGTGATTCCATGATAGTGGGTTGCCGTCGTTATCATGACGGAGCATGCTGGCATTGAAGACCTGCGGGATATCGCTAAAGCCGGGGATCTTGTATGTACCAGGGCCTCGAGTGAAGAGCTGACCGGTTCGGGTCCATAGCGTCTCTTCGATAGTGAAGAGACCTTGGCCTTGAATGAAAGCGCCTTCAATTTGCCCATAGTCTATGGCAGGATTAATGGAGTTGCCGAC
>Ga0058698_10000491_pt1 | contig 21821 bp, 20 predicted proteins | sample AgamicAsSfe_FD_67288 | JGI IMG/M metagenome (GOLD analysis project Ga0058698, IMG submission 67288) | Agave microbial communities from Guanajuato, Mexico - As.Sf.e | ecosystem: Host-associated > Plants > Phyllosphere > Phylloplane/Leaf | place: Guanajuato, Mexico | collected 2012-05-30
AAAGTCAAGTCCTCGCGGCGCCTAGAACGAACGAAGGCCATACCAGAAAAAGCCAAGTCCTCGCGACGCCAAGAACGGGAGAAGGCCCTCTCTGTAGAATACGCGCGTCTCGATTACTACATGTCCACGTTGCCTTCCCAGATCGAGGGGTCCTCCTTTGACCGCAAGACCCAAGGCCAATACAGATCCCTAACGCGCCGCATAACGAATCTCAAGCGCTGGGGATTGACACATCTAGACCTGACGAGGGCAGCTGAAGGGTCAGCTAAAGAAGTCGGGCTTCATTACGCATTTGCAGCACTGGATCGACCGCTCTATCCCTCCTTACGAAAGTTCACGCGCAGAGTTACTATCAAACATGATCCTCGATGTGCGCGGTTGAGTTGGACACTCTTTACAGCCGGGACTCACGGGGTTTCTCCGAGTACACACCAAGTATGGCTGAAATGGCTAGCACTTGATATCTCGATACGGAAAGCTTACGCCCATCGGGTGCTCATCTATCTCCTCGATCGTAAGCCTTGCCGTGCTTTGCATTTCGTAAAAGTTCTGGCCAACGATCCACTCCAGCGGGGTCGAAAGACTGGAGTAATCGCCGATGCTCTCGACCATCTCGCTCAGCTCCATACTCAAGGATTGCACGATAACAAGAGTTGGGGTGCCGACCCAGAGGCACACAAGCGCCGGTTTGTCAGTGCATTCGTGCACCTCTTCGAAAAGTCGTTAGCTGGTCAGATCGGTGTTTGTTCTCAGAATTTGTTGTACAACTTGGTAGAGCTAGCCACAACGAAAGACTTGAAGAGGGTATTTGATTGCCTTGTGCAACATCGGGTGGGCCTAGAGTTTGACACTGTGCTGCATTATGCAACCGCGTTTGGCAAGGCTGGCGAAGTGCAGTATGCGTTGAAATGTCTTGACTTGCTCACAGCTAGAAGTACGGCTACACCCTTGGAGGTTATGGTGGACCGCAAAAGACTTCGGTGGACATGCGCTGGCATATTGCGAAGGAGTATGAGTGAAAGTAAAGACTTCCATCAGACCCCGCTTGTCGTCGCTGCTATTGTACGCCTGGGCATCAAGATGGACATACTTCTTTACAATATCGTCATGCGTAACGCTATGGAAGCTGGAGATTATGCTACAGCCTTCAAAGTATACAACTCTTTGGAAGAAAACGGACTACGGGAAGACAACCACACCCTCTCGATAATGCTTCACGGATGTACCATGCAGAACGATCCAGCTCTCTTCCAAGCTTTCGCACAACACTGTGCTGACATAGCAGGAGACACCCGGGACCCTTGGTTAGCAACAGACTATATCTACTATCTTTATGTACGCCACCACGGTGACGAGAACGTCGAACGTACCTCAGCCATACTATGGCAGTCCTACGCCAGATACTTCTCAGTAGCGCTGCTGCAGTCGTTTGTCGGCTACGGAACTCCAGACCTAAGGAACGTCAGCATCTCACAAAAGACTTCTGCGCTTGGATCCCTGTATCTTGCTCCTCCACCGGTGGCGTTGTACATTATGCTGCGGACAGAGATCCGATCAGCGTTGGCAATCAGCAACACGCGAGTCTATAACCTATACATCAAGTTCAAGTCGGTTGTAGAGGAAGGAAATCCAGAATTTGATGCGTTGGCTCAAAACCCAATAATCTGGAACGCTTTCCTCCTCGCTTTTTGTGAGAAACAGCAATTTGCAAACGCATCCCAGCTCATTCAAGACATGACAGACGGTCCAGCGAAGCCCAACGTTTACAGCTGGAATATCTTTATGCAAGCTTTCTTCAAAACACGACAAGTGCAAGCGGCAGAACGCGTCTCCCAGCTCATGCGAAATAGCGGTGTTGAACCTGACCGCTACACATGGGGAGTTTTGCTGCGGGGATATGCAAGAGCACAACTTGTTGATCGAATCGGCGATATCATTCCGCATTTAAAGCCAGAAGAGGAATTAGACGATGATCTGCTGAGACATCTTGCGAAAGTAGTTGACCGGAGGAAGCTGATGGACGTATTGGAGGAGAACAGGTCCCACAAAGAGACGATCGCGCTAGAGAAAGCAGCTCAAGAGGCAGAGGATGAGCGATCCAGGTGGCGGGATGAGCTCACAGATGGCGAGGCAGCAACAATAACAAGCGGTCTGTCTCCAGTTCAACTCGACATGATTGCGGCGGCGCAAACCAAAGAGTTGCCTGCCACTCAACCTGGCTCATCGGTTGTTCCTCCAAAGCTTACTTCAGTACCTGAGCAACCAACAGAATCGCCTTCAATGCACAGACGCCCGTCGAGATTACCGCGCGCCAATTTGCGGGACCCTGAAGTTCAATACAGAAAGCTTCAAGAGCAGCTAGGTCTCGTCGAATCTACCGAATCCGCAGTCAATGATCGTGTCGAACCGGAATCAGTCGAGCCGTCTAGCGCAGGCCTAGCTTTCAAGAGCATAATCAGCAAGAACAGTGTAAGAGCTATAAATTCTGGCAAGCCCGCTACTACGCGAAAGAGGGTTAGGTTCAATCTCGTAAAACCCGGGCGGCGGGGATGACCTGAAGTGATGGGACTCTAGAGGGTCTATAGTGTATATGATATTAATTGAATGCGTACAGTGTGTAACTTCACTTTCAACATTAGATAAGTGCATGTGACGAGGGTAGAGATCTTTTACCTACCAGCTCCTTACCCTCGAACCTCTAATCACCTCTACTTGCCTCTACACTATCGTCCACGCGATTGAACGCTGACTCCTACTCCCAATGCACTATGACATTGAAGTAGCTGCACTAAAGCCCATAGCTTCATAGTATCGACTTAATCTTCCCTGTCGCACCCAGACTCATTGTATTCCATCTATAACGGTCTCGAGGACTAGCTCATGCACATTTCCATATCCCTACCAAATAACGAGTAGCCCACCGTCATTCTGTTATTATTACACACGCCAAGTAACCTAGCTATAATTTACTACCACGAAACATGACGGGGAACCAGTAAGAAGTCTAGACCAGACGGGTAGCTGGATAATGAAGCCGCTGGTCAACCAAACTCCACTGTCGAACCCCACAATGACACCAGAGAACTGGAAACTCGCTCATCGACAAGTCGTAAATTCCAAGCTCCATGTTCGCCACAGCTGACATTCTCGTGCTTTGTCCAGGCCGAAAGAGAAGCAAGGAGTAGCCGAGTACGATCGTTCATAAGAAGAAGGTGCGTCTCTGCTCGCCCAGCAACCGAAGAACGACTAACATCCATCTCTGTTTCCTGGTCCGGGTCGGAAGAATGTTCACCGCGGGGTCGGGAGGATCTACATTGCATTCGCATGCGAGCTAACTACCTACTACTGTATACTAACGACCCGTTGGAGCAAACCAGGCTTTCTCAACATTATTGCCGTCCCGCTCGCCGCGAAGAGATCTAGATCAAAACAGACCGCCTTATGAACGCGTAGACCTGAGGCATACGAGTGGGTCGAATGTTGGCGCAGAGTAGGGTGATCGTAATGTAATGCAATCGGATCGATCACTGTCATAGTAACATGCTGGAAACTGATGAACGTTTGGACCCGTCTTTGTACAAATCAGATCATGTTACAGAGAACACCATTAGAAGAGCTGGAGCACGGAATATTGCGTAATGCTTGCTTTCAGTCTATTTCTCTCTCTGCCTACAACTCCTGTCATCATTTGTAGGCTCAAACAAGTAAAGGAAAAGGGATTGCCGAAGAAATTGGCGTGCAGGTTGTAGGATAGTTACAAAAGATAGTGATGTAGAGAAGGCGTTGGATAATTACAAGAGTGATGTATTGTTCGCATAAGAAAGCGTCAAATCCTCCGAGATTCCAGCATCAAAATGATAGAAGATGGTGAAGAAAAAAAGCTGCCAGCATGCATCATCTCAATAAGATCCAGACGAACATAATTGTCGTCTCTTTGAATCTTTGTCGAAAATTCGACTACAGTAAGATAGGCATGCTGCGCTGGTCCAAACTCAAAGTCGCTCGTGCTTTTGATTGTTGTGCTCATTACACAACATGTAGCTTGCCGGACTGCAACCCTGCAACCTCAATGTGCAGGATCTTCCGATGTCGTACCACCTGCTTGCGTCGGCGAGCCTGCTTCCGTATCCTCCGGATAGAAACCCCTCGCGTGGAGGGGGCATGCGGAAGTGCATGCCGACATCCATACAAGTGCGCACCGCACCAGTACAGCTGGCAAAGACCATTATCAAGATTCGACGCAAAAAAATGAATTGATAACCGCCCAATGAACGCCTCCGTTTGGATATATGTCGACTAAAAAGCTGAAGGAGATGAATCAAAGATAGGGTCGCAATATACAGGTAGCGATGAGTGAATAGATAAAGCAGCGGTCAGGGCGAGACTAGAAGTTTTGCGCGATGCCAGAGTTCCCTTGCTGAGGGAAAACACTTGGATTTTCTATCCTTGTGTTGCGTCGGGCTGACACGTCTCGTATGATTGGCTGTTGGTTGCCGGCATATGGGTCATTTCCTGCATATGGCCCGTTTTGGTAGTACTCTTGATGCTGGTAGTACTCTTGCGGGTGACCATTGGCCATGCCAGGGTAGTCGCCAGAGTTGTCAGAGTGATTGGCTGCCGAGTATGATGACGAGGCGTTGGATGGTCCACGGTGTACCCCAGCCTGGTTGTTGGCGGAGTTGGTCGCTGCAGCGCCATTGACAACACCGAGAGCACCGATACCGTCCGAGTCCATGGTCTGGCGACGGCCGTCTACAAGCGGATCGTTGGAGTGAGCGTCAGAGTAGGCGCCGTGGGTGGGAGAGTGTGGGCTGGTGTAGCCGCCGGGATTGCTGTTGCTGTCTGAGTAGGTCATGCCAGAGGTGAGAGTGGTTGACATCTTGCGGTTAGAGCTGGTAGTGGTGTTGCCCCAGCCTCGGTAGCCGCTGTCATCCTCGGCCATTTGCAACCCACCAACAGCAGGCAGCGTAGGGTCGTGGTTGGGGTTGAAGCCATACTCCTCAACCTCTTTGCGACGTTCGTCCTCGGCGCTCTTGCGCTGTTTGCGTTTCCGCCAAAAGAAGATGCCGCCCAATACTAGTAGAGCAACGACAACGACAGGAATGACGACAGCAATGGCTGTCTTGCCGCCAGTGCTGATGCCGCCAGAGTTCTCTTTTTGCGCGTTCTGCAACTGAGTGGAGTCGGTGTTGGAAGGGTCAGCAGCACCGGTACCAGTGGAAGATGCACCGTTGGTTGGCGCAGCGGCAACGTCGGTGCGTGAGAAAGTTGCAGTAACGGTGACGACCTGGGGTGTTTCGCCTTGGCCCGTCGGGGTCGAGGTTACAACAGTGACCGAGGTAAAGACTTGGGTAGACGGAGGTGCCGACGAAGCAGTGACGACGCTTGTCGCGATGGGTGCGGCATTGCTGGTGGTGGCTGCGGGAGGAGGCGCTGCTGACGATTGCGGTGGTGCGCTCGACTGGGCTGGTGGAGGCGCTTGTGAGGTTGACGGGGCAGGAGCGGGCGCTGAAGAGGCAGGCGGTGGCGCCTGGCTGGAGGGAGCGGCGGCCTCGCTCGAAGGAGGAGGTGCTGCACTGGACGGGGCGGCGCTCGAGGGTGGAGGAGCCTCTGACGAGGGCGCGGCCGCTGAAGGCGAGTTAGAAGCCGGTGCGGGACTTGAAGGAGTGTTTTCTGGCGGATTGGAAGACGGCGCGGGAGCAGAAGAAGCCTCAGTAGGCGCAGGTGCTGCGGAGGGTGTTACAGACGGCGAAGGAAGATCTGACGAGGGCGGATCTGAAGATGGGGCAGAGGCTGCAGGAGCAGGAGCAGAGGCAGAGGAAGGAGCGGCTTCGGCAGTCTGAGAAAGAATAGAAGGAGACAACGTACTCGCAGTCACATTGTTGCTAGACATGTTGACGACAATGGCAGCCAGAAGCTATGGTGCCAGGGAAAGGAGCGGCTTCAGCAACGATAACGACGACGCGACGACGGATAGCAGGTGCCGCCGGGAGAGGGTCAGGTAGCAGCAAGGGGACAAGATTCTCAAGATGAAGTAGTTAGAGTTCCGTGGTACCGCTGGCGGGCTCGTAGGAGTGGGCGGCGATCGCTCGAGTGCTCCGCCCGTGGGTCCGCAGTGATGATGTATCGACAGAGGCTCTTTGTTGCGAGTGGGCGACGGGCGAGGTTGTGCAGGAGTGTTAGTGGAGACGCACGCCAAAGGACGGGCGATCCCAGCAAGCACCTGTTGATTAAGCTGCCGAACCGAAGACGCCCAACAACAACAAGCGCGCTCTTGTGCCCTGCCGCCGGTGCCAATTGGGGGCAGTCGATGGCGGTCAAAGGTTTACGGCGAATTGCGATCACCCTCACGCGTTTCTGAAACCATGCCGTCGCAGCGCGCGCTGGAATGCGAAGCCCATGGGCCTCGCGACTCTCCAGCAGTGCCGTGCCAAGGCCTGCTGCAGCCTCTGGTGTTGCACCCAGCAGCGACTGGCTTGGAGCTTCAGACGGAAAAGCGGGTGTCTAATGCACCCAAGCTGACTAGCATTAGCCCCAAAGGGGGAGGTTGTGAGATGCAAGTACAAAAGGCGCGCCTGGCTAGCGACCAATGCGGCATGTCCGTGGCTGTGTGCGTCTGAAATCTGTCCACGTCCATGAGCCATGGACAAGACGCCGTCACGGCAGCTTTCATCTTCTACGTCGCACACCAGTCCGGCCATGATGCAGCGTCGCCCTCGCTGCCATGGCCGTCGCATGCCGTCATCCAAACGGGCCTTGTGTGCGAAATTTCCCACATCCCAGTCCCAATAACATCATCCGCTCGTGTTGACTGGCGAGCTGCCTGTTCTTTTCAGCCCGTGCGCCCGTGATTGGCTCCGTGGCGTGCCACTCTTAATATAGATGGTCAGAGTATCCTCGGCACGTTACCTCCCGTCTGCTCTACTGTGTGAACAGCGCACCGTGGCTTCGCAACTGCTGCAGCTACCGCCATGTTACGAGGCAAAACGTCGTAAAAGACACAACTAGATGCGCGCTTTCCATCAGCTTTCTTCGTATCTCTTCGTCATATGCTTTTGTCTCTTCGTCATATGCTTTTGTCCCTGCCACGTGCAGACTTCGTCGCTCCACCCGCGCACTCGCTAGTGACCAACAAATACTCACCGAACTGTCTCGTCCAAAACAAATCAACCCTGAACTGATTAGACATCAGTACCCTGTCGCAGTTCATCGTCTTGTTCGGCACGCGCTGCTGCATAGTTGCCCCCACCATCTTCACCACTCCACAATGTCACGCTTAGTGTACCACCACCACGCACTGCCCCTTACCGCTAGTACTGCACAACTTCATTGTTCGCTAGATTGCAAAAGCCACACGTATCGCTTGTCCACTGTTCAACACCGCACCGCCAGAAGCTTGATTACTAGCGTACCAATAAGCAATATACTCCCTAAAGCACGCCCGGAATTATGGCCTTGCGCCCTTGCAGCTTATCCTTCCCAAACTTCTTCTCGTACCACCTCTTGCCCTGCAACGCACGCGGAAGCATGGTAGTCACTTCGTTGAGGAGAAACGTGCGTGCAGGCACACACTTCCAACCCCCAATCATCCACCAGCCCGCCCACTCGATCCATTCGCAGAGGTAGTGCGCGTGCAGCGAGTACTTGAACAGACCATTCTTCGGTATCATGTAGATCTTGTCCACTCTCTCCACTGGCTTGCCCTGTTCGGCGGCTGCCTTGCGCTGTTTGCGATCTGCCGCTCTCCTGATCTCGCGCAGGTCGTCGTCGTGGAACATGTTCGCTAGAAGTCCCCAGCACCAGATTACGAGCCCTAGAAACATGTACTCTGATCGTGCTGCCCATTCGTATTGTGATGTCGGGCCGTAGCCTGCGAGGTACCCGCCAATGGAGATTGCGTTGAACATCTGGAACCCAAATGCCATGATCCAAACAAAAGGATGTATTGGCGACATGCTAGGATTGAGCAAGAGGGGAGACACAACGGCGCGGTAGAGATAGTGGAACACCTTGAGTATGATTAGCACATTTCTCGCCCATCTTTCACCTCTACTCACAAAGCAGCCAGCCATAGTCCAATTACCCCAGGGTAGCTCTCCAAGACCCAATTCTTTCGGGAGCGAGTACATGATGTACAGCAGGGTTATAAATCCCGCCGATTCCATCGTTGCCCACCCTATCTTGCCGTCAATGTTGAAACGCGATTCAATCGACGTCTTGCCCTGTGGGTACCAGTCCAGAACCCATTGAGCTGCAGTGATCTTTGTGAATGTTAGTAACGGCTGAAACAAAGAATGCGGGGCTGCGGCGCAGCGCCTATGCTTACAATAGGGAAGAACTGCCAGATGTAGCAAACCAGCTCCCAATTCTCACGCGACGGTGGAAGCCAGTTCTCCACAATAGCCATAGTTGTATATGGAAGGTGATCCTGCGCGAAACGAGATCGTGGGAACGCGTAAAGGGTGTTGCTGGTGAGGAGCTTGGGACTTTGAAGCAAGTTGAATCGCAAACAATGATGTCACCATAACAGTATCGCATCCGCGCCAAGCCGAAGCGTATCGTCGTGTCCTCCGCCTCGACAGCTTTTCATCACGCTTCAGTCCGGATGAGCTGACCCACTCGCATGTGTTTTTCTCTTCGCGCCGCCAGTCAAAGATCTGCACAGTCCAGGAGTTCTTACACTGCCCCTGGATTCTGTTCGGCATGGATGTTCAATAACGATATATTTTCTACAATGCTATTTCATTCCATCAAAAAACCGTCTCCTTAGCTCAATTGGGAGAGCGCCAGACTGAAGTCTCAGTCACTAAATCTGGAGGTATCGTGTTCGATCCACGAAGGGGACAACGTGCCTGGGTTCGCCCAGGATTCTTCGAACTTCTTTTTTGCATTTGTTTGTCCGTACTGCTGAGCTAGGACATGCAGCGTGTTCGGTTTCTTTTCTGCCTGTGGTTTGGTGGCTACTTCTTTTTGCGAGTATGCCTGTCTTGCAAGCTATGGCGAATTCTGGTCTTGCCACCAATCGAGTCTGCTGAGAATGTCCACTAGTACGTATGCCAGGGCATGGGCACGACCAAGTAACGTGTCCAAGTCATTTCACGTTGTGTATGCACAAAAGCGTCAACAATTTCAATGAAGAGAACACAATGCTGTAAACTTATGCTACGCTATGATGCTTGCTGATAAAACAAAAAAACAATGGTCCGTGGCCCGAATATCAGAATTCTGCCTGGCGCCTACTCGTCTTGCCTCGCACCACTTGCCTGCATATCGGCATCAGTGACAGGCACACTCTCCCTTCGCAGCTGTTCGGGCGCTCTCGCTTCGTTGCCCTTCTTAATGCCTCTTCCTCCAGGCGTCAAAAATGTGTTGTCTAGATTGGGCAACTCCTCGCCAGGAGTGGGAGTCCAGTGCTTGCTCTTCCATGGTGTAACGTGGAGGATGTACATAGTGTCAATTTCTTCGAGGGTGCGGCCATGAGATTCGCAGACGAAGAAGTAGACTACTATAGCGCCGAGGAAACAGCAGGCCGCGAAGACGTATCCATATTGATAATCGATGGCAGCCGTGATATAGGGTGTGACTAAGAATGTGCATTAGTGGGGTTCATCCCGGCAATGTGAAGTGTTAAGAACTTACAGAAGGAGATGAGGAAGTTCCAGGTCCAGTTGCTGGCTGTGGCTAGAGCCATGGCCTTCGCACGGTATCGGCTGGGGTAGATTTCTCCAACGACAGCCCAGACAATTGGTCCCCATGTCATGGCATAGCCTGCGATGAAGAGACACGCAAAGGTGATCATAGCATACCCAACACCCTGGTTCGAAGTGCCGTCGTCATTTTCCAGAGCGAAGTGGCCCAGTGAAGCAAAGACCAGGAAACACATGAACATCCACAAGGCACCAGTGATTAGTGCAGGCCTCCGTCCAAACTTCTCAACAATATACAGACCGGGGAAAGTCATGCCAAAGTTGACACCTCCTAGGATCATGGAGGTGACGAACGAATTTGAAATACCAACAGACCGGAAGATCGTGGTTCCATAGTAGAAATAACTACAACAAGGTTAGTATGGGATACGTTAGAAGTACTTGAAATCGACTTACTAATTGGCACCTGTGAGCTGCTGGAGGGCTTGCAGACTGATACCAAGTAATACACGATACAACATGCGCGGTCCTGTAAAGATCTCGTACCAGGGGTGGTGGCCGCCTCCCGCTTGCTCCGCCTCTAATTTCTTCTGGATTTCCTGGACTTCGCGCTGAACCTCTGGGTGGTCCTGAGAAACACCGTACGTAAGGGCGATAGTGTGTATCGCTTCGTCAACTTTGCCCTTGCGGTATTCCCATCGTGGAGATTCCTGCATAAAGAGAATCCCGACCATCATGAGTGCTGACCAGATAAAGCCAACACCCATTGGAATCTTCCATGAAGCTGAACTGCCATCATCTTCGGTACCGAAATTGATGCCTAGAGTGCAAAGTCAGTATAGGTTCCAGAGATGGTTCGTAGATAGAATTGCTCACAGTAAGCGGTAAAGATTCCGAGGGTGATAAAGAGCTGGTAACACGATACGAGCGCACCTCTTACGTAGCGTGGTGCAGTCTCGGACTGGTACATTGGCGTAAGGACCGACAGTCCTCCTACACCAAGACCAGCGACCCAACGACCTAGGGAGATTTGATACCATGTTTTCGTTGTAGTAATCTGAACAATGACTCCGATGCAGAAGATGATATTCCAGAAGACGATAGAGTATTTGCGGCCGAATTTGTCGGCGATAGGAGCGGCGATTAAAGCACCCATCAAGGTACCGATTGAGAGTAGGGCGACGATCAACCCAGACTTCCAATTGCTGAAAGCAGGTCCGCCTGTTTCAGGGTCCGTCTGATCCGCAAATTTGTTCAGAAAGTCTGGCATTTCCAGGAATCCAGAGATTTGACCGGTGTCGTAACCAAAGATGAACTACATGTCGTTAACCAACGTACCCATATTGTTTCGTATAATACATACACCACCCATTGACACAATGATCGCCATGGCAATGATACGCATGCGGAAAATCTCCTTCACACCACCTTTCAACATCTGCGGTTTCTTCTCAGGATCCTGATCTATCATCGTGGAGGAAGCAGGCGAGGCGTGTGAATGCCCACGGAATCGGTCGAGTATCGCCATGGCTGGTGAAAGGCGAAAGTTTTGTGCCGATCAAAGGTAAGAGAAAGTAACAACAGATTTTGGGGTCGTGGGGTCTCCGAGTCCTATAAACCACCCATATTTGCTCCGCTTCTTGGCTCTTGGAGACCCCAATGCCGTCATAACGGCACGCTCAACCGTGGGTCGTCACCGCATTCCCCATGCTTACCGCGCAGTTTGGTAAGTCCGAAGCCATCTCGTGAGCGTGCGAGCTGCAATGACCGACGTCATGTTTTGCATGGTCCAGGACCCCAGCATACGGCCGCTAGCCACATCGCCATCGACAAGCCCGGTCAATCGAATGCTTGATAAAGTTAAGCTATCAACAAGCGTCGCGTTCCCATTGGTTACGGGATCACTCCGGAGCCAATCTTTGAGCCTCCAAAGCTTGGCCCAGGGAATTTCTACCGACGTCAAAGCTGCGCACGTCATCTTCACTTCGACATGTGGGGTAGTGCAAGAGCCGTTGTATGTCAGTTGAGTTGTCGTTGGTTATCGTCGCGACAGACTGCCGAGGCGTCCCGACATGTCAGGACGTTGGCGTGTCGCAGCAATGATCGAAGGTGAATGTGATGCAAGTGTATCACGAGATCTGGCTTGGCGTCCATCACGTTGATCCTTTGAAGATGATGTCATCATATCATCCTCTCACTCCAACATATTTCGACTATCGCAATACACAAGACTCACATAATATTTCATACCGGACGAACGATTGCGGAGCGGAGCTTCTCGGTGTTGGTCCCAGTTTTCTTTCTTCTACGGGTCTTCGATGCATGGACATTGTGGGTCACGATCGCCACACCATGGGGCTCCCACTGCCGTTAGGTGTCTCCGGATTCAAAAATTTCGATGGTACCCAAGTACCGGTAACGTCATCTCGCTTTATCACGCGTCAGTCATGAGTCTGGAAATACAGTTCTTGTGCGGCTCAGCTACCGAATGTGGATGTTTGCGAGTCAGATCCGAGAACTACGGTGTACGGAAGGTGTCGCTATCTCGAGAATTACTGATTCTAGAATTTTATACGAAAGCGCGGCTCTATTGTATCAGCGTTTTGATTTCAGGGCGGAAATCTATTACCAATCACTGCTGATTGTACGATCTGCCGATAATGCAATTCCCGCCTTGAAATGATCTTATACTGCTGAAAGCTATAGGAGAACTCGTGCTTCCGAATGGTGTGTTGCACGGCAAAATTGGAATTGTACAACATAACAGTGCCTCGAAGGGTAATATTTCCACCAACAGCATAAGTGTATATTTCGTTCTTGTATCATCATATCTTCTATTATCCAAGTAAGCTGATAGCGAAATCGTCCATACATCTCGGATCGACAAACACAAATCCTTTTATTATGCAGCGTCGGCTGTGCGCGCGATTTCTAGCCCACTGTCGAGGTATGTGATTGAATTGGGGGTAAAACTGTATAGTTTCGTAGCAACTTGTCGTCTCGTGCACATATCCCTTTGAAACTCTAAGTACTTTCTAACCCAAACGGAAATTTGATCTAACCAATGGACCGTTTGTGGCGGGTGTGCCATCCGAGCCATTTCAATGTCTGACGTGGCTTAAGCCGTCCACATGCCATCCATCACCTCGAACCTACCCACACAATTCACAAAAGCCGTCCCAACAAGGTAATTGCATTCAATGAGTGTAGATTACAGATGAGAAACACGGGTACAGTTACCGACCAATCAAATTTCTACCATAATGAGAAAAAAGACAATTCGACTGGGTATTGTACCCGGGACGTGGTTGCTTCTTCAGTTGTCAGGTCACCGTGCCGTATGACAGCGCGCTCCAACCACCACAGGTGTAGGTAGCGAAAGGATTCAATCACAGATGGCTCTTATTTCATCCCTCATTGTCTCCAAACAAGAACGAAAACTTGCCCTCGCGGACGCAAGACCGAGGTATGTCATCCGCGCTTCCCTATTACCCATACCGATCATAGCTATGCATGATGTCCGCCTGCCCATCTGTATTGGCACGACTTAGCTTTTGCTGTACAAGTCTTGAGTGTGTACCGTGATAGGCAATCTTGTTGTTTTGGGTGCAAAGCGTAGAAACTAGGTGTCTCACGGCTACTTTTGCCGGCGACATACGCTTCGTAAAGTGTCCCAACAACCCCATCGGCGTTACTTAGGTGGAGATAGCTTCATCAAAATAGTGTGGGTGATAGGGACGGTTGATAGGACGATGGATTCTATTCTACAATTCTGTTGATGCTCACGTTCGTGGGTGAACCCCCCATCGTAATAGAAGCAAGGTTACAATTTTATTATAGCTACATGAATACCGCCCATTCCGTCTACTAACCGAGAAGAAAAGTGCTTTTACCTAGTGACCTAACAGAAAGTTGAGAGGTGGGAGAGATCACGATCAGGATGCGGACGATCCTCAGCATGCAAGCGGGAAGCATAGAAAGCACGCATTAGATAAACGCCTCATTCTCCCTTCGAACCTGTCCCGTGCCCAGCCAGATAAAGATGCAAATAAGTCCAATGGAGGCACCGTCGCAATGCTAAAGATCATGTCGTAAAGCGTTAGTTGGGGTTCGTGTTGTTATTGAAGTTGCCCGACCCGCCTCGAGTGGACATTGTAGGAGCATTGTTAGCAAGCCCGGATGATGGTACTCGCGTCATAGAGGGCAAAGCAAACGGTGGAGCTGGAGCTGGAGCTGGAGGCTTTGGAGGCAGGTGTGAAGGTGTACCATATTTTGCGATGCTGCTTTGAGATGACCCCGGCTCGCCAGTCTGGGAGGCGATTCGGTTCATGGAAGTGGCTGAGTTGTTGCCCTGTATACTTTGAGGTGACCCAAACGACGGCGTGGAATTAGAAGAAGGGTTGGGTCTAGGCATTTGAGCAGGCATGGAAGTCTGAGCCGACATTTGGTATCCGCCGTACCCATTTAACTGAGGCTGTCCCTGCATCATATTTTGCTGCATTCCGAAGGGTATGTTACGTCCACCGGGAACAAAAGCTTGAGTTTGTGGGTTGAACTGTCCACGGTTATAGCTTCCTGGAAGAGGATGCTGGTTGCGATTTGACTTTCCATTGTAAGCATTTGAGGCGAACTGCCCGTAGGAATACCCAGGCATTGGTGCTTGGTGGGGTGCGGACATGGGGCGGTTGCCAGGACCATTCTGAGCATTGTATGCACCCTGAGCTATGTGGAATGAGGGCTGTTGATTTGCGTGTGACCAACCAGAATTCACAGGCATGTGTTGTGGTTGCTGGTAGGTATCTTGATAAGATGCCATTTGCGGATTGGCCATCTTCGGAGTGACTTGAGAAGGCATGCCAGCGCTCTGGAAGGACGACATACCCCTTTGGAAGTCTGCCGATATGTCGTAACCATTCGATGCTTGTCCATAACCGGGGTACGCCATCATTGACCCGTTAGAGGCCTGGTACTGTTGACCAGCCCAACCATACTGCGACTGCGCCTCTGGGGCCATCATGCCCGGATACGGGTTGCTGAAAGCAGCCGGAGGAGAAGCACCAGGATTCATGGTTGCATATGGCGCATTCTGTGCAGGACCTGGGTAACCGTTGTAGTAGACCGCGTTATCTCCAGTGTATGTAGCCACAGGATACTGTTGCGGGTAGTACACATTAAAGCGGGAACGAGCCTGAAAGTCATCATCGTCGTAGTTACGCTGCTTCTTGGGCTTCTTCTTTCCAGCAGCGGAACTTGATCGTGAGATGTCCTTCCCTTTGTTTTTGTCTTCTCCAGGTCCATTGCTTTCTGCCACCTCGGGCTCTTCGCTCTCTGCACTTCCGAAGATGCGCTGACGGGCCTCACGATAACGTGCCTCACGCTCTTCTCTGGATAGAGCGGCTTTATCTTTGCTGCCTTCGCCGTCATTGCTGCCCTCACTACCACCCATCTCAGAAGTCGTCTTTGAGGCATTTTGCGAATTAGCTCCAGTGTTTGTACCTGATTTTCCATCGTCGCGACGCATTATCTTACGAGCAGGAAGCTCTACAGGAGGTGTATTGGTACCCTTGGCAGGATCAACCATCTGTGACACGGGAGGTGGGCTGTGAAACAGTCAGCAACAAAACACAACAAACCTCGCTAGATACTTACATCCTACAGTAAGGTGTTCGTGTAATCTTCACACCAGTCATAGTAGTGTCGACCACGTGGCCGAGCAAATAGTAGTCCGCAAGACGGTGGGCAAGCATCCTATAGAAAGTATTACAGTTCGGCAGACACAATTCGTTTTCTCTGCCTCCCGTTAGTAACGATGAGAAGAAAAGTAGTCACCAGTAACGTACCGAGAATCTTTGATGAAATCAATAAAGTCTTGTTCAATCTTGACTACAAACAAACGATCGCGTGGAGACCGCAGTGCTTCAAGCAGCTTCTCGTCTGGAATGGCGGGCATGTTGGGAACACCGTTGAGTGAGGGCATACCATTGACCATAGGCTGCGACATGAGCCCTGCGCTGTTCAGCGACTGGTTAGGGTCGTACAAAGTTTGCGGACCATTGGTTAGTGTTGGAAATCGACCTGGAGGACCTTCTCGCTTAGGTTGAGGATTCATCACCGCTATTTCATGTAGCTGGTCCCGGAAGGCACGCGCAGCGCCGTGATCAGATCCCTGCCGGGAGTCTGCAACGACTGAGTCGGGTGGGGATGTGACATCCTCTTCCTCGACTGCCCTGAGGCTGGCACTGTCGTCTGGGCGCAAAGACTCCTTCTCGTCGAGCGCAAAGGTGGTTGCAGAAGCAACACTCTTTCCATCAACACTGGGAGGTTTCCCGGATCCATCTGACGAGGAGAGCTGAGTGCTGCTGTCCTCGGTAACAGACACCTTGACTACAGCAGCAGACTGGGGCCTATCGACAGCTTCCCCTTTGGGGTCTGTGGACGGTGTGTCCGATAGCTCGGCGGTGCTTGTCTGCTGCGCCGGCGGCGAGATGGCATTTTCAGCGCTTTTGCTCGCATCGTTATCTTCTCGCTTTTCCGCGAGAATTCTGGGCGGTACCTCGCCGTTCATGGGGATAGAGCGCGCCTTGTGGGCGATGGCAGGTATTCTAGGTGTCGCAACAGGCGGCCTCGCTTTTGGAGCAGAATCTTTCGACGTCTGGGGTTTTATGGCGGAAGCCGCGACCTAGCGCTGTTAGCACACCGCCCATGGAAATTGCTTCTTAAAACCGTACCTTGGCGAATGACAGAGGCCGCGGGGGCGCCTGTTCTGCTGGAGCCGGTGTCGCGGATGCCATGGTTATGAGGCGGTGGTTGGTACTGAAGACTATTTGGGCGGTAGGATGCGATTCAGATGGCCTATGCGCAGTGCGCAGACGGTGTTCAAACGCGGGGGAGGGCGAAATGGATATCCGGGCAGTTTTGGAGCAGCAGAGCCGTGGAATGAAGTGACGGACGCGTGTTTCTGAAGCCGAAAGAATCACCAAGCTCAACGCCGTACGTGGGTCGTCGTAGACGGAAACGAAGGTGGTGTGTTAACCGAAGTGATGGACGTAATTTTTTTTTCAGGAAATAGGGTGCTCAAGGAAAGTCGCGATAACCGGAGCCAGAAAGCTGGACATGTTGGTATGCCGACATTCGTGGGAAAAGGGTAGGGCAGTGGGTTTGTTGGATCGAGGCCAAGGTGAAGTAGCCTTGACGACAGGCGTGCGGTACAGAGACGTGGGCGTCGAGTGTGCAAGAAGCTGCCAAGCACCCGGAGACAGGGCGCACGACAAAGGACGACCGGTGAATTGGCTCGTCGACTTGGGTATAGGGCGGGGACCAGGCTGTTATGCGGGGTGCAGCGCAAGGCGTGTGAAGGATAGAGAAGCGATGATGGAAGCGGCCAGTGGGCGGGCTTAGTCATGCCGCTCCGCCCAATTCTCCGGCCAAGCTGCATCTGCGCTTTACTGCATGCGAACAAGGCTGGTCGCGTTTCCTCGCCGAAAGTGACAGAACAAGACTGAACTTGGCGAGGCCTTGATCACACCTCTGCCTGCTGCACCGCTGACGCAAGAGTCGCGTCGAATATCCCTGCCAGCGTCGACGATAGGATTTTGGCCCAACAGGACCCTGTTGCACTCGACCTCTACTGCAACTACAGTCCGCCATGTTCCGTCGTCCGGGTGCTGGGCGCTCCAAGGCTTCAGCAGATACCCTCTGTCAGAAGTGCCTCAAGAGAGGACATTACAGTTACGAGTGCAAGGCATCTGCCCAAGAACGCCCATACAAATCTCGACCTTCCAGGACACAACAACTACTCAACCCCAAGCTGAAGCCCAAGCTTACCACCGAAGTACCCCAAGATCTGCTGCGCAAGAAGGGCGTCGCAGATGAGATCCTGAAGAAGAAAGAAGAGGATCGCAAGCGCGCGCGGTCACTCTCTGCGTCATCTGCCGACTCTGTCTCCACCATCTCAACAAACCGCTCCCGCTCCCGCTCACGATCTCCACCACGACGGAAGCGCGATGCACCAAGACATCGAGGAGACGACGACGACGACGACAAGGGGCTGCGAAAGCGCAGCAGGCGATCAGTGTCCATGGAATCGCGCTCATCCTGCGTATCGGACACAGCAGACAGAAACACAAGGCGGCGCATGAGCTCCTTCAGCCCTGGCGAGCGAGGCCGCCGAAGAACCAGGTCAAAGTCGAGGTCAAGGTCGGCGCGCATGCAGACATCACACGAGAATGCTAGAGGAAGAGCACCACGAAGCATGAGTGGCAGTATCAGGTCACGAAGCAGAAGCGCAAGAAGAGATAGGAGGCGGCCAGTTCGTCGGTACTCCATCTCGAGATCACGATCGAGAAGCGCGGATCCCATGGATACGTCTGATGAGCACCACCCATCTAACCGACTATCAAAGGGTAAAACAGGAGTCTCACATTCAAGGAACCGTGAACCCTCGAGGTCACTCTCACCGTACCACAGCGGTCGCGATCGCAGCCCCAGTCCGTACTCCAAGCGCAAAGCCGCACGCCGGTCGCGCAGTCCACAAGAAGCGAGAAACGGAGGACGACTTCGTGACAGTCCGCACCGACCGGCAAGAAACCGCTTCGACAATCGACCACCTGTGTCAAATGGCAGAGATACGCCGCCGCCAGCGCAAGCACCCCCACCCGTTCAGAGAGAGCGTAGCTTGAGTCCGTACAGCAAGCGCTTGGCCTTGACAAAAGCTATGCATTCAGGGTAGACAAGATAGCAGTCAACATTGGGAAAGTCAGAATGCTGCAGTGGTACCTGGAGATTCTTACATTGCAGATGACGGGACGATAATATCACAATGAGTTATCAAGGTCAGAGCCGCTCTCGTGGCTTACCGGGTCACCAGATATAGGTCTGCACCAACAACGAGCATATTAGAAAGGCGTTTGCATCGAGTCCAGATAGTTGTTTCAAGCTAAGACAATGGTTTACTAGCTTCTTCATAATTATCAAATTACATTGGAAGAGTTTGATCTAGGATCCCACCTTATGCTCATACCATCTCTAAAGTCCACGCTCCTTTGTTGTTTTACTTGTGGTATGATTCTTCCTTCTCCCCACCGTATCACCAACCCAGTCTTCCATTCGGCGTGAACTCGAGCCTGTTCGATCGTTCCGAGACTGAAACTATTGAAATTCTGCATAGGCGAATATTGATTGCGAAAGTGGTATTGGTCGCTGAATTTTGAGCATGCTGTCGAGAGGTGTTATCGCAGCGTTTCGCAAAACTTCTCGAATTCTGTCGCTGCAAATGGAGAGCATTTCCTAAAACAAAGACTTCGATAGCACCATGCTTCGAGGCGTCCTGAATCATCGGATATCATTTTAGACACTGCCCAGATGACGATTTGTACAATTCTCAAATCATCCGTGAGTTCCACACAGTGTAAGTTGATGCTGACGATGATGTATGCCTTCGTTGCGTAGTCTACTATGAAAGCCATGGGAGCTGTACTAGAGGGATTGAATGCGTTGTGAGCAATCTAACTGATGAACCGTAGATTTCATGCAGATAAAGACTGTTGCGTAAGGCAGGGTCCGGGACAAGAATCGAGGATGCTGGCGAAGCGCGAATCATAGTGTCAATTAGACGCTGCTTCATTATACCTAGGTATTATTCCTCAGATATTCCTACGACTTTCAGTCGAGAAACTCAAATTCCATCGGGTTGTTTCTAGCTCCTCTCTGGTTCGACTGGGTGCGAGATCTATATCGTTGTTGGTTGGTTGCGTTCAAGATAAGCTGGAAACTAATGGAAACAGGTATCTTGAGTCATTTTGATACCAAAGGACCTCGTAAGTGTAGGGTGTCGTAATGTGCTTAACGGATACCACCAAAACTATCTGTGGGGTTGCATGGCTCATCCTGTGGTTGACAAGTCGGCTTCGCTGAAAGGGGATGAAGCTTAGTTAGCATAGCCAGGACATGGAATGCCGTATCAGGGGAATGCCACATTTTAAGCGGTAATATAATTCCGGATGTAGCATGAGACATGTTTTCAATACGTATTGTACAAATGTCGTGATGTTGCACATGGCTCATGACGTGTGGGCAGGGGCCATTAAGAGGGATGAGCTAACCGCTAGCGCGCCAAGAAAGCCATCCGTGTCACTCAATTTTCTCCGCGAAGCTTCTGCTCTTCTTTTCTTCACATATTGTCAACGGTCTCCAATAACCCTAAGGTCCTTCCTTTACGAAGTGGATTCGCCTTTTCCAGAGCAGACCCAGAGAAACAGAATTGCCATTCTAATCCTGCAGCTCGTCCACGTCGACTTCGGTCGGTATTGGAGCTGCGGGTTCGCTTTAGGCCAACATACTTCGGTGCCTATCTGAACAAAGGGGCCTCGTGACCTTGATTTCAATATCACCGTGAAGAAGAGACGTGTATCTTGGGACGAATATGATGCCCTGACAGCTGTTACGCGTGGCGTTGGTTGCTACATGCGTTGAGCCGTCACCGGCATCCAAATCGGCCCCCAAATCCCGACACCCGCATCATGCATAGTACTGCGTAGAGCGAGAAAAGAAACACAGGGTTTATCGTGATTGGCATGCTATTGAGGCCTGTCGTTGTGCGGATCTAGACTGTTAAGGTCAATGGCCACAAATAACGTTGAGCGCCCAGCTGAAAGACCTCCCCGCATCTTCCGCCGTGTGTCACTCCACACGAAGCAAGAAACGTAGCTCTGGATCGAAGCACTCGAGAGCGGCTGAGCAGCAGCTTCCGATTCAGTCTGACCACCTCGCTACTACTGGTCGCAGCGATAGTATTTTCTTCACCTGGTCGTCTCATTCGATCTGTCTCAAGCCACGTACAATGTTCGTCGCAGCAGGCCACCCTTGGCAGGTCGGCGCCGTGTTCTCGCAGACTTCAGACTAGGCCTATATCCTGCTTGGTCAAACGCCTCTGTCGGGCCTGTAGATCACTCGTATTTCGTGTGCTGTGATCTCATTGGAGATAGGCGTCCCACAACTCACGACATGGCTGAGAAGACGGTCGCCTAGCAATATTACGACGCAGTCAGATCGGTGAACCGGAGTGCATCAACTCAACGAGGTGCGCCACAAACGACAACCTCAGACCTTCCGCCTACAATCCGGTCCTTCTGTCGAGGTCATCCTCAGCCCTGTACATATCCACTCCAACGTCTGCGGCCCGCCCCTCCTTCCTGCTGCATCCTACAGTTGTCCTTGCCTTGAACAGCTTTCGCGCCTTTCCCATATCTCACGTGTGCTTGTTCAGGAGCGTCATGCATGCATATCATGGCCTACATTCTACGAGATGCCCTTGTTCTGCTTAGTCTTGCTACTCAGTCTTTAGCACAGCAGGACGATCCTGTGAAAGGATTCTGCCGAAGATGGGGTCATGCAACGGCACGGGTTGACTCGATGCTGTACATTGATGGTGGCATGGTAGGAGAAGTCCCTTTCACGTCGAACCATTCCAGTATGTAGAGCTTGACAAAACATCATTTACCTCTCTTCATATAATCTAACGACTGCTATCTAGATACATGGCTTTTGTCTAGTAACTTGAACTCATCGACGGTCGATGCCGGGATGCCGGAACAGAAGGCGTACTCGAAGCCTGGACATATTCCCAGCCTCTCCGGCGGTTATACATGGGCGGACAATACGAACAAATGCTTCTATCAGTTTGGCGGAGAATACGCCGCCGGTGCTAGTCCTATGGACTTCGGTATTTGGACCTACGATGTCCTGCTCAATCAATGGAACACTACCGAGACGACTGGCCACAAGGAGCTACAACGAGTATCGTTTGGAGCCGGGACGCAAGTCGAAAGCCGCGGATTAGGATTCTATTTCGGCGGATGGCTAAGCAACAGAACAGCGCCCGGTTGGAATGGGCCTCCCATGGCCACCAACGGGCTGATTCAATTCGACATGTCTACAGGTGACCTACAGAATATAACCGGACCAGATGATATTGGGAGAGCCGAAGGACAACTTTTGTTCCTACCCGTTTCAGACAGCGGTGTGCTTATCTATTTCGGTGGTATCGAAGACTCGTATCATAACGGCAGCTTTGATGCAGTAGGTTCAGACCAAGCCATACATGACTGAACATACTAACGTAGTGTATCAGGCAAACATGAGTGTAAGCTATCGAAGAGATATCCAGCTTCTACATAG
>Ga0058698_10000492_pt1 | contig 21780 bp, 30 predicted proteins | sample AgamicAsSfe_FD_67288 | JGI IMG/M metagenome (GOLD analysis project Ga0058698, IMG submission 67288) | Agave microbial communities from Guanajuato, Mexico - As.Sf.e | ecosystem: Host-associated > Plants > Phyllosphere > Phylloplane/Leaf | place: Guanajuato, Mexico | collected 2012-05-30
AGGATGCTTCGGCGTCGAAGGTTATTTCGGGGGCGGCGGTGAAGTCGGAGGAGGCGAGGAGGGCTTCTTCTTTTGCGAGGGCTTCGGATTCCCGTGTGTCGCGGATGGAGGCGCTGCGGTCGATGGGCGACGAGGGCCGATGTGTGGAGGAGAATGGCCGTCGTGATGGGAAGTGTGAATGAAGTGGTTGTGAGTGTCGTGAGGATGTGATCGGAAAAGCTGCTGCATAATCTGTCGATGCCTTTGACCGAAAGGCTAGAGCCGTGCCTCGTATCGAGCTGCTCACCCGTGTACTTGAAGCCATGATGTGTAGATATGTAGATGAGCTCAAATGTGCTTGTCTTTCCTGGTATGATGTTTCAGATCAAATTGTTAGGGACACCTCTTGATATTTCCAGGGGACACTTTGAGCTGCTAAAACTTTGGAGTCAAACTGAACACAACATCGATATTGTAGTCACCCATATCAACACACCACACAATATGTCTTTCGGAAAGCTTTACGGATTTGAGGTAAGCATCGAGAAGACTTCAGTCCAGCGATCCTCATCTGCTACATATCGCACGCTCTTCTCGCTGGGCTGGCCACATAGACAAACCTTTTCTCCACACAGTGACTAACCCCTCTTCCTCTAGGGCAACCCTCGCACTGTTGGTCTCCTGGCTGTGGCCAAGACCAACGAGCTTGACGTCGAGCTGGTCGAGACCAACCCTGGTGCTGGTGTCTCCGCCGACTACCGCAAGATTAACAAGCTCGGACGCATTCCCACATTCGTTGGTGCTGATGGCTTCATCCTCTCTGAAGTCCTTGCCATCTCCGTCTACTGTACGTTCCAGCTTTGTTCATTATATCCACTACAACATGATGAGACGAATCAAATCAATTTCAGTTATCCCTGTCAGAACATATACTGTTGAGGCTTTATTCACTTCCTGATCGTTTCCAATTGATTCATTCATGAAATACTACAAGAACATACAATAGCCTCTACTGACAATGTTACAGTCGCATCCCAGAACGAGAAGACCACTCTCCTCGGTAAGACCAAGCAGGACTACGCCTCCATCCTCCGATGGATCTCCTTTGCCAACACCCAGGTTCTCGGTAGCTTGGGAGGCTGGTTCCGCCCTTTGATTGGACGTGATCCATACAACAAGAAGCACGTCGAGGACGGCGCAAAGGCCACCAACGAGGCCGTCAAGGTCCTCGAAGACCACTTCCTCATCAACACTTACCTCGTCGGCGAGCGTATCACTCTTGCCGACATCATGGTAGCCTCTCTGCTCATCCGTGGCTTTGAGTACGTCTTTGACGCTGCCTGGCGCAAGGAGAACCCCAACGTCACTCGTTGGTATCAGACCATCACCAACCAGTCCATCTACAAGACTGTCGCTGGTGAGCCCAAGCTCATTGAGGAGGCTATCAAGTACACACCTCCCAAGAAGGAGCCCAAGAAGGAGGAGCCCAAGAAGGAGGCTGCCAAGCCCAAGGCCAAGGCCGCTGATGACGACGAGGAGGACGAGGTCAAAGAGGAGCCCAAGGCCAAGCATCCCATCGAGGCGCTCGGCAAGGCCACCTTCGCCATTGACGACTGGAAGCGCAAGTACAAGAACGAGGAAACTCGGGAGGTCGCTCTGCCTTGGTTCTGGGAGAACATGAACTTTGAGGAGTACTCCATCTGGGCCGTCGACTACAAGTACAACGACGAGCTCACTCAGACTTTCATGACGTCCAACCTGATTGGTGGTTTCTTCACCCGTCTTGAGGGCAGCAGGAAGTACATCATGGGCTGTGGATCTGTCTACGGTGTCAAGGATGACTCTGTCGTCAAGGGTGCTTTCGTCATCCGTGGTGACAATGCTGAGCACGCCTTTGATGTTGCGCCAGACTACGAGAGCTACTCATTCAAGAAGCTCGACCCCAAGAACGAGGCCGACAAGGAGTTTGTCGACAGCATGTGGGCATGGGACAAGCCTGTTGAGGTCGAGGGCAAGAAGTACGAGTGGGCTGATGGAAAGATCTTCGTGTAGGCGAGGTATGAAAAAAGTTGATGAGGATGAAGCAATCTTGATGTTAGCATGAATATTATGTCTGGGTGACGATTAAGTTGAATCTCTCGTGTTTGCTGCAGTCTTATATTCTCTGCTTCGTTGTTGTCATGATAACACCTCAGCCTCTTCCCCGCACGTCACTCGACACGACACGTCGTACTCGACCTCCTCATTGTGTAGAATCCCTGCACGTCTGCATCGCGAAACAGTCTTATAGGAGATGCTTTGAAGATACTATCGTCCATCAGACATCGTATGCTGTCCACTCCTGGCATGCCCAAGGGTCACATTCCGCTGTAGCCGGGTCTCGAATCCTTTGCGCGGACATTACTCGAGAGTCTCGCGTCTTGCAGGTGGCCCTGTCTTGTCTCTTGCTGCTCCTATGTTCTGACCACACCACACCTCTCAGAGTGACACGCACGATATTATTCCATCTGTTCTACCTACAGCGCAGTCCAAGCCTCCACCAGGATAGAATCGCACAACAAAAGAACTAAGATCACCGCGCGCGCCGATCAAGTCACATCGGACCGCGCTCCGACGGCTGCCTGCATATCGAAAGAAGAGGAAGAAGAAGTATAAGCAGGCAATCTGCAGAAGGATTGCTGGAGGTACGAAGGCAAGAGCCAAAGGCCGTCACTGCTGAGCAAGAGGGTAGCAAGATCAAGCAGCATCGCAAGGTGTGGAAGGAGGAGTATACACCTAGCCAATGCAGCGTGTAAATGGTGATACGGTGAGATCGCGTCGCGGCTCTGTTGCAGGCCCGGCATTGCAGATCATATGTCTGGTGAGTTCGGCAGCCTCTGATGTAGCTGCGAGGACACTACAAGAAAGCTCTACAGCTGTTCGAGTGTGAGCTCCTTTCCTGGCAGCAAGCATCAGATACCAGTGCACGACCACAAGCTGACTCGAGATTTTGACATATCTAGGCCTCGGGCGGAGGACCAAATGAAGACAACATCACTGGGTTTCTTGTAAGATCGATATCTACAAACTGGTCCAAGAATTCCGTCCTTGCAGTCGATGCTGGTTCACATCTTGCTTCCATCACGCGCCTACTCGAGAAAGACTTCCCACTAGTTTCCTCTGCTCGACCCTCACTAGCTACAGTGAATGGCCATTCAAGCTCGAGGGAAACAATCGCGGACGATGCAAGCGTGATAGAAGAGGATGAACTTGAGAATGAACTCGAAGAGCCAGTCAAGATACTTTCCACAGGACCTTTCGCTGGCTTGCCCTTTCCCAACGAAAGCGCACGCGCGAATGCACTTCACGTCGTCCGCGAATGTGTCTCTACATATCTGATCACACATCCGCATCTGGACCATCTGTCCGGCTTTGTGGTCAACACAGCAGGTCTCGCAAGCACATCCAGACCGAAACGTCTAGCAGCACTTCCCTCCACCGTCAACGCCATCAAAGCCCATATATTTAACGACATTATCTGGCCGAATCTTACCGATGAAGATGGCGGTGTTGGCTTTGTCACATTCCAACGACTACCTCAAGGCGGGAACAACATGGTCGGTGAAGGACCTGGCAAGGGCTATATTGAAGTCTGCGACGGTCTATGCGTCAAAGGAATGAAAGTCAGCCATGGCCACTGCATGCGCGGGCCCCATCAGACAATTGTACAGTCGCATAGGGATAGTGAAGTAGGCCTAAGCGAGCCTGGGCAGGTTCGCACAAGTTTCAGCGGAATGGAATCACCGCGAAGAGACGTCATCGTGGTTGGTCGTGATGGTCGTGCGCGGAGTATCTCACAATTGCAATACTCGGTCCCTGGCACGCCAGATTTATTCGCTCAACAGCAATCAGCCTCTTTCTTACCACTTCCAACACAACCAAGCTCGTCTCCAGCTTTTGGTGGTGCGGACCCAATGCTTCGCCGAGCTGTTGTCGACAGCACAGCTTACTTCATCCGCGACGACTTGACCGGGCGCGAAGCTCTGATATTCGGCGATGTCGAGCCTGACCTGCTCTCTCTGAATCCTCGTACTGCTCAAGTATGGGCCGAAGCTGCACCAAAGATCGCGGCTGGGAGTCTGAGAGCTGTATTCATCGAATGTTCCTACGATGACAGCCAAAACGATGCCATACTCTTCGGACATCTCGCCCCCAGACATCTGATCAATGAGTTGAGATCCCTCGCCACAATGGTGCGAGCACGAAGGCAAGAAGAAAAAGAGAGAAGAGAAGGAAGGAAGAGGAAGAGAAGTGCCGCCCGAGCACAACAAGCACAGACTTCCATCTCAGCTGAAGCTCATACAACACGTCCCATGACACGATCACGACAAAATATGTCCGCTGTGGATAATACGGCACCCAGCAGTGTCGCTACGACCGACGACGAGAATCCAGAACACGCCGGCATGAACGGCATATCGATCTCGCCAGGCAAGCGACGCATCACAAGACCGCCACGACTAGGCACGCATCTGAGCCGGACGAGAAGTTTGCTAAGCGAGTTCTCGCCGAGCCCGTTGGATCCGAGCTCGACGCCGGTGCTGCCAGGATTCCCGAATGGCGCTGTTTCGCATAGCGCAATGGGCGCTCCGGCGGCTGCGTCATCACTATCTTCTACAACTCACCCTCCGTCCGCGTCGAAAGCCAAGGTTCCAGCATCTCGAGGCAGTGATGCGGCACCACTTGTAGAGGAGGGTATACACAATACACCACCGCTTGATGGTCTCAAAGTCGTGATTATACACATGAAGGACACGTTGCGGGATGGACCGCTGGTAGGGGACAGTATATTGAGACAGCTGCTGGAGCATGAAGAGGCACTAAAACAGGCGGATGGAGTGGGATTGGGCTGTGAGTTTGTGATCAGTAAAGTTGGGGAGAGTTATTGGGTATGAGGGGAGGTTGCAAATAGGATGTTGGCTCCGCTGAACAGGCAATTAACACCACTGGACATATTGTGAACACTCATGCCGCAGCAGGAAGGAGCTGGTATCATACCCCTCCCATCTCGGCAGCGTAGACTTGGACCATATGGATCGTTCGTTCATATCACAACAAACGACCCTTCTGATCTCTACCGCCGGTCAGTATCCAATCTCCATTGTCACTGGTTTTGCGCCACCGAAGGATATCTACAATGCCCAAGACACTGTACACTGCATGGACATCGTTGAGACACCATGGCGATATCTAGACCGTACTCGCATCATTGTGGCACGCTGGCATCGTCTACAGTGTCAACTGTTGATCATTGCATTCCTCGCGCTTTCTCGCTGTCTGCTGCACCAGGTATGCAATGTACGCTCGTCAGGCGACGGGTACGTGTGCATAAAGTGTTGCAAGGCCGCCAAGCATGAAAAGCTTGGTGTACCTCAGTATACCATAACATGCGACCGATACTGACAACCACGACACGCGACGTCCTGCCACATGAGCACCGGTTCAGTGACAATGACTGTGACAATGATGAAGGAGAAGAAGAAGCAGACGAAGAAGCATCTCTGCGCATGCTTCCCATAGGCTCGCAGCTTCCGAGGGAGGAGAAGCAGATTACTAATAGAAGCCGATCCAAGCTTGATCAGTGGCGAGGCGTACCATTCTCTCCTCGATTATTGCACTATGTGGCCACCTTGTGTCTCGCAGCGAGTCTGCTTGGGATAGTGGTATTTCGTCCCGGGACGAGCAGAGTGGCTGTTTCGTATGTGCATATCCATTCATGCATTCTCTTGTCACCCTGGCTCTGACCCCCCTTAGCTGACTTCCAATCAGGCCTGCCTCACACTCCCTCAACTCGCTCGCAACACTCATCGATCGCGTCTCCAGCATCGCCGTACAACACAACGACTACAGCAAACACACCCTGGCCCTCGCCAACAGCTTAGGTATTCCGCTCAACGACCCGAACTTGCTCTATCCGGAGCCGCTGGGTAAGCAAGTGTGTATTCTCGATGTGGATACGCGGCCGTGGCGGGTGGCAGATGGTCTTGATGGCGGTGATGAGGAGCAGGCGCAGGCGCAGGCGGCGTATGGCAGGTTGAATCATTATCTCTACGGTAAGTCAGCCTAGTGCGCGCCTCTTCCGAATCACTCAGCTGATGTGACACAGCAAAACTCCACAACTACACCTACCACTTCATCCACGCCCCTCCAGCCACCGTCTCCTCACCAACCCACGCCCCACTCTCCCTCCACCCAACCTGGTCCAAAATTAACGGCATCCGCTCCGCCCTCGCCCTGCCCTCATCCCCAAACTTCGTCGTCTTCCTCGACTCCGACGCCATATTCCCTCACCTCTCCCTGCCCCTCGAACCCCTCCTCTCCCACTGGAACATCACGCCCTCTCGCACCGCCATCGCCGCAGCCCTGGCCCCCGACGAGCCCGAAAAGTACGATTCCCACGGTCGCCGGAACGTCAACACGGGATTCATGATCGTGCAGCAAACCCCGCTGACGGAGGCGCTGCTACGGGAGTGGGCCGAGTGTCCGAGTGAAATCAAGTATCCCGGATGTGCGCGCTGGGCGGACCCGAGCGCCTTCTGGCACGAACAGAGCGCGTATTCCGAATACATCCGGCATGACGCGGCGTATGCGCGTGAGGGGGTCCTCAAGGAAATCAAATGCGACGAGGCGAATGGAGCACCGGAGAACTGGTTGAGGGGTGGGAAGCAGTGTAGAGGGACGCTGGTGAGACATTATTGGGTCTGTAAACAGTGTGTCAGGAAGGCGGTGGAGCATTCGGTCGTTGACTTGGTTGTCGGAGCGGGAGAAGAGGGGTTGGGGAGGGATTGGGAGGGCATTCTCGTGGATGAGGCGTTGTAGAGCTGGGATCCACTGACTCTTTGACTATGGCCCAGGGCCGCCGAAAGGGTGGCGTAGCAGTGCAGAGGGAGGTTGGGTTGCTGAAACATCATCGCGTTCGTGTACATTGTGTCCGAAAGGCGTCTGAGCAGTCGGGGTTTGATCTGGTCGTGTGAGCGGGGATGGAGGCAGCTAGGGAGGACTGAAGAGGCGTCCTTGTTGACGAGTTGAATAGATGCCAACATAAGCTCGAGTACTGCCCAGAAGCCGAAGAGGACAGTCCTGCGCGCCCGCAGTGCCGCACAAGTGGGTGATGTAATGGTGCACAACGTGAATCGAAACACACGGACAACTGCTATGTATGGTATCCCGCCCCGGTAGGACCACGACTAGTGAGACATCATCGGTTTTGGGAGGAGCTTGAGGGAACAGCGGCAGAGAGAGCGGCAGGTGGATCAATGGTTGTCGCGATAGTCGGCGCCGAGGGTAGAGTGCATGATGTGTTTCGACGCTAAGTTGTGTAGCGGACCTCACATTGCAAACTATACCAACATGACTACCAATATCAATCTCCAAGCTTTCGCACTACACAGCCAAAGAACGCCTTGAATACCCATGCCGCTTTCCACCGAACTTGTAGCATCTCAAGCGATCCTGCCCGCCAAAACACCAGCCAGCCAACCAGCTGAGCTCGCACAAAATGGCAGGAACCCAAAATGGCATGAACCCTCGAAACCATATCTACCCACTTTCCATTTTGCCTCGTGAGGACACCATACCACGAACATCCAATCCCATGTCCTCTACTGCCTCTCCTCCCCGACTACCCATGTCAAGCCTGCAGCCCAAAGCCACTTTGGGTTTTGGAAAAAGAAACTGAAACTGAATGACACGCTCGAACAAGGGAAACCTAAGTCATGCTAGAAGACGAGCTAGAAGACGAGCTAGAAGACGAGCTGGAAGACGAGCTGGAAGACGACGAGGTAGTCATCGCACCCGCAGTAACAGTTACGAAGACAGTGGATGATGCAACATTCTGCTCAGAATAGACGGTAGTCGAGTACGTCTGTGTGACAGTAGTCTACAAAGTCAACATTAGCCAATTGCGCACACAACAATTTCGCATCACATTGGTGGAAACTTACAGTCGAGCTGACAGCAACAGTCGTGGTCGTGGTCGGCGTGTAAGTCGACGTAAGAGTAACAGTACTCGTCGGGGGAGCCGTCACGTAGATGACAGACGTACTATAGGAAGCGTACGTGGTGGATGTGGTGGAGGGACTGCTTGAAGCGGATTGACCCGATCCAGCGATGAGACTGGTCGTGGAACTCGAGGAGCTCAGCGTTGAGGAGTTGGCGTATATGCCTCCAGGACCGAGGCTGGTAGTTGTGAATCCTGCTGAGGATAGTGAAGAAGTGGCCTCTGTGATTCCGACCGTGGTGGTCACGTCGACGGAACCTGTTGTGCCAGAATAAGATATGCCAGAATAGGGAGTGACACTCGAGCTTGTAGTCGCGCTACAGCTTGCAGGCGTGCTGGAGCCAGCGGGGAGTGCCAAGAAGAAGTGTGGACTGTAGTTGGTATGATATTCGTCCGTGGCAAGCTCGAGAACATAATCCAGAGACGTGTCGAGGCACATTGATGGCGTCCAGTTGTACGTTCCGCCGGTCGCGGTAGTGGTGAGGTTGGAGACGAAATAGAGATCGACTGAACCCTGCAACAGCTCGATATTAACTGGCTGGGAGAGATCTGGAGCAGCGTAGCCGAGGAGGAAGGGAACGCCGAGTGTCAGAGTCTGACTCGGCGCAGGAGCGGTTGTGAAACGGAGAGGACTTGCAGTTACACCTGAACCTGCCCCGGTCGTAGTGGTGGAAGGGACCGTTACAACTGCGGATGAGGTTGTGGGAGGCGCTGATGGTACAGGAGTCACGATTGCGACAGTGCCTGCGTAACCATCTGTGCCCTGTGCAAGTGTTGTCAAATAGGGGTTTGACGTCCCGCTGGTTATTGTGGTCGTGACTGTTGCTGCCGATGGAGTTTCAACCACAACTGTACCGCTCGTGGTCCTGGACGCAAGAACTGCAGTTGTGGTTGGACTCGCGCCAGCAGACAGCCAAATGGTAGTCGTCTGCGTACCTTCAGCACTCACAAACTCGATAGTACCGGCTGATGCACCGGATCCCGTTGCAAGTGTGAGAGTGGTGGCTATGTTACCGCTGGTAATGGTCGTCGTTACTGTTGCTGCCGATGGGGACTCGAGTATGATCGTGCCGCTCGTAGTTCCTCTCGCAGATATGGTAGACGTGGTAGCGGATGCGCCAGCCGGTAGCCAAGTGGTAATTGTCTGTGTGCCAAGGGGTATTCCAACCAGAACTGTACCGCTCTCCAAGCCTTGTGCAGGAATTGTAGATGTGTATCCTGTCGCGGGACCCAAGAGCGAAGACGTAGCTGTCACAGTGCCAGGCGACGTCCATCCACTGTATCCAGTGGTGTAGCTGGCAGGCTCAGCGGACTGTGCATGGCTATCAGGTACGCCATTGACCTGATATACGTTCGCAGCATTTGGATTGCCCTCTGCCGGATAGGTGGGATTCGAGTTGTCGAAGCCTCCACAATACTCAGCAGGATTACCAGGGCAAGTGTAGTTGCATGCTGACTCGTTAAGTATGACGGGGTTGGCGAAACCGTCGTCACATTCGCACTAGGACGTATTATTATCGCGCATATCAATCCTCACGACTGCTCAATTACTCACAGATTGACCCTGAACACTAAAGTATTGATATACATGACCAGGGTTCGCTTGCGTATTTCCGTTGCAGGAGTTCGCACAGGTTTCAATCGTAGCCTCCCCGTACATGAACGCGCCGGGAGCTTCGCTCATGGCTGGATGACTCTGTGTGTCGAGGTAGCATCCGATGTAGACGTAAGGACCGACATAGGCTGGCTCAGCGCCTCTCTTGACATGATTGTGTTGGACTGCAGTGGCCTGCACGACAGTATACGACAGCGAGCCTGCCGCCGCGAGGAGAGTCTGAATGCGCATGGTGTGCCAGATGTCCTTAGAATGAGTCGAAAACGATGAGAACGAAGCGAGAGGTGCAGTAGAAAAGAATGAACACACGCCGCGAGATTAAGAAAGCCCACCAAACGCGCACTTCATGATATAGGCATGCCGATTGTTTACCTTTGGCTGTGTAGCGTGTTGTCTCTACGAGGAATGCAAGGCTGGTCCATCGAAGGCCTCCAAGGAATGTGAATGTCCATGCGGGAAGTGGCTTCCATTCCTCAAAGCACACGACACGTAGCTGCTTTGGCAAACGACGCCATCTGCCGTAGTACCATCACCACCATTGAACAGAGCTCTTGCTCAGCAGGAGAGCAATCATCAAACTCTGCTCCGCGTAATTCAGGAGAATCAGCATTCAGAGTAATGTAGATGGCTGATATCCGTCACGGAAGCTACAGGCATGACTGCCACGGCACACTGATGAGGATGAGGAAGATCGAGGAGAGAGCAATCATGATATAACGCAGCGATAGGTGTCATCAACGTAATAACCCCGGAAGCATAGATTCCGTGAGATGAATGTCGAGGTGCGCAGTCACGTGCTGACCCCTGAATTTGTCACTACACGGAGGCATACCCTACCCGCGAGGTAGCTGGAGGTGCTTCTTCATGTCTTCTGATGAACTCATGTCCCTTCCCTTCCGCATCACGAGGTAGGTATGATATCTAGACGCACAGAGCTTGAGTGTCTGCAAGTCAAGCCGTAAACCGACTTTTCCTGCTCTCTGCCTGCGTGACAATAAAAACACGATCCTCCGATGAGACGGAAAACCCTTCGTGTCGTGATCAATCTCGTTATTTTCTTCGCCTTACTCACCCTAATCATCACCATCAACCGCCCGGGCTCGAACACATCCCGATTCTTCGCATGGAGCAAGGTCCGATACCATGCAAAGTCAGCCTCCGACGCAGAAGCCGCTCAAGGGGCCTGCCCCGGCCTCTCAACCACAACAAAGCCAGCTCTCATAGTCGCTCGCGTTAATGCAGATGGGGAGCCAAGCTGGCTCGACTCTTTAGCAGACAGATACCACATCTGCAGCTATACTGCCGACGACCCCGCCGCTCTTACCACATCCTCCGCCCTCCGCGTCCCTGCAAACCGAGGCCATGAAGCAATGGCCTATCTCACCTTTCTCATCGACAACTACTTGAATCTCCCCGCGGCAGGCGCCGTCTTCGTTCACGGCACGCGCTTCAGCTGGCACAATGACGATCCTTCCTACGATAACCTCGCTCTTCTCACAGCACTCAATGTGTCTAGTGCGATAGAACCAGCTGGATATCACAACATGCGCTGTGACTGGAGTGCGGGAACGTGTCCGGCCAATGTGAGAGCACAGGGCAGCTTAGAGACCCGGATGCAGGCGAAAGTGGCGCCTTGGGAACTGCGAACGGTGGCTGACGTCGCAATCTCGGCTGCATTTGCACAGATCTTCAGTCTGGGGAACACCGCAGAGAATGTCCTCTTGGGAAGTGGCGATGTGCTACGTAGCCAATGCTGTGCTCAATTCATCGTTGCACGAGACAGTATATGGCAGCACGAGCGACAAGAGTATGTGGCACTGCGGCAGTGGCTGCTCCAGGCTGCACCAGATGATGACAGAGTGAGCGGTCGCATATTATCGTACCTGTGGCATGTCTTGTTTGTCCGGCGAGACTTGCTTGGACGAGGTGGACAGGAGGTGGATCTGACGAGATTGAACGAAATCGCGTGTCCCTCCGCGGCGGATTGCTATTGCAGGCTATATGGGCGGTGCGAACTGCCAGGTTGTAGGGAGGGCAGATGTCCGGGACAGTATAGCATTCCGCCAAATTATGCGCTGCCCAAAGACTGGGAGCAGACTCATCCTTGAGTGCGGAGCTAATCTGACTTGAGAGAGGAATCCTCGGGCATGCATTATTCCGGCTTGGAACAATCTCCAATCTTCTCTTACACCCCTGCGGACACATGCCTGGGTCAACTCATCAGAATCCCCGTCGCGAGGACGACTCACATTAATATTCTCACCATATCGTGCAGACCGAGCCAAACACCGGCGACGAGGGGCGAGAACGGGCCGGACCCCTCTTCCCCTCTTTCCCTCCTCTTTCCCCGCTTTCCCCGCTCGTCAGTCATCATGCACAACACAGTCCAGCACGAAATTCTCATGCATGACGCGATGTGCATATTTCATGCTCGATACTTTCCAGCTATAGTGATCGACGCCTATCAAGGCAGCTCCGAAGGTCGCATGGTCTTTGGATCCTGGACAAACGGCCACGAGATGGCCCATATGGCCCTTCATGGAAAGTTTACTAGCATGCATGGAACACACCATGTATAAATAAAAGCCAAGACCAGCGCTATGGGATAAGTTGTGGAAGCAAGTTTCCACATCCTCTCGTCTTCACACCTTGCCAAGCAGACGAGCCTCAGCGTCTGTCATCATGCACGTCTTCACCTTACTCGGCATCTGCGCTCTGGCTCTAGCTCAGACGCCCAGCACAACCACTACAGCCAGCGCAGCGCCTGCAGAATATACTGTCGGCCCAGGCCAGCTGTATACCAACATTACCGCTGCCTATGATGCACTGCCCAATGACGGCAACTCGTACACCATCTACATTCTTGCAGGTCTCTACATCGAGCAATTCAACATCACACGAACGGGTGGAACAGCTTTTCGAGGTGAAACATCATTCCCGAATGATTTCTCGCAGAACCTGGTCACTGTGCAGATCTCGAATGGCCAGTTGACTTCGAATAACCAAGACGAAACGACTCCGTGGGTGTACCGTACTCCTGACGATTGGGCACGACTGACATGCAGCAGGGTGATTGGCGTCAAAAAGTCAAGTTCGGATCTTTCTGGTGTCGGTATGCTCTTATCGTCCTTTCCGCGCGCTGTAGAGACAGGTTCGACGTGTCAAGATATGCTGACAGCAGCCCGTAGCGCTTTACAACTTGAATCTACGCAACACATATGGTCCAGTACCCAATTCGGCTGCTTTGGCCACAGATTGGAATGGCAAGAACATCGCAGCATACGGATGTTCGTTCCATGGCTTCCAAGACACCTTCCTGGCCAATCAGGGCACACAACTCATCTCCAACTCCTATATCGAGGGTTCGATTGACTTCATCTGGGGCTACTCCACAGCGTACTTTCACCAATGTGTGATCGCCACGAATACTCCTGGTGGCTGCATCTCTGCGCAGTCCCGCAACGACATCAAAGGCCATGGATTCGTTTTCGACCACAGTGTCATCACATACACAAGCACATATGGTAGCACCTTGGGGTTATCCTATCTCGGCAGGCCATACAATAGTAATTCTACTGCTGTATACCTAAACTCATTCATCGATGCGAATATCAATGAAGCTGGGTGGAGTGTCTGGTCTACATCCTCGCCACAGACATCAAATGTGTCATTCTTTGAGTTCAACAATACAGGACCTGGTAGTTGGCAAGCTGACACAGTTCGTGCTTCCTTTGCCAGAAACCTCACCGCAGACCAGGCGGTGCCATTTACTCTCAACAACTGGATCGGGAACACGAGCTGGATCGACATGGATGCGTACAGCTACGTGCCATCCTACAGCCTCACTGCTGCGTATCATGACAGTGGGAACGTTACGACGAGCTCCAGCTCAGTTTCTGTGGAGCCAACTTCGACAACCACATTGAGCTCAACGACCACATTGAGCTCGACGACCACATTGAGCTCGACGACCACATCTCCACCTACCACGACGTCAATCGAGTCTGACACATCCGCCACCTCTCAAATCGCTGGACCTACATCTACTGCGCCACCACCAAATGCTCATCCTTCTTCGGGCTCGAGTCCTCCCGCTGGAGCTGTACTTGTCGATGGATCTGGCCAAATTGCTGGAGCTTATCCGAACATTACTGCAGCAGTTGCGTCCCTGCCAAATGATGCAACCAACCAGACTATCTTCATTTACCCGGGGTGAGTCTAAGACTATTGACGCATATTCCATACTCTTGCTGACAGTCCGCCAGCACGTATGACGAGCAGGTACCTCAAATCAATCGACCAGGCCCTGTTCGCATCATTGGTTACACCACAGCTGCGCCAGGTCATTCTTACGTGGACAACACGGTTGTCATCGAATGGTCTCAAGGATTGAACGTATCGCCTCTACCTGCGGGTCATCATGACGCCGAGACTGCGACCGTGACTACCACTTCGAACACAATGTGAGTTCGAATATTATCACTTCGCAAACTTCGCTGACACTGTTGAAAGCGCTTGGTACAATGTAGACATTATCAACACATCGAATCTCAATGGGTAAGATTCTTGCCCGCGCAAGATGCACTCAGCCTCACTATGCTAATGGCCGGCCGCTACCTAGGACGTTCCAAAACTACGTAACTTTGGCTGGGTCAATATACGGATCGCACATTGGCTTTTACGCTTGTTCCTTCATTGGATGGCAAGATACACTTCTCACCGGGCAGACTGATGGTTATCAGTATTATGAGTCTTCGTATATCGAAGGTGCAATTGACTTTGTGAGTTGCATGCAGTCTTACTTCTCCAACACCAACACACTGACCACAGTAGATCTGGGGATACTCTGCAGGCTATTTCAAGTACGTTCTAAGCGAGATACGTGTCGGTGATATCGAGCTAACGTGACTTGCCAGAGGATGCACCATCGCTGGTAAACGTAAAGGTAAGTCCACTGATACTCACCTCACAGAAGTCCTGGTCAAAGCTGACTAACCTGTGTACTAGGCTCTCGAATGACGGCACAATCTCGCGCCTCATACGCGGCGATTGGAGGTGAGAAGAGAATACACTACCAGTACAATCTCCAAGACTAAGAATCCAAGGCTACTTTTTCGACCAATGTCTCTTCACTCAAGCACCAGACGTCACGTACAATCTCACCAATACAAGTCAGTATGGAGTCAATGCGTCTTAGGCACAAGCTGACACCTATGCAAAGTGTATCTCGGACGACCATACTCGAATTTCTCCAGAGTTGAGATCAAGTACTCGTATATTGACAGTATCATTATGCCTGTCGGTTGGAGTGTTTGGTCAGGTATGTCAGTGATAAGCTTAATCTCGATTGTACTGCAATCTCTCCCATACGGTGGTATATGACTTTGCGCTACCACCTGAGACTATCTCTCCCTGTCAAATCATGCTCTGGAAAGACGATTGTGCATACACTGGCGGAAGCTAACAATCACTAGCAACTGACCCACGTACCTCCAACGTCACATACATCGAATATCAAAACATTGGGCCCTCGAACTGGGAGAACAACGTTGCTGCCCGTGAATCCTTCGGCTACGCCAATCTAAGCACTGTCGACCCGTTCAGCCTAGAAAGCGTCATGGATACCACATCCTGGATTGATCTCACCTACTTTGACAGCATTACAGTGCCTCTACCTCCCACTGTTGAGCCTCCAGTGGTTAGTGTATCGACATTGACCGTGACACTGCCAACTCAGCCTGTTCCGAGTACCCCTGTAAGCACTGCAAGTACTTCAGCTGTGAATTCTACAGCAGTACCTGCAGCAACTTCAACCACTACGGTGGTGAGCATCGTGACATCCACTGTCACCGGAACTACAGTACAGACGACTCAAACTATTGATACGACGACAAGCACTACACTGACAGTCACTGCTGTCGCTGGTGTAAGCAATCATGCTCTGTTTATCTACCCCTGGCAACCAAACTGACGTGCCGCCTCGAAACAGAAAGCCACAATAACCTCCTTTGAAACCAGCACCCGCACAATCTCAAGCACCCAATCAACCAAGCCCGACATCATCACCAGCACAACACTGCTCACCGTAACAGAAGCAGATGCAACCATCACACCCACCACCATCACCACAGCGACAAGCTACAAGACACGCACAATCACGAGTACTAGCACAATCTACTGCATTCCCACCAGCTCCGCAGACGTCGCCGCAATCGCTGCCCGTTTCGCCTCTCTCGCCCTTCCGCGCCGAGCGCTCGCTGCAGCAGTCAACACAACCACAACGACAGGCGCAAATCTCCCGCTCACCAGCACCACCGAGGTCACCATCCCAGGTCCCACGACTACCCTTAGCACAACCCTCACATCCACCCTCAGCATAACCACAACCGACATTATCGCCGGCAGTTTCCGCACCGTCACGGACGTCGAACGCACGACTACCACGACGACGACGATGTTGGCGCAGAGTACGGAGACGAAGGTTGTGACGAGGACGACGAAGGTTGTGGGGACGATCACAGCGCCGGAGGTCACGAAGACGAGGACGGTGGGGGGTGTTAGTACGGTGGTGGAGACTGTGACGAAAACCGCGAGGGGCGCGGGACCGTGCAGTGCATGAGGTGGAAGGGGGTAGGTGAGACGCGGTAGGGCGTAGCGGGGCGAGGGATGTGACTGCGGTGGTTAATCAAAGCAACGATAATAAAGCAAGCAGGCTCTTCGCGGCATAATCTCGATAGATCGGTATCCTTTACTGTAGGCTTCTTGTGTAATGAACTGTCACACTATATGAGACTACCAAGGTCTATACGTGTATAGATCAAAGGCTCGAAGTGTCCCTCCATCCTCTTACCACCATCTCCCGTGTGCTGCACGACTGCTTCGCCTTTATCTCCGTGCAGTCACGTCCTGCTCACCTTCACAAGGCGCCACTACGACTTCCCTAGCTCCTTCTTGCCTGCCTCTTTCCCACAAAGTCAAATACCTCATTCACCTCCTCCTTCCCCAACGAAAACATCTCATGCCTTATAAACAAGAAGTTAATGACTCTAGTATTAATTAACGCAATCAGCTTGTTAATACCAGCTGCATTGAACTATATGGTACCGAGTACCGCAACGTCATGGCTTATAGCTTCCGCATACTTCTGCACAATCCCGCCATCGGCGCCTCCAGCCGCAAGTATAGTCCGCCCCCCTACTTTAATCGCTCGAATGAGCTCTGTGTCGGTTCCAGATGCGTTGCCGCCATTACTAAGACAGTCGTACATGGCGTCTAAACCAGGGCTATTCGTCTCGTTTTCGACCCAATCGGTAATGCTACCTTCGTCCTCGGAAGATCTGACCACGATATAACCGCTCGAGGATAAATTCTTTACCTCCTCGAGTCGCTCCCCTCACGAATACGCCCGATACCGAGGATCTCCGTATAGCGCAGCCCAGCGAGCGTAATAGTGACGGCAGAGTATTGCAGCGTGCCGGTCACGCTATCAATAAGAAGTGTCTTGCCGGGTCCGACGTGCGCTTTCTTCAATCCCGCAAATAAAGTGCAGATGTAGCCGAAGCGGGAAGCGAGATTCGTGTCGATTGACGCTGGCAGCACGGCGATGTTCCTGTCGGGGGAAACGACATATTACGAAAGAGCGCCGATGGGATAGCGAGACAGGGCCTTTCGGCCGCTTTCACTCTGGGAAAAGTACGCGCGTAGGGGACTGTGGTCTTTGCGATCTAAAAGCAGTCTTCAGTATATGGGGAATGTGTTCGTGTTTAATAAAGTACAAATTGACATCTCGATAACCACTGATAGTTGTATCTATTTACTACTTGGACGCTTTCATTGCATCAAGTACATCACAGCTATGCCCATCCTTGCTCCCACCACGGCACCGAGGGCACACTCTGCCATGCGCAATCATCAGAAAATGAAGATCGAACTTCAACTTCTTAGGTACCATCACCTCCAGATGCGACTGCGTCTTCTCCCTGCTAGCCTCTTTTGGTCTCCAGCCCCAAATGCCAGCAAGCCGATAGACATGCGTGTCAACAGTAAAAGGATTCCTCTTAAGACACCAGCCCATAACAACCGAAGCAGACTTCGGGCCCATGCCTTTGTAGCTGATAAGCTCCTGCATAGCGTCCTCGTCGCCTTTCTGGAAAAGATGGTCGAGGTTGCATTCACCATGTCGTGCCTTGACTTGCTCGAGTATCGCCATGATGAGCTTGGACTTTCTGACATGCAGCCCGCCACACCGAAGCGTCTCCTGGAGCTTCTCGACCCCGCCGGTCCAGATGGCGTTGTACTCGAAGACGGAGCCGTAGACGGCTTTCATGCTGTTCATTGCTCGCTTGGCATTGCTCCAGCTGGTTGCTTGGCTCAGGATGGCCACGACCATTGCGTCAAGGACATGGTGAATGGTCTCCGGCGTGTTTGGGTCGGCAAACTCCTTGTCGACAGCCGCCTGATGCTTCTCCTTGAGTATAGCGTGCGCTGCTCGACATTCCTGATGCGTGGGATGACCGAAGTTGGGAAATGGAGTCGTCGTTGCATGTGTAGACCATGCTTGCCACTTTCTCTCTGCAAGCCTGTCATCGGCCTTGCTTGTATCTGCTCCCGGAGTGGTGTCTGCCAGGCGAGCGTCGCTTGATTGGACTTTGACGCGCTTTGGTGACGTCTCGGTACTTTGGGTCGACGCACTTCGTTTTCTCGTGGTGGGCTTGACTGTGACTGTGACTGCTTGTGCGGCTTTCGCAGCCAGTCTGTTTGACTGTCTCATCATGTGCTTGCAGAATTGTGGTGAGTGAATGGAGGATAAGCGAAGAGGATCAGGATCAGGATCAGGATCAGGATCAGGGCATAAGCGCGACTTATACTTCAGTCCGCCACGCTAAGGACATGAGACACGATCTTGGTAGACGTTGTATTGGAAGCTCTGCGGGTACGATCGAGAGTGATACAGGTCTTCACTTTATCAGATCGGCGGAGTAGAGCACACGCGCATGACCAAGCCGAGACTCATCGAGACGTGAGGGCGTTGAAGCTGGGAAGGGTCAAGACTGTCTGCGGGGCACCCGATTTATGCATATTTATGCACACGTGAGCATAAATTCACTTTTCCTCTTCTTGTCGTCAGGCCCCGAACTTTCACTCGCCAAAAGCTATTATTATATTTTTCACTTTCCCTTTGCCCTTTCCTTCCCCTTTTTGATCTGTATCTCTCTCCTCGTGCGCTGCTATGGCAAGCTACTACATGTAACAGCCGCAAATCTGAAGCACTGCAGCAACATGTCTCGCTTTACATTTGCGGACTTACAGTCGCTTCGACAAAGCTCGCCAACCTCACGACTCCGTGTGATCGCTCTACTTGATTATGATGCATTCTACGCCCAAGTCGAAGGCTTAAGGCTTAATATGCAAGACAGACCGCTAGCCGTGCGCCAGTGGAATGCAATCATAGCCATGAACTATCATGCAAAGCGAGCTGGCCTCACGCGAGGTATCACCGTCGACGAAGCCAGACGACTATGCCCGGACATTCACATCCAACATGTGGCTACATGGAGAGAAGGAGAGACAAGCTGGGCATATCATGACGACATAGAGCAGTACATAGGCGTGGACAAATCCGCTCTGGATCCGTACCGCATCGAGTCTGTCAAATCGATGCAACTGATTCGAAGCCTCCTTCCCGTCAAACCTGTGCCGCGTGTAGAGTGGGCGAGTATCGATGAAGTGTTCATCGATCTCTCTGCACAAGTGTATGACTTGCTTACAGAACGATACCCAGAGTTATCCGAACTAGATCATGCAAGTCTTGGACAGCTGCCGCTTCCAGATGTCTCTTCCCTGGACTGGGCCGACGACACACTCTTTCCAGAAGACCATGTCGCAACACAACATGATATACTTGACTGGAACGATGTCGTTCTCAATACTGGCGCCGAAATCATCCGTCATATTCGCAGGACTGTCTTTGACCGGCTCAGATATACATGCTCTGCAGGTATCGCACGAACCAAGACCCTCGCCAAGCTTGCTGCAGGAAATCGAAAGCCTGATGGGCAGACTGCAATCCGACAACGCTTCGAGCAAGACTTCTTGGGAACCTTCAAAATCAATAAGATCCGCAACCTTGGTGGCAAGCTCGGCCATCATGTCGTCGAAGTGCTACGTACGGACTCTGTGGCAAAGATTGCAGACCTGTCTCGCCAGTCACTCGAAAGTACTTTGGGACGAGATGTTGGTTGTCGTATACATGATATCGTGCGCGGTATCGATGAAAGCCGAGTAGTAGCACAGACGAGGACAAAATCCATGCTGTCCCAGAAGATGTTTGTACCGAGCATAGAACGGCCGGAAAAGACACATGCCTGGCTCGCTGTCTTCGCCAATGACCTTATTCTACGATAACAGCTTCGTATGACAGAGGTGGGCCCAAGCCGACCTCGAACACTTACATTGAACGTTCATACTAAGCCGCGGTCGACGCCATATCGATCGAAACAGCTGCAAATACCACTGTCAATGAAAATGGACAACACAACCTTGATACAGCTTGGGAAGGATCTGCTGGCCAGGTTTGCTGAAGAGTCTGACTGCTGGCCATGTGTTACAATGTCGATGGGTATCTCAAAGTTCGAAGAACCTTTATTGGATGGTCGAACAATGACCTCTTACTTCACCACCGAAGGGGAAGGAAGTGATAGGTATATACGTGAAGACGTCCCAGAATCGATCGACGTCTTACCTATGAAGAGAAAGGCAACTGAAGAGATTGAATCGACGAACCAATATCCTTGTCCCTACTGCCAGAAGCTGATACCTGCTGTAGACGTACTTAATCACCTGGATTGGCATGTAGCTATGGAAGTGTCAGCTATTAGTTAGGCATACGAATACCGGCACTATCTATTAGATAATAGGATCGACAGCATATCGTGATAGACACTCTTATATATACGATAATTAATTAATTGATTAAACTATCTATCTACTATCCCAAGACCCTCTTGCGGCATAAGGGTCTAAATTCTAGTGAGGCTAGAGCTAACCCTATGTTATAGGACGACAGGACATGAAACAGATACGTGCCTACCGCATTAGGAAATACATGAGAACTGAGAAAGAAAGGTTAAACCGAGGGCTCAATCTCATCTGCTACTACCGCTGTCAGTAACGTAGCTCTTTAAGCTACGTCCTCGTTATATAGCCTAACCTATACTGATAGATAAGACCTCTATAGCTAACTAAACCTAAACTATTTCCCCGTATTCACGCTAACTACCTACCGCCGCGAGACCGACCGTAATATTACGTAGCTTCTACCTTTAGTATGACTACGTTCAAAATAGCTATCCGCCCGGACCCCCCCTTAGGGAGTAACTCCCCTAACGAACTCGCCGAACACGTTACTTAGTTCCGTAATAACTGGCTCGTCTACCTCTATAACCTAACCGGTTATACTACTAAAGTTAAAGAGAAGCTTATTCCCTAATAGGAAAAGATCAAATAGATCTAGAACTAGGTTATCTCCGCGAAGAGAGTTATCGAATTCTAGAAGAACTAGTATAAAGAGGTTCTCGAAAGTAAGGACTAAACGATCCTTAATCTTAAGGTTTAGAATGAAAAAGCCCTTCTTACTACTATTTATACTATACGGTTATTACCCTCGAAACGACCCCCGAACCTAGACGTATTGCTAAGAATCCTGTAGATACTATAGAGAGAAAGACTACGGTTATTACTACTATACCTCCCGAGTCTTCTAAACTTAGTGAAAGACTACCTAACCCCGAAAAGTTTAATAGAGATCGTAAAGACCTACGCCGCTTTACCTAATAGATCTATAGTAAGTTAACTACGAACGCAGACCGCTTCGTAAGAGTAAATAATCGATTAGCCTACGTTGCTAGCCGTCTTACCGGAACCGCTTACTCCTTAATTCTCCCGAAGGTGAAATATGGAATATACTAATTCGTTTATTACCCTATCCATAATCCCAAGACCCTCTTGCGGCTTGAGGATTTAAATTTTAGTGAGGCTAGAGCTAACCCTAATGAACCCTAACGGCATGAGGATTTAGAAATTGACGGCTTAAGGGTTTAGAAGATATTGGGTGTATTACTCTAAAATTAATACAGTATAGAGTTGAAAT
>Ga0058698_10000493_pt1 | contig 21714 bp, 17 predicted proteins | sample AgamicAsSfe_FD_67288 | JGI IMG/M metagenome (GOLD analysis project Ga0058698, IMG submission 67288) | Agave microbial communities from Guanajuato, Mexico - As.Sf.e | ecosystem: Host-associated > Plants > Phyllosphere > Phylloplane/Leaf | place: Guanajuato, Mexico | collected 2012-05-30
GGCGAGAGGGGGAGCGGGGTCGATGGAGGAGAAGTCGCTGCGTTGCAGTGAGTTAGCTTGTGAGATCCTGGAATGGGTTTGGTTGCAGTGGAAAGGATGTACCTCTGTTTCAGCTTCTCAGCAATCCGCTCCTTCGAATGCGCCCACTCTATCCGGTCAACAGCAATATCGCACGTTTCCCTCACAACCTCCGGCTCTGTCTTGTCATCCCTCAGCTCCTTCAGCAGCGCCAAACTACTCGCATCCTCCAATGCTCCCAGTGCCTCCGCCGCTTCATGCCGGCACATGGAATCTTCCTGCTTGTCCTCCAGCACTGTCCGTAAATATGGCACAGACTCTAGATTCCGCGTTTGACCAAGACAGTATGCGAGTTCATGCTTCAGTAGGGCTGAGGGTGAGGCGAAGGCCGCGGCGATGGCTTTGATGGCTGGAAGGGACTCGTCTGTGGGCGGTTGGAGGGCGGCATAGTGTTTTAGGGAGAAGAGGGCGCGGAAACGCTTGGCGAGAGGGGCGTCTTCGGAGGAGAGGACGGTGCGGCAGGAGGCGATTTCGGAGAGTTTGGAGGTGTTGTCTGGCAAGACGTCTACTGCTGATGGCGCCATTGTGTGTGATGCTGTGGATCTGTGCAGGGAAGAGTCGTCGTGCCTGCAATGAGAATGATATTTTGAGTCCCCAAGAAAACGGTTTCAAGAGAGTTTGAGGGTCTCGAAATCTAGATTGTTGAACACTGAACCTTACCCTTCCACTATTCCACCACTCATTACCACCTGGCACCAACGCATTCCACGACTCATCGACTTACTGTAGACTTGATACAGTCTGTCACTCATTCTCGATTCACATCGCACGTAACTCAATCACCCCACCCCTCACTTGGTGATACGCACAGAAACACCAGCACAAATCACCAAACCTCACACTCCCCATCAAACCTTCAAACCACAACCCACAACCACCATGGGTTCCGTCGTCCTCCCCCATCTCCCCACCGGCTGGCACGTCGACCAAGCCATCATGTCCGAAGAAGACCGGCTCGTCGTCATCCGCTTCGGCCGCGACTGGGACCCCGACTGCATGCGCCAAGACGAAGTGCTCTACCGCATCGCCGAGCGCGTCAAGAACTTCGCCGTCGTCTACCTCTGCGACCTCGACCAAGTGCCCGACTTCAAGCAAATGTACGAACTCTACGACCCCATGACCATCATGTTCTTCTTCCGGAATAAACACATGATGTGTGATTTTGGGACGGGAAATAATAACAAACTGAATTGGGTGCTGGAGGATAAGCAGGAGTTGATTGATATTGTAGAAACGATCTTTAGGGGCGCGAAGAAGGGGAGGGGGTTGGTGGTTAGTCCGAAGGATTATTCGACGAGGTATAGGTATTAGGGGCGGCTGGAGTGTGGCAGAGGCTTCAAGACTATCGAAATTTGCAGGATCCTGGAGGTCATGTGAACATGGCGCGCATGCTAGAGCAAGGTTTCAGGTGTTGGTCGTGCGTGCAGCATGCAAGAAGCAGGACGAGAGTGGTATAAGTGGAAGATGGCGGATGTCATGGCTGTTCATGAGGGGCTTCTCCGGGCAAGATATGACAGGTTTCGGCTACTGCTTTGGAGGAGTCAAGCATGCTTGCGCGAGACAGGAACAGGAAGAAGCTGAGAGCCATGTGCAAAAACGAGCAGCGGCTCAGATGCTGGGTTGAAATATACAGACCTCCGCTGAAGATAGGATGCCATTGGTTTGTCTTCCGCAATCCCTTAATTTCCCGTATGCATGCTGATAAAGTAGTCACACCACGAGGATTCATGCGAGCACAGCCGCAGGATGCTGACGCAAGGGTGGAGGGCACTAAAACGGTCTCAAGTGACACACGTTGCGAGACTTACTGTACATATTTCACAAAATTGATAGAAGTACAAGGTGACAACAATCCATAGCTGTTTCCAGCTGTCGTAAATCCCAACTCTGGAGATCCGGGTATCAATATTGCATGCCGATAACGCCATTACCATTCCCTTTCCAACTCCCCGGTGCATTCCAAAATCTTCACTCAGTCCCGCGATTCCCGCAACGGCGTCATCCTCCTCGTCGGACTCGCCGCCCGACTCCTGTGGCCCGAAACCACCGCATCAGGACTCAAAAAGTCATCTCGACTCCCACTCCTCGACAGACCATCCAGCCGCTGATCCGGCACCGACCTGTTGAGTTTCCTATAACTATCCTTAGTGCTCAGACTCCTCGTGTCATCATCTTCTGATGCGCTAGATGTTGACGAGGAGGGCATATTGTGCAGCTCAAAGTCCTCGGGCTTGGGTATGAAGTCTTGGGCGTGCCCTTCTTCCATAACGCGCTCGTATTTGGGGCTTCTGGATCTGGGCATGGTGAGCCCGAGGCGTTTCAAGAATTGCATAGGTCGTGAAGGCGAACCAGAGTCGTCATTACCGTAGCGGCCTTTGTTTCGTTGATGAAAGGGATTCAGCTTGCGGAGGATATTCTGGCGACGCTCACGGCCGCAGAGGAAGAAAGCTATGAGGAGTAAGATGAGGAGAATGACTATGAGACCAGGGGCACGATCTTCGAGATCATCTCCACCGAGAAGTTTGGACGCCCAGGTGTTATCGTCGTCGTCGTCGTCATCATCATCGTCGTCAGCTCCATCGTCGTCAAAATGCATAGTCTTTGGGTCCGTCAAGTCCCAAGGCATAGCTCCGCCAGGCAGACCAGATAGATCAGGAATTCCTCCAGCATGTTGGAAGTCATCGGGAAGGGCTATGCCTGGTAGATTGCTACCGATACCTACAGCTTGGACGTCCACACTGGCAGGAGGCACCATGGATGATGCGTAGAGAACTATCTTTCCCAGTGTCCACGAAATCTCCACGTTATCGACGTCGTTCAGTGCTTGGAATGGTGCCCCGAAGCCGGTCTCTTCGGCACCCTCGATAAGCTCCTTTGTCGTATCGAGTGCTTCCACTTCAGCATGGGCTGTGTCAGCCTCTATACCAACGCGCGGTATGCCGATGCCATCATGTAGCATGTTGATTAGCCACGATGCCTTGAAGCATGTCTCAGCAGCTTTCTGCGCATCCACTTTCTTGCCCCATTGCTGTTTCCCAATACCATCAACAATATCAGACCACTCCTGACTGCAGAAATCAGTTACACGGCCTTGATATGTGCTAAAGTCGAAGGCCTTTTCCGTGTGATCCATCTCGAAGATTTCGTGTGTTGAGTGCCAGAACTCTGAGATGCCTATGAAATGGTTGACGTCAAAGTCTATTGCCGGAACGTGCACGCCATGAAATAGACAAGGTGGATCAGTACACGCAGCATCCTTGTCCAGTAAAGGATATGTTGACGCAAGACATTCTGGAAAGCGACCGGTTCCGACCAGTGTAGCTTCGTCCTCTTCTTCATTGTTGGCCGTGATCATGGTTCCGTCCTGCTTCAGCATCAAGCCTCTTGGCAGACACGGATCTGGCAGCGTCGCTGTCTCTGTAAGATCAAAAGCACTAGCCAAGGCTTCTACGTATCGTCGTCGAGCCTCATTCGCACCATATCCGAGCCATGTCGTGACGAACACCCTGTACTCTGACTGCATCCCATCAACTGTCCTAAACCTGAGCAGCTTCAGGTCATTTGCATGCTTTTCCGCCTCTGTTACATTCGGCGCAAAAGCTATCTGAGCTGATGCACCTCCCATGTCCAGGAAGCCATAAGTGCTGTGATCCTTGCCGTGCTCATGGTCTGGAGGCTTGCCGAACGCACCGACTAGGTAATTCGAGGCTATCCAGCCATACAGACCTTCGGTTTCTCCAGGAATGACTTGAATGTTGGTGTTGCAGTCGGTAATCTTGAAATCAGTCTTCCTTTTTACATATGAGCATACTTCGTCAAGCAGCTGTCTTCTCGCCATATCCGGCACAAGGCGCATGCCAGCGGTTGCCAATAGGAAGAAAGGTGTATTTGGTATCTCTTCCTCCGGCACGATATCTAGCGCATGCTCAAATAGCCCTTTGAGGTGTTCTTTTCCAACGTCCTCGGGCCTGTCGGCGAATGTAGATATACCAGGATGTGCTTTCTTCGACCATTTACTCTTTGTCTTGATTGCTGGCAGTTGATGTAGTTCTTCAGGCGTAGCAAGTGCCCGAGCTATCGCATTCTTGTACCATCGGTAAACGTATATGCGTGTCCCACTGGAACCAGCATCCAGAACAACTCCATACTGGTATTTGCTGACCATGAGCAGGGCTAGTGGCTGTTCATACAGAGGCGCAGATGTACTCGGCTACGACTAAAGTCGAGTGAGGGCGGCGGGCAGGAGGTGGTGTAGGGGGGAGACGGGTCCGAGATCGAGTCCGTGTGATTGCTGGTGTTATCAGTGGGATTGCGAAGTCTACAGGCCAGATAGCGGTCTTGTTCAATGGTGTCTAGGGTCTAGGTTGTGGAGGAGTAGGACATGGACATTGGCGTGTTTACTGAAGATCAGCGCAAAGAAGATGGGGCGTCGTCTGCCTCTAGACTTCAGGCCGGGCTGGTCTCCGATGGCTATTTGCCACCGGACGGCATCGTCTGATATTGGTTCCAGGAGGTATAGACATAAACTACTCTCTATACTCCTGATCATTCGCATCTAATGCAGACCTTGCTGAAATGCTTCTGAGCCCACATATACTCGTACGCCTCCTTGGCCTTCTCAAGCGTGAACACCTCTTTATCAACGATTGGTCTGAGCTTTTCCACATTTGCCTCAATGGCTCTGTTCATATCCTCGAACTGGACTCTCGAGCCTACCAGGATGCCCCTCACCGTGCATAGGTTGTTCAAGCATTGTAAGAATCCTGGTTCATCGCCAGTCTTGTTTGGACCACCCAGAAAACCAATGATAGATATCACACCGTCCATCTTGATTGATGCAATGGACTGCGCCATAGAGTTCGGCCCAGCTACCTCCAGAACGTGGTCAACACCTTGGCCACCGGTGATTTTCTTTGCCTCGTCTCCCCAATTAGGATTGGTTTTGCTGGCAGAGTGTCAGTTTGTGCAGTCTCTAGCAGTGTGCATAAGTTATGCCATACTAGTTGATAACGTGGTCAGCACCGAGCTCTTTGAGTACTTTGACCTTCTCATCGGCGCCGGTCGTTGCAATAACGCGCGCACCAGAAGCTTTTGCAAACTGTAGTTCCACATCAGCGTTTAGACCGCCAAGCAGGAGTTCCTCCACGGGATACCTACCTGTAGAGCGAAGATGGAGACACCGCCAGTCCCTTGTGTCAACACCCAGTCACCTGCCTTTAGAGCCTTCGTCTCCAGTCCGTACAATGCATTCCATGCTGTCAGTCCAGCACATGACAACGTAGCTGCCTCAATGAAGCTCAGCCCTTCCGGCATTGCGACCAGTCCGTTCTCGTTGAAGGAGCCATACTCTCTCAGAGTGCCATGAACCACACCTCCAAGCCCTGTCTGAATAGTCTTCTGGTCGAGAGACCCGCCAAGATGTCCCTGGTTGAAGAGAGTGACGACCTTGTCACCGGGCTGGAATCGGGTGACCTGCTCGCCGACTTCTACCACAACACCAGCGCCATCAGAGCCGGGAATGACGCTGTCGGCGACTCCAAATGGGTATTTGCCTTTGGGGATGATCAGATCTCGGTAGTTGAGGGACATGCCCTGGACTGTGATGTGATTAGGAGCCCATCCTGGACCGAATGTTGCTTCAAGTCAGTAAGGTACATACTCTTCACGAGTACCTCACTGGCGCCCAGGGCTGGAATCTCACGACTCTCGTTGTACTTCAGAGACTCGAAACCCTTTTGTCCCTCGACAGTCCAAGCCTTGGTAGTCTTGGGCATCTTCTGGGCGGGATTGGCAGTAGAGGACATGATAATCAGGTGATCTGCTGGAAAATAGAGAAATAGATATTGTAGAATTCGAAGATGTCAGGAAAGAGACAATATAATCATTGCCACGCCCCGCCAATGACGCATTGGTTCGGAGCACTTCCCGGCGATGGGATGCGGGGCATGAGAGAGTCCATCTCAAACACAGACATCAGACTGTGTGACACTACACACCTCACAACAATCTTCTTATATATAACAAGCAGAATGGCAGATCACCAGCTAGCCGCGGCAAAGGCACAGCGCAAGAAGCGTTTTGTCCCGCTCGGTCAGCTTGCTCCAACTCTGTGTCGATGAAGAAGGCATGCTAATTGTGGCTGACAGAGAACAACCCCGAAGTCATGACTCCTCTCGCTCACAAGCTCGGGCTTTCGCCCCAGCTCAGCTTCCACGATGTCTTCAGTATAGATGATCCGGACATGCTAGCTTTCATACCACGACCTGCTCTTGCACTACTACTCTGCTTTCCCGTGACGGCTGCAGTGGACAAGTACAGAGACGCAGAGGACGCATCGAAAGCAGACTACAACGGCTCAGGCGAGGGAGAAGAGGTGATATGGTACAGGCAGACCATCAGCAATGCATGTGGCTTATATGGTCTCCTGCACGGTGTGAGTAATGGAGAGGCAAGAAACCACATTGGTAAGATGGCAGTCCACATCTAATGTTCTTGCTGACTGATGGCCACATGTAGACCCTTCGTCTGACCTGGCGAAACTCCTGCGCGAAGCCATTCCTCTCAAGCCAACCGAACGCGCCGATCTCGTTGTCGATTCTCAAGCGCTGGAAGCTGCACACTCGACGGCCGCACAGTCAGGTGACACTGCTGCGCCGAACATTGACGAAGAAGTAGAGAATCACTACGTAGCCTTCGTCAAGTCAAAGAATGGACATCTCTGGGAGTTGGACGGCGCGCGCAAAGGTCCACTCGATAGAGGATCGCTAGGCCCCGATGACGATGTGCTCAGTGAAAAGGCACTCGATGCAGGTGTCAAGGCGTTCCTGAAACGAGAAGAGGCTGCTGGTGGAGGAGAACTAAGGTTCAGTCTGCTGGCATTGGCTCCGACGATGGACTGATGTTCTGGAGATCAGACCGGCTCAGTTGGCTTACACTTTGTCGCAGCATCGCGAGTTTGAGTAAGCCTCTTCGGATACCGGTACCTATGCGATAGCTGTGAGGAGTGTGCTTCGCTCGCGATCGAGGGTCATCCTACGCGAGACTTGCCGGTACAGTATCGTACAGCGCCCGTGTTGGACTGCCGAGACAGGATCGAGAGGATTCTCGATCCTTGACTAGTCCCGAGCTGCAACCATAACCGACTGTACATGTACAAGGTACTGTAGGCAGTACAGCGGCTAAAGAAGGCTCAAGCCCAGGCAAGCCACACGCCACAAGCTCAAGAGCAAAGCTTGTTCGCTAGACCATTGCTGGGCCCATGCCTGCCACGCGAGCGAGGAGGGCAAGGCTGTTGGCCATGCAGGTGGTGGAGCCGTCGTATTCAGATGGACTGATGTCCTTGCGGAGCATAATGACAATGCCGCACAATATGATGTGCATAATCATGATTGGCATTCTGGACTTTCAATATTGAGTCTCTGTAGCAACGAGTCGGTCACTTCCTTCATCCCTCGTTGCTTTGTCAGCGTGCGAGGATACGATGTTGTATGAGACAAGGTAGTCTTGCTCTAGCAATGCGTTCATGCAGGTCATAGCGGGAGCGAGCCGGCAGATCAACTCCAAATGTCAACGGTTATCAAAACACCTGGCTTCAACTGTTGACGTCCAACTACATGCGGTTGCACTTGCCTGCTGCGAGACTTCAGTTCATGACACAAGCAAGCTTCTCGATGACTATGGGGTGCCCCTGACTTTCCTGAGGTTGGGAGTGACCGGAGTGACCCTTGCCTACGGAACTGATGAGCCTCAAGCCCAGACCACTCCAGCATTACGTGTACGATGATATGCATAGCAAGCAAGTCTCCGTCCGTATCGCACCGGCGATCGGTCCTCTTTCGCCGTCATCATCGCCGACCTCACCTTCCTCGGGACCTTCACCTTCCTCACGAGCATGTTCCAGGCACCGGCAGATCGTCGCAGTCTGCCGTCAGAGGGGACTTTGGGGAACTTAGGGGACTTTTCGATGCTTCGTATCGGTCACCAACCTACACGTACACCTCCTAGCAGCGGCAGCAGGATGGATTGCCGATGAGTGCTCTCGCCTCTGCTTGGGGCCGAGCACGAACCATGCTAGCCGATCATTGCTTGCATAACGAGAACGCTGTATCTATACCTGAGGAAGACCTATACCCGTGCATCTACCTATACCTTCTCGATCATCTTCCGCATCGACTCGAACCTAAAATACGCCTTGTCTGTCGCTCACTGAGTCGTCCTCACGCTTGACCTCGCTCCTTCATCACCTTCCCTCCATACAAGGCTCTCCTTTCTGTTCACGGCCGCCGTGTCTTAGGCGACTACACGAAGCAACGCAACAGGCGGATCAGTGTGATATTCGCGCGCCATCAAGAGCTCAGCTTACAGACACTCTCTACACACCTCGGCCGTTATGATCTTTGGCTGGCCCATTGTGATATCTGCAATAAGTACAGCCTAATACCGGCGAAGAAGCTCCCATACACAAGCATCATCAGCACTCTTGGATCAGAACAAAGCAGCAGAACCAAGTCATACACTGCCCTGCGACTATAATATAATACTTCATTCCGGCCTCTAATACTCAGGAGGCACTCTAGGTTTCTGCAAGAACACATTTGATGATGGCAAACACACTAGTGGCTCGAGGCTTCAGCCAACGCATAGATCCCGCATCTTTGTACTCAGTTGCACAGGTTGGGGCAATACAGGCAATTGCTTGCATCATCGCAGGTATAAGTCTGGTAGGATCATTGGTTGCGATATACTGGTTCACTAGAATGAAAAAGAAGTTCCGGCACAAGTATGAATTCTGTTCATGCTCGAAAACTAGTGCAATCGACTGACAATCTGGCTAGCTTGATCATGATTCTAATCGCTGGCGACATCCTCCGTTCGACGTTCCTCTTCATCTTTCCACTCGTCTCGCTGGTCAAGGGACACATTGAAACGAATACTTCATTCTGTCAAGTCCGTCACCAGGGAACCTCCTGTTTTGCATCGTACTGATTTCGTGCTAGGCTAGCGGATATCTGACACAGACGGGCATTGAGATTGCAGGTATGACATGTCAGGATGTTTCTATGGAAGAAGCTAAGCTGACAGCACGATGCAGATTTCGCTGTTCTTACGATTGCAACTCACACACTTCTGCAAATCGTCCAGCCGACTGTCGGTGGATACGGTACGCTTGACAACGGACTCTACAGGTACAGAATAGCGGTATACGTTGTTGCGGCTATCCTACCTGCTAGCTGGACCGCTTTGGCCTTCATTGGCAAGAACGGCGGTTTCGTGTCACAAGGCCCTACCTGCTCATTACCACTTCGGCCATACTGGTACCGACTGTCGATCTCCTGGATCCCACGATATATCATCATGCTCGTGGTGCTGGCAATGTACACTGTCATCTACGTTCGCGTCGGCCGTCAAAACGGCACGTTCAGCTTTTTCGGACTTTTCAAGGTGAATAAGCCATGGGAGACTGTCATAGCACCAAGCAGATTATCTATCCACGAACCGCAACAAGATGGAGTTGACGGCACAAATAACCTGCGCAAACTTGGGCGACAAAAGTTGCGAGTAGACACTGGCAATAATGGTAGTCACATCGACACATATGGACCAATGGATCCCGTCCATCTCAATCTACCTCCTCACGCGCATAGCCGGAAGGTATCCGATGGTACAACACTGGTCTCGCAATGCTCGTTAGAATTTAGCCACACAAAGCCTCTTTTGATCACCCCTTCATTCGAGCTCAATGACCCCATGGCTGTCGTTAATTTCGATGGTCCCACAGAGAGTCCAACTCGCAAGAAAACAGTTCTCATTCGGGTTACCGAGCGGCTCCTGAAATCTCCCATCTCACCTGGAGGGTCCACTCCTTCGCCGGTGGCACGTTCACAGGAGCAGCAGATTATTGGCAAGAAAATCATGACCAAGCATATGCGCAAACGGCAGGACGCCATCCAACGTCAACTCGGCTTGCTATTCTTATACCCTGTCTGTTACTTCGTCACCTACGTCCCGCCATTTGTCGCACACGGCATGAACTACTCGAACTACTATGTCCAGCATCCAAATTTTGGTCTCAACCTGTTCTCATTCATGTGTCTCGCTTCTCTCGGTATAGTCGACGCCATCGTCTTCAGCATCCGCGAACGACCATGGCGTCACATCGTCGGCAGTGACGGTACCTTCTGGGGCAGCTTCCGCTTCTGGGACAACGACGGCGTTAGGCGGACAAGTGACGACAGTGAAGTTGGCAAGGAGCTCAGCACTACGGATCCCATATACAGCGCTGCAACGCCACTGCACTCAGCCGCCCCTGGAAATTGCCGCATAAGCGCCGACCGAGCCTTCCGAAATAGCAACGCTAGCGACAGCCAGCGTGACAGCTGGATTACCAATATCACGTCTCCGGTCAATCCCGACCGACCGACCCGACCCAAGCATATGCGCGTTCCCAGCTGGTCGCACTTCCGCCAGGGATCCACCGTAGCAACACCCATTTTCGAGGAGGGCAAATCCACGTCGTTCCCGACCTTAGCGATCCCGAATAGCCCGAACGCATACCAAAATGGTGTCCCTGGCTCAGCTGTCAGCGCGCCGGGTGTGGTGGATCAGCATATCAGAGGCGAGAGATGGGGGAGCACGTATAGTGGCATGAGTCAGGGCAGTGAGGATGGAGTGGACAGGGAGCTAGCGAATATGGACCGATGGTTAGACCGCGCAGTACAACGCGAATGGAGTGGTCTCCAAGGGAAGGGCAGTGAAACATGAAGGGGGATGATGTTGGGTTGCAGTAGAGCAGAGAGAGAAATTGTCATGTCTACTACGTGAAAAGTCTCGTATCAATAATCTCAGACAATAAGCAACACCGTCTTCTGTTCTCTTATCAACTTGTGTTCATCATGCCTTGCCATTCAAATCGTCGTAGATGTTCTTAATGGTGCTCAATATAATCCTATTCAGCGTCCTAAACCCCCACAAACATCACAACCCATCCACAATCCCTCCAAGCTGTCCCATCATCAATGCCTCCACGTACGTACCGCGCTCCAGCGTGCCACCACCAGCCGGCAGCCGAATCAGTGCATTCGCGCCCTTGAAGCTCCCAATCCGACTCGATCGCTGTCCTCCCGTCGGCGTGGCCCACAAGCCGCCCTGTTCATCTCCTGCAACTGCACCGGAACGTTCAGCCTTCAAACCTCCGGCCTTCGCAGCCACAATCACCCTCACATACTCCTCTCTCACCGCATCACATCTAACCTCTGTCTCCAACCTCACTTGCACCCTCGGCATTCCCACCGGTGCCATCCCCGCCATCCGCCTCATCGCAGGCAGCACGAATAGCATGAAGGTTACTACCGCGCTCGCTGGGTTGCCTGGAAGGGAGAATACCAACTTATCCGCAGCTCCACCGTCTCGAGAGCCTGTGGTGGGGTCTTTGAGAGAGGAGGAAGGCACAGTAGCGAAGGTGGTGGGTTTTCCGGGCTTCATGGCGACGCGGCCGAAGTGGATCGTGCCGGAGAGGGAACGCTCAAGGGTGGGCTTGAGGAGGTCGAGCTCGCCCATGGAGACGCCGCCGGTCGTTATCAGAAGGTCGACGCGGAGGAGTGCGCTGCGCAGGGTGGAGTCGAGGGTTGAGGGTCTATGGGGAGGAGTGGTTAGCCCGCTGGAATGTGGTTGGGGACTGAAAACACTTACTTGTCGGAAGCGATACCTAGGTCAATAACTTCGAATCCCTGCGCTTGTACAGCTGTCAAGAGTGTCGGACGATTTGTGTCACGGACTTCACCCAGCTTCAGCGCGCCTGGCCTGTCGAACGGGACAATCTCGTCTCCGGTACTCAAGACGCCTATGATGGGCTTGCGGCACACTGTGACGTCTCTCGTGCCCACAGAAGCAAGCAGCCCAAACTCTCCGCCGACTGCAGAAATACCTTCGCCCGCTTTCATGATGACTTGACCGGCTTGTACATCACTGCCGACTTCCCGCACATTCTCGCCATCTTTGACTTCGTCAGTGAGGATCTCAACCTCGGCTTCCTCTTTGCCATCGTCAGTCAGCGATACGAGCGCGGTGTCTTCCACCATGGCTACGGCGTTGGCACCTGGCGGTAGTGGCGCGCCGGTCGTGATACGTGCGATTTTGCCCAATTCAAGCTCAGGGACGTCGGCGCCTTGGGCGTGTGAAGCAAATGCCACGACAAACGTGCCTTTCGTACTCGTCTTGCCTCCTGCTGGCCACCGAATTGCATAGCCATCGACGATGCTGGCACGAAATGCAGGAACCGATTCAGCGGCGTGGACATCGGCTGCGAGGACATGCCCGACTGCTTGATGGCTCAGGGGTATGGTCTCGGTCTTGGGGGCTGGAGCATGTGTGCTGATCAGGGACAAGGCATCCTCAACAGAGAGCATCGGATAGGGGCTAGATCGATGGCGACGGGGAGGACCCAGGAATGGGTCATTTGATTGTGCAGTATTGTCTTTTGGTGTAGTGTGAGCACGCGGCCCAGCGTGTCCGCCGTGACCGTGACCGTGGCCAAGATGATGGTGGTGGTGGTGGTGGTGATGATGTGTATGGCCGCCACCGACACTGGGGAGGCTCAGCATTAATACTGTTTATTTGACAAGTCAACTCAATTGTCTCCTTGAACCTACCTAGTTCCCAGAGCATCGGCATCACTCGAGATGCCAGCATCCTTCTCCAGCTTATCTGTGCCACCTACATGCATTGATCTCGAATCGCCACCTTGAGCTTGCAAGCATGCATGAGGCAGCATTCTGATGATTGATTGTAGATTCTCCTTGGCACCTTTTGGCGAGCCTGGCAGAGTGATTATCAGGCTGCCGTTCCGAGTGCCTGCTACTGGTCGAGACATGACGGCGACTATGCATGTGTGAGTGGTAAGATGTGTATCAAGGAATCGTGCAACCATACAAGGGGTAACCTGAAGAGACGATGCCAGCATGCCATGGCTTGGAGGACGTCAGTCGAGATTGTGCTTCCCTGTAAAGACAGCGATCGATACATACACAAGACCTGGCGCATGGCGATGTATAAGGGGATCAACTGCCTGTTTACTTTCCATAAATATCCGGTATTGCAGGTGTATGATCGAACCTGTCTTTGGCCTACCTCTGGTGTGACATCCTTCACAGCGAACCCAGTTCCGCCACTCGTGACGATCAGATTGACACTCGAGTGATTGTCCGTCCACTGTGTCACGGCGCGTTGAATATCGAGCACATCGTCCCGCACGATCTTGGTCTCAGCAATTTGCCATTGGTCATTACCATCTTTCTCAAGGACTTCTTTCAAGACTGGTATGCACTTGTCGGTCGAGACATCACGAGAGGCAGTCTCGGAGATGACCAGTATTGCCACCGTAAGCTTGCTTTCAAGAGGCATTCTTGGCTTCCTGGTTGGATGAAAGTGACAGGCAAGTCTGAGACCGGCCTGTCTTCGGGGTGGCAAGGATGGTAGACTAGCTAGAGCGGGAAGTGGCAGACGCATTGCAGATTGTGAAGTATTGCCATGTATGTATCACAGATTCAGAGAAGGCATATTATGGGATAATGGATAATGAGGCGCACAACGTGATACACAATGGGTAGGCTCGAATCCTGCTTGCTGTCTCGGCCATGTCCTCCTGGCTCAATCTATAGCTTCAAGACCTCCTGCCACGACAGTGATTCTGGCGAGAACTTCATAAACGCAAATATACAATCACATCTACATCCAAGCATCGACCGTAGTAGATCGACAAGCCTTTGAGAACGCCCTCCCAATGTAAAGCCTATCTAGCCATTTGCATGTCTTTCATGCAGATCGCAGAACCTGAGCTTGTGCATTGCTGTCTAACATCACTCCAGCTGACATTTCTAGCACTCATGCCGATGTCATGTCCGGTGCTTTCTGAGTTAACAACAGACCGATGATCAGTCCGAAGAGTCCAAGCACGGAGCTGAAAATCTCAATAACCAGAATCTTGACGAAACTGTCGACCATTGTAAGCATGGGTATGAGTAGAGACTAGATGCCAGAACATACAGTGTAGGATCCGCAGCATCTGCCAGTGCGGCACTGCTACCGTTGATGCCAACAGAAACACCGCAAATCAGGTTGCACATCCCTACCGTCAACCCAGCCCAGAACAAGGCGTATCCGGTGTAGAAGTTGGCTGCCGAGTATTGCGCATCACCAGTAGTGAGACTGATCTTCGATGTGAACACAATCGACATGATGACGCCGTAGATAGCCACGACTTCGCAAAAGATGATGGAGATGAGGTTCTTTGTTCTTATTCTCGGTGCTCGTACACCTCCTCCTAGGATTGAAGAGCCGGTAATGAAGATACCCCTAGCGGTATCTGGTCAGATTATTGTCCGCATTGGGTCGTGTGACAATCCATGCATACCAAGCTGCTCCGACGACAGAAAGTCCTATACAGAGTGCAATTCCCAGCGTTGCCCATGTGTGCGGGGATACTGTTTCTAGGAATAGTCCAACCTGTGATACAGCTGTCAGATGTGCTGATCTCGACGCAGTGGCATCCATAGACGTACGTTAAAAGCTTCTCCTTCGCCCTGGAAGAGCATATCTTGGATGGGCATTAGCTGGATCCTTGTTATCATCTTGACGTGCACATACATAGCCCGACCACTACCAAGAACGTCGTCGCGCCGCCCGTCGCATATAGTAAGCCCATTGTTGCGGTAGTGTGAAGTGGTCGCGCTTGAGAGGGTCGTCTCAATGTTGCTGGAGGCGAGTCTGTTGAACATGTCCGTCTGGAGTGACGATAGCCCGGCGGCCGGCTAAATCACATGCTTCGAAAGCTGGGGACTCACACCACTGCCACTCTACAGCTGGATCTCGAACTCATCGACGACAACAATATCTATTCCATCTGATCCTCATCTACTTAAGTATCAACGAAAGGAGGCAAAGCATCTCTGTGCTCCAGTCTCTGAAAGCACACACATAGTTGAGATGACTTCCGGAGCGAACTCGTATGAGCTCTACCGTACGAGCAGGTAGGCATGATCAGCAGCATTTCCACCTCGTTACGCAAGGCTAATGCCATCTAGTATTGGTGTCGCTCTCACCGATGCACTCGACGATCTCATCAGCAGCAATCAGATCGAACCTCAACTTGCCATGAAGATCATCGCTCACTTCGACAAGGCATTCATCGACACATTATCCGACAGAGTCAAGTCCAGGCTCTCTTTCAAGGTAACGTCAACAGACCTGAAATATGAAGGCTTCACTTCTGATACTCCGATAGGGTCATCTGGATACCTACCGTTTTTGCGACGATGTCTGGACCTTTTCTGTCAAGGATGTCAACTTCAAGCTCGACAATCAAACCACAATCCAATCTGGCAAGGTCAAGATTGTGAGCTGCACAAACAAGAAGCCTGGTGAGACGTGATAAAGTTGCAAAACATCTTTATCCATGTCTCTCCATGCAGCAGCGTTGCCCAATCCATGTGTTCATACTCAAAAGACACTGCCACAAGGCTGTCACATTTGCCAGCTATATGGGGCAAGATCATCTCGATCTTGGCGCCAATCGGAGTGCTCAGCTCGCACGGCGCTGAATCCTACTTGCTCTGTCACGGCCATAATGGTCTTGACGAACACTTCTTCATGATCCACGCAGCTACATATTCTAAGTTACTGACAGCGAGCTGCAAGGGACTTCTCCTGCAACCAGATCTTCAAAACTTGAATCATCAACATCAGAATCAGCACTCCGGCCTAGTGAAGGGAAGAAAAATATTCGCAGAAGACGCCCTAGCTCCACGGTGGACATCTGGTATGAAAACAACGAAGTAGAGGACTACTCGCAAGAGTATTACCGGACTGGAAAGAGAAATAAGAGCTCCCAGGATGAGGGCTTCCATGATGAAGGCTTACATGATAGCGGAGTAGATTCAAGTACGGGATGATGAATGCATCCCAGACGCTTCCTTTATCTCGCAAACTCAATGTCCATCACGATGTCCACGACATCGGCCGGCACGGATCATTCATGCTGCGATGCTGAAAAGAGTGAGTGCTATAGTGGTTTCGATGGAGAAAAGTGAGTTGGCTTTCAGGCGTCGCAGTACTATTAAAATGATATGATAAACCTTCACTTCACGTTTCGTAAACCAGCAAAGAGAACCCAATCTTGGTGCTTGTTGCACATTGGTCTACTGATGTTTCTCTTGTTTGTTGTCGTTGGATAGCAAGCGGCCAAGCTTTATGGGCCCAATCCGAGCATAATCAAGCAGCGCGAGGGCCTCGTCAAAGTTGGCCGATTATAGTGGTGTCTACAAGGATTTCTCATTCCAATGTTTATCCCTACGAAGAAAGTGCTAGCTGTGCTCATCAGCGTTTGCAATCCACTACCTGTGTCTGACGGGCTCTGCACTATCTCAACTTCATCTCGCCCGTCCCGGTCCTCATCCTTCATCTTCCCGATTCTTGGCCCGCCTATTTCGTCCGCACAGTCTTCAACTTCTTCGCACTGTGCACAAACTGCGTAGCATACGCCTTCGGGATAAACCTCCGCTCATTCGGCTCCTGCACGTAATACTCATAACCCTGCTTATTCGCAAACAAGATAGCGTCTTCTTTCGTCTTAAACGTCAACTTTGTGCCTTGCATACTGTCTCCGGACGATTGCCAGCCCATCAGAGGGTTCTCCCATCGGTGGCCTTTCTGGAGAATATCCCAGTCCAAGCGCCACGAGTCTCCGTGCCAGCTGCCTGATTGTGTTGCCGTCTTTGCGGGCTTGAAGATACTGTTCGGCATTAGCTTCGTGGTCGGGAGGTTGCCATAGTGCTCTTGCTGACCGGACTGTGCGAGCTTGGAGCTCCGTTGGTGCGCCAGAAAGGACGGCGGCAGGTGTGATATCAGTAGGCTCACTTCCATCCATCACCCGCATTGGTAGAGGTGCGAACTTGCTGTCATTGCCTATCAGTACCTAGCTCTCCCAGTTTTCCCAGGAGTAGAAATTGCATACGAAGTTCGGTAGTCTGAGGTCACGCTGTAGTCCGGCTGCCTGGACGACATCTCCATGTGCGTGTAATCACCCTCTTGGTTCTTCATGAGCTCAGATTCTTGCATGTAGTCTGGTGTTTCATCGCCGGCTCGCCCTCGGTTTGTCTGCGGTGCAGCTGGAGAAGAGCCTTCGGCGGACGCGCCAGAGTGGGTGAATGGGTAGGGTGTCTTGGGGGCTTTGTCGGCGACATCGCTGGCTTGAGGTGTTACAGTGGAGTCATTGGGAAAGGTGAATGGATATGCCGCATAGCTGCGAGCCAGTGCTGGTGTGGTGAGCTGTCTACTGGCGAGGCCCGAGACTCTCGTCAGAGTCTTCTGGATGAGTGGCATTATTCTAGAGTGGGAGTTTGTGGTTGGGGAGATTGGACATGGGTTGTCGTCGCCCAATACTGTACGGCTTTGGGTATTGGCCCGTGCCCATGACTCGCTTCGGAAACGCTCTGCATCTTACAACAACCTGAACTCGCTTGACATCAGACTTTGCAAGTATCGAGGTTAGTTTGCTATCGTCCTGCCTGTACGCGCGAGTACTGACACCTGTCGCAGAAATCAGCCATCATGTCTCTTATCTTCCGTCGCACTCTGTCCACACTCATCCCGCCCAAGGTACGCAGCCTCAACTTTTGCGACGAAGAACAGTCTCACTGACAAGCTACACTAGATTGCATCTCCTAGTGTAAGTGCCGGCCGTCCAACTCCAAACACCAGATTCCACAGTATGAAACTATGTGCGCATCACGGCCGAGCTGAAAGCAGGAACATGATCCTTCAAGTCGCGCAGTGTTGCTCCGTGCATGTCTAGGTCGCGAGCGCAAGATCGGAAGAGACACGAAGAACGAGTTCAGTAATGGTCGACTAACCATCGAAATCAACAGGGTCTTGGTGCCGCAACAGATGCTGTCCGCATGAAGAGAGTGGTCGACTTCTACGGCAAGCTCCCTCGTGGTGCGGCTCCCGAGCCTCAATCCAAGGGCCTCCTCGGCTGGTACCAGAAGAAGTACTTCGGAAAGAACCCGTCCGCTGCCCGTAAGACCATAGTCCTCCGGTGGAAGTGCTGCATGCAGGGTTTTGACAAAATATCTAGCTATTGCGCACGTCATTGCTTTCCTCGTCACCATCGGTTACGCTCAGAACTACTACTTCCATCTGAGTATGTCAAATGTCTACATTATTGTGCGACATCGACTAATAACACCGCAGGGCACCACAAGAACAACGCTCACTAGGGGCTTGTTGGATTGAGGGAAAGGTAGAGCGGAATATAGAAGGTACTGATCAACTGAAATCAATACACAATACCTGCCACTCTGTGAGGGCGAATCATCTGCTGTGCATATAGTAAGCTCAGTAATCTCCACTACTGTCAAGCGAGTCTTCACCGTTATCGAACTGTTCACCAAGCCTCACGACATTTGAAATCTTTGGTGAGTATGTATCGACTAGGTGGTCATGACTTCTCTATGCAAGATGATGCGTTGCAGGCATCACAATTGTAGACATGCTGAGGACGAGGCACCTCTTCCAGGGAAGAATCAAGTCTATTCCTTAATGCCATTTAATCATCGCGACGTCCAAGACTTACCTCCCGCCTTCGTGATGCGTTTTGTGTGAGTCTTCTGGAATCTCATGTATGGGATCTCATGTATGGGATCTCATGTACAACATCGCAAGTCCCATGATCAGGATGGGTTGGTAAACACTGCAGATATACATCAAAATGCACTAAAACATAGTTTTTCTATCACTATGGCACTCTCCCCAGAATCTTATTGCACTTGTTGTATTTGTGTGTCCGCAGATTACCAGACAGATTCACGCCTGGATATTCCAGCTCAAAGCTATCCTCCATAGAGTTTGTGTGAAACAAGCACTACAAGATAGAATGTTAATTCAGAGATGAGTTTGCAGTACCTTTGGGAACAGCTGGACCCTGTGTTTCAGCCCTATACAGTATGCGCAGCCGAATAAGAGTCAGTCGGTCAAGCAGTCCGAGCTCGTGACTGAAGTGAAACTTCAGCGGATCCTTTCGCATCAGCTACCCTGGAACACTGTTGGCGTAGAGAAGGGACATCTTGCATTGCGCCTGACGCTGTGAAGTCCTAGCGTCTGCGTCCCGAGGTCGCTCAATAGAGAGCTGAATATCTCTACACCTCGACGATCACACAAACGCCTCTACCTCGATATCAAACGAGCACCCGAGGCTTCTTATCATACTCTGAAAGTACTACAATCACTCTAGACCTTGGATCATCTCGGTAGCCACTTCAAGAGCAATCTCAGCGCCATTGCAAGGCTGTCGCATTAAGCTTCCAGACCTCGCTCCCCAGTGGAAGATTGTTATGGCAGAGCAGACTGCACAAGATGTGGTAATACAAGCACAGTCGGTGGACGAGCCCTCGTCTATCGGCGGCTCTGGCACGACTCAAGAATCAATCCCTGCTGGGACCCCTCCGCAGCGCAATTTATCAGACGACGCAAACAACTCGGCAGCATTTATTGCGAATGACAAGACCTCGGCGAATACTATCGCCCACAATGCACCCAAAGCACTCGACGCTGTCTCTACAAGTACTTTCGACGAGGACACACCACAGTCAGCCTCGAGCAAAGCCACAGGATATATGCCTTCTCACGAGAACTCCGAGCCATCAGCATCAACAAGAGATGTCCAAGCAATAAATAAAGATGGGTCTGCTGGCGATGGTATCAGTGTGCAGGGAAGTGATGAGGCTGGAGACCCAGGATCAGCAGGACCAGATACGGCCGCAGATTCGGACACAGATGTCCTTGAAAAGAGCAATGGCGTTGAGCCGAAGCCTGAGCGAGCCATCGTCTTCAAGAAGCCGCCAGCGTTCAAGGCGGTATCAGTAACCAAGAATTTCCTAGCCAAGGCGACTACTCCAGCTGTTGCACCAGCAAAAGGTTCAGGCGCTGGAGAGAAGGGTGGGAAAATCATGTTATGGCCATGAGATAGGAGTATGCTAACCTGTTCTCAGCTCTGTCCGGGACTCTGGGGTCTTCTTCGGCGGCGCTCAGACCACGACTAGTGGCAAAGATAGGACGGGATGGACGACCTAACAGTCTCGGTCAAAGTGCACCTGGCGCTGTTGGTCCGGATGCAAGTACAGTCTGGAATCGCAATAGACGTATGTGACGCGGGCTGATCATGCTCAAATGAATACTGACACACGATCTCACAGCGGTTCCTCCACCTCCACCCAAGCACTACACCGACGAAGAGCTGAAACAACAGTATGGCATCCAGCTAGCGACTCGACTTGATGCAGACAATGCAGGCAAAGGCTCGAAGTGGGCAGATGAGGATGACGATGATCTATCATGGCTACCTGCAGCCGTAGAGAGGGTGGCGGTAGTCGACCCCGTTGCACGGCAGGATGAAGAGCAGATTCCTATTGCTGAAGAAGCTGTACCACTTCAGACCACACAAGCCGCCGATGACACATTGAGGTCTATCATCACTGCCGAATCACGCATGAGTGCAATGGCAGGCTCTGGCAAGACCATTCTACGACCGGGAGCTCGTACCACCACGCCAATGAAACCAGGACTAATCTTGAAAAACTTGCCGGAGAAGTCGTCCCAGCAGGAAAAGCCAGCTTTGGACAATTCCGTCAAGTCGCCCTGGGCTAAACTGCCGCCAGTCGAGAAAGCGTCACCGATCAGCTTCACGCCACCAGCTGATAGCCGACCGCAAGTTTCATCATATGCGCGCGAGGACTATCAATCTGGGGATGCACGATTGGCGCCGTTTCCAGCTCATGAGATCGGACCGGATGACTTCAGCCGATCATGGCGGGAAGTCGAGCGAGGTGGAAACAGAGAGCTATACAATTCTCAATCTGGCAAATATGAGCCAGTCAAGGCACTTCGACGACCATCACGACAGGAGCCTCATCTGCGACCTTCGTCACTACTGCAGCGGCCGTCCCATCAGAATGCTGCCGGACAAGATCAGCCTGCAGCAGCTGGAGATGCCGTGCAAACGGAGCAATGTCCTGAATCAGGGGCGGATGTCAATGACTCACTGGCAAAAGACCCTGTCTCGCGTGAGACGAAACAAGCCTCTAACAGAACCCCGCCACATGCTCCTGACAGCTCCGACTTCAAAAGTGGAACTGCAAATTCACAACCGCAATCGACTTCCACTGGAGCACATTCAACTACATCTGATGCTGCAGCATCGCAGAAGAGCTCAAGTGGCTTTGACGAGACATCTTCTGTGCAACAGCCAGAACCTCCTGCTTCAGCTGAAGACGTTCGTGCACTTCAACAAAAGTTGATGCGAGAGCGGATTGACGCAGCACGAAAGCGCAAACAGGAAGAGGAAGCGAAAGAGGAGACTGCTAAACGTGAGCGCATTGCTGCAAAGCTTGCAGCTTTAGAAGCTCCACCAAAGCCAGCTTCGACAAAAGTTCAGGAACCCGAACCGACAACTGTCAAACCTCAAATCAGCAAGAGCGAAACAGCAAACGCGCCCAGCCAAGTTCAAAAAACGGAAGCCACGACTGCTGCTACTGCACTGCCGGCCAGGCCTAAGTCGCGGACACCTCTTCCAAAGACTCTGCCTTCTCG
>Ga0058698_10000494_pt1 | contig 21689 bp, 24 predicted proteins | sample AgamicAsSfe_FD_67288 | JGI IMG/M metagenome (GOLD analysis project Ga0058698, IMG submission 67288) | Agave microbial communities from Guanajuato, Mexico - As.Sf.e | ecosystem: Host-associated > Plants > Phyllosphere > Phylloplane/Leaf | place: Guanajuato, Mexico | collected 2012-05-30
GGGCTGGGGAAGACGGTGAGGGCCTTGACGAGGATGTTGGTGATGGTCTCGTCACGGGCGAGGTGGGGGTTGAACTGGTAGCTGCAGCATCGTGGTTAGTGAGATGCAACGATGATACTGGAGGTACAATAGCAGAGGCAGAAAGCTGTCAGATAGAGCTAATAATAAACTTCAGCGGGTGGGGGGATTCAGTCCCCATCCCTCGGGTAATAGGAAACGTTGTGGTTGTTTATTCATCTTGTAGCATAGGAAAGATTGAGTAGAGGGGGAACGTACAGCTTCAACAGGGCGAGGTTGGCGTAGCAGTCGTACGTCTGGTTCTCGCACTGCTGCATGACATAGTCCTGGAAGACACCCGTCGTCTCTGGGTTGTAGCGATCCAGTCCATCGAGGATCTGCTGCATGTGATCCGGCCGCTCAGGCGCGAAGTCGAAAGGGGCGCCCATGGTGGTTGTGTGGATGAGCGACGAAGAGTTGGTGTCGAAGGCTTGGTCAAATTCGCTCAGTGCGACGAGACGGCGCATTGGCCACCGGGCAGCCCCGCGTCATCTTCAAAAAAGTTAGACCCCGCCAAAACAATTGATTGCGACAAGATCTACCAATTTACACCATCATGGCGCCCTACGACAGCGACTCCTCAGACGGCGGCGATGACTACACCGAGACAAATGTGCTGCTGGGTTATGCGACAAAGGACGCAACGGGCGACGCAGTTTCCCACATCGGAGGCGCACCGGTACGCACACTGTCGACCTAGCCAGAAGTCTGTCTAATGATCATAGTAGGGCTGGATAGATGAGGCGACAGCCCCTTCTGGCGCCTTAGCAAAGTGCAAAGTCTGTAATGGCTATCTCAGCCTCCTCCTCGAACTCAACGGCGACCTTCCTGACCAATTCCCTGGTCACGAACGGCGACTCTACATCTGGACATGTCGGCGCAAACCATGCAGAAGAAAGGAGGGTAGCGTGAGGGGCATTCGTGGAGTGCGCGTCGCAAAAGGCGCGAGCAGTAAGGCTACCACTGCCAAAGTCGAGAAGAAGGAGGTCAAAGAAGAAAAGCCCCAGCCCAAGATAGGCGAGTCGCTGTTTGGGGTCAAGAATGGGACAAGTGCATCGACGCCCGCGAACCCATTCTCGAACCCCTTCTCATCCAAGCCCAATGGTGTGGCATCGGCGAACTCTTTCTCTTCGGGGGGAAGTGCAAATCCCTTCGGCACATCCAGCCCTACACCCGCAGTTCAAGTTAGCGAGCCTGAGGAGAAGAAGGATGAAGCCTCCACGACTTTACCGGAAACTTTCGCGTCCAAAGTTCGGCTGTCTTCACCACCTCCGTCTGAACAGCAACCCCCACGTCCACATGAGCCATGGCCAGCAGACTCGGCCTTCCCTACGCCGTTCCCACACTACCACCTGGACGCCGAATACGAGACGCTAGACGCTCCTTCAGAACCATCAATACCAGCAAACGTGCGGGTTATGGATATGGAGACTGAAGAAAGCGGGAAAGGTGGTGGAAAAGAAGACAAGGAAGTATTTGAGTCGTCCATGGACAGGACGTTCCAGAAGTTTGCAGATCGCATTGGGGAGAACTCCGAGCAGGTGCTGCGTTATGAGTACAAAGGCAAGCCACTTCTCTACAGCGACAACGATGCCATTGGCAAGCTTCTGGGACCACATTCGGAGAATGGTACAGCGTCGAACGCAAAGGTCAAGACAGCGGCCTCACGAGGTGGAGCTGGCTTTCCTCGATGTTCGACGTGTGGTGCGGATAGGGTCTTCGAGGTTCAGTTAACACCACATGCAATTACCGAGTTGGAGGCAGACGAGATGAGCATCGATGGCATGGAATGGGGCACTATCATTATGGCAGTATGTAGCAAAGACTGCAAGCCCAGCGACGTCCAAGAAGGCGAAGTCGGCTATGTGGAGGAATGGGTTGGTGTCCAATGGGAGGAGGTCGCTTCAAAGAAGTAGGAGACGATCACGTAAGATATCAGACGAATGATGACTTGAACGATGATCTCGATACCCCACACTTACAAAGGAGCTCGTTTTTTAAGGAGTAGTATACTCAGCTGTACTGCACCCGAGAGGTATATCATGTATTTTGTGCTTTCTAGTGTTGGTATAGAATGCAGCGTATACCTTGAGGGAAGACTTGAGTATGGAGTACCCCTAAGTAGGAACGAGCTCCTTCGTACAAGTTTCAAGCTGCTACAGCCGCTGCTACGGGTGCAGCCACCCTCGTGATTTGATCGCCTGCCCTGACGACACCATTGCCTTTGGTGTCTTTACTAGCTCTCTCAGCACCTGTTTTCCAGACTTCGACTTCCTGACCGCCTCGCAAGATACCAACACGCATAGTCGACAACAAATTATGTGCTGCGTTCGAATGTTCATACACACCGCCATTGAATACCGCGGTACCATCCTTGCCAATCACACTCTTGATCAGTGTCTTGCCACCAGGATGATCAGCAATGAACGGTGAAACATCGTGGATTACTCCAGCGATAGCCACCAAAGCGGCGCCGTTGGCGGAAGCCTGGGCTTGAAAATCGTCCCAACTAATGACCGGCAGTTGAGCTAATGGGAGACCCCAATCAAGCTTCGATCGCTTTTGATCGAGTGCTTTCTGTTGCTGTTGAAGTCTGCCTTTCTCAATCTCATTAGAGCGAAAGGTCTTCAGGTCGTATGTCAGTGGAAAGAGAGGGATTATGGACATGATCCAGATGAGCCATTTCGTCGGGTCGTATTGATACCAGATTATTGCGTTGCCTTGATCTGTTGTTAGTATCGTCACCCTTATGACATCTAAAAGACATGGACTTACGATAGTCAGACGGGAACTCGTGATGAAAGTTGTGGTATCCTTCGCCCATAGTCACCAAAGCGGTCAACACGTGATCCCTTGGAGATCTCCGGTCGTCGAATGGCTGCTCGCCGATCCAGTGCGCGAGACTGTTCACACAAAAGGTAGCTTGCTGTACGAAGCACGCCCTGATGATGCCCGCATACACAAAGCCACCCCACCAGTCTCCCCAGCCCAAACCTGCTACCATCGCAGGGAAGATCCAGGCAGCAAAGAGAAGCATTTTTCCATAGTGCCGGTGCTGAAACACAACGATCGGGTCGCTGTCCAAATCGGAGATGTCCGTACGACCTTTGACTTTCGGGTCGTTGTTAAGAACCATCCAACCGATGTGAGAAAACAACAGGCCTCGCATAACCGAGTATGGATCTTTCATCGTATCTGTCCATCGGTGATGCGCGCGATGGTTGGCGCTCCACCATCTTATGCTACCTTGGATTGCTCCTGCTCCTGTAAATGCCAAGAACAGACGTACTGGAAGGCGCGCAGAGTAGCAGCGGTGGCTCCATAATCGATGATATCCACCTGTGATACCAAAAGCGGTCATGAAGTAGTACAGGATGCTCCATAGCAAAGTTGGTCGAGTGAGAGGTGTCGAACGTGCCAAGTAGAGGCCATATGTCGGGACTAGAACGACGAGAGTTGTGTTAAGCCAGTTAATCTTCTTGTACCAATTTGCGAAAGTGACTGGTTGAGCAGATATATGTAGTTCTTTTGGAGCGGAAGGTTTTCCTGTTGAAGGGTCAGAAGCGGCCATGACGGACGACGTGAGCTAGTCAATCCCACACGAAGGAAAAAAGCGGAATGCAAGGCAGCCTACTCTTCCAAGCACGATAGCTTGGTATATGTACCTCCATCATCTTCGACCGGAACATTCCGAATACACCAACTGTTGGCCTAAATGCAGGGCAGACGTGGTTCTTTCAGCCCCATTTTCGGTCAAAGGCAACGTGCGTAACGGCGAGACGGTCACGCCAAACCCCCCGATCCGGATTCCTCGGGTGTCGTGTAGTTTTTACAGCTCTAATGCCATTGGTGGAGCGGAGTGGTGGACTGAGGTTGATGAAGTTTACAATGCCGTGTATGGTTAGACGCATGCAGGAACGTGGCCGTTCTTCGGCTGTTTGATGCCTACCCAGATGCTAGCCTGTTTCTGGTGAGGGATGCGAGTTTTCAGGGTAAGATGCGACAATCTTGGCGCGGACTTCATGCCACTTCCCAATTCTTGAAATTCGTGGCATGTCCGCTTCTTTATGCGCGCTGCTGACGGCTATACTACTTTCTATGTTCAATCGCGAATTACAGTGGACGACTTCCTTATGAGGGCTGGTGACAGCTATACCCTTCTCCGTGGTTAATCGCGAATTCAAGGGAATACTTATACCTCTTTCCATGTTTAATCGCGATTTTGAGTAGCCACTATACTCCTTTCGATGTTTTCTTGCGAGTCAAAAGGTATAGATGGCTCAATGGTGCAGATGTCTTGCAAAAGGGGCCTGAAGCTTGATAACTCTCTGAAACTCTCTAGTGATTACAGGCATGTGAAGTATTTCTTAGCCTGCGCTGTTCCATCCTAACAAGCAACTGGGCTGGATTCCTCTATTGTTCCGTACTCTGGAGTTCTGCCTTACTTGAGTAGTTTTGAAAGTTTTTGGCTAATCACAGATCATTTGAAGGCGACTGTACAATGTGACGTCGGCGCTTTGGTACAATCCATGCATCATCCCAAGTGTCATAATCTTCTTTGATCGCCCAATCCTTAGGTTGAAGTTTCATGGTCATCGCTAACACATCTCCTCGATTCGCTCGATGTACCCTGCAGCGCTCATGAGGCTCCACACGTCCTGTTCGCCCTGAGCCTCCACCCTGTCCATTAAGCACTTCATGAGGTCTCTCAATACAACGCCTGGAGTCTCTACCGGCTTCAACGCATCCGATTTGCTCTGAAGAGCAAATAAATCAACAACCAATCGTCTAAGGGCGCAGGGACGAGTTGTCTTCTAGTACGCCACAAGCATTAGCTGATGACGAGCTTTGTCCGTCATTTTCAAGCTGCATTCGACGATGTCTTGACGCACGACCTGCAAGAATTTGATGTCTCCGAGGGTTTCGCCCACATTGTGCGCAAGAACCAGTCTGAAGCAGCGAAGTACGTCATCTCTCTTGTCCGCCTTATAGACTGGGATAGTACATCCGTAGAGCCACTGGACGTATACGTCGAAACCATCGGCATCGATATCATCAAGACTGGCGGTATCAAGGAAGTTCGACGGGATCCACTTTGAATGACATGTGGGACAAGTTTTGTTGTTCTCGAACCATTGTTTCATACAACCTCGATGCAGATTGTTTCCACATGTCTTGCAGTACGCCAGGCTTTGAACCAAGGCATCAAGATCTTCGTGACAGATGACGCACTCGCCTTCGATGTCTTTGCGCACAGTTTGGTACTGGTTCTTGAAGAAAGTGGATTGCTTGCAAAGCATGTCCTGGTGCGCCGAAAACAGGCGACGCTTTGGGCCTACGTATAGGCAAAGGAGTTTACCACCAAATCTGAACTGGTTATTATATGATGATAATGGGAGAGTATGGGTTGCTTGCAAGATAGGTGAATGCTTCTTTGCTTTGCTGGCCGTGCCGCGAGTTTGGCTGACAGTCATTGGATCTTGCGTTGGCTCGACTCTTCGAGCTCTGATGCTGACGATGGAAATAATCCCCTAGGGAGCCGGACCGTTGCGTGGTGAGGTAGGGCCTGTCACGAGTGTAGTATCGAAGCGCGAGTAAGACTAGCCGCCTTGTCGCGGCCCAAAATAAGCCTATAAGGTCATTGTGAGGTGATGGAGATGGTAACGACATTGTAATGAAGGGCAGGCGAGGAGCGGTGATGTGAGGCCTGAACTGTGAGGCTCTGGGCTCGCGGAAACATGGCTATGCAAACAACTCGTATAGCGTCATTGCTTTCTAGGACCCTCGCACCTTCCTTGAGCTCTCACCGTCTGCGCCGCTAGCGTTACTAGCCCAGCAGTCACAGCAAACACGCGCACACTCCCCGCAGAGCTACTTCTTCTCTCTTTATGATCATCATTCCCCGTCAAAATTCATGCTCACCACTTCATATTTGCAGAACTCATCGCTCCTCAGCGCCTAGCGCGCACGACTACTGTACCTATATCTCATGTACCATGCCAGTAACTACAAGACTCAAACGACAGGAATTACCATCCTCTACATCTGACAATCATCTCGAATTAGGAGTCCATCCCACTGCAAAGATGACGACCCACACTGACACCGTCCCTATGGACATCGACTTTGACAAGCTTCAAATTACCATCGACACTAATAGTTGCCCTGTGTCACCTGGAAAGAGCGATTCCGGAAACAGTAACAGCAGCACTCTTTCCTACACTGATGACTTTGAGACGCTGCCCCCAAGTGGCCCGACTAGCCATGCTCATATCATCGACCTTGGGGAGTACGCTACATCCATGAAGGAAGAAGGAACACTCAAACTTCAAGATGCGATCGTCACTACTCTCTTCAACGTGTCACTAGCCACGCTCAGGTCCTTCGTCAACCCCACAGTCAATACCTTCAAGGCTGTGTTTGGCACGAAGGATGTACAGTTGGTCATCTGGCGCAAGGGTCACGAGGTCTTTGTAGGTCATCATATCTTCTGCTAAAGCTACACCTACTGATGTTCTTGTAGATTGGCACTTTCGAACACCACAAGTCAATGAAATTGTACCGCTTCGAGCATGTCGCCGGCTTCCTGATCGGCTACGATGAATCTTGGCACCTCAAGGTCACGGCTAGCAACGCCTACTCCGCCCCCAAGTGGCCAGATGTTTGGGCTGGCAAATTCGAGTGCCACGGTGGTGTTGCGAAGATGACGATCGAGAATGAGGAGGTGATCATGGCGAAGCGAGCCTCGATCTTGGCATCAACAGTGATCAGCGGCAGGTATTGGGAGCTGAAGACTGATATCAAGATGACTTGATCGTGTGCAGAGCAAGGTGCAGTAGTCGTATGAAGGAGAGAAAGATCAGCAGAAATTCGTTAGGAGGATATAACCTGGGATGTATTTGGGGCGCATGTCACACAATGTTTCTAGCACATGGAGCCTTGTGAGAAGGGAGCAGGTGACCCCAGTATTGTCATAGAGGAAGACACCTCAGTGGGTGATGATGTCTCGTACCTTGACACAGAACTCTAAAGATAGCCAAAATGTCACCCATTCAGCCGTCATACTTCTTGCTGCTTCTCAGATAGACCCTCTCTACGCTACCTTTTCATCGGACGATGATTCATTCAACACTCTTTCACCATGAGCTTACCATCTTTTTGGATGCTTCGAGTTAGTGGTGCAGTCAGGGAGGCCAAATAGATAGAACTGTATGATGATATCACTTTGATGTTCCAGCGGAATACAGAGAGAGGTAGACTGGAGGACGGACGAATTAGTGGAAGCAGGTGGATCTTTTGATCGGTTCACATCTATGTCGTCCGAAGAAGTAGAAAAATGAATTCATCTTATCCAACAACGCCTTATGATGATAGCAGATCGCGTGCGTTATTCAAAACACTCGAGCGATTAATGCGGTGTATCCAACAACATGTCTATCTCTAAACTGCTCCAAACGCCGGTCATCCAATGCATATGCCAATGCTAGTAACGTCAATGCGTGTATCATAAAATCACCACCTTCCTGGTCCGAAAGTTCCTCCTTTTGGCACTTCCTTGTAGGGACAGGCTTGCCAGTCACAACCCTATGGATATGTTAGCAAACTGTATCAAGAAAGAAAACGTGATTGTGAGCTACGTACCTGCTTGTAGACCTCTGTACCCCACCATTTGAAGTTACTCATCCAACCCGGGTACACAATACCAAAGAAGATGACAACGACACCAAACGCAAGACCAGAGTCCAAGGCCGCGCTAAGCATCATGTTGTACTTCTTCCACCATGCGTTCTTCCGGTTCCGAATCTCGTAGTTGAAGATGTAGCAGACGATTGCCCAAACGGAGAAGTTAAGCCCAGTGGCTGGCGGAATCCAACTCAGACTACCGAACACAACGGCGAGGTTGACTTTACTAAGGATAGATTTGCGGTCTCCACGGGCGAGCCACCAGATTATGACGGGTGCAATAGCGCCAACAGGGAAGGCCCAGATCAGGTGTTGGTAGAGTGCGCCTGGGCCGAAGAACTTTCCTGGTCCAACAACACCCCAAAGGATACTTCCGTTGAAGTGTACGCGGGCGATTGGACAGTTGAAGCCGTTGATAGCCTGTGGTGTGCAGATACCTGGGATGTAATTTAGCATCCAGTTGAGCACACCAATCTGCGTCAGACTGGAAACGATGGTGACAGAAAGCTGAAGCTTGAAGAGGATTTTGGGGGGAATCTTCATGTAGTGACCAAGCTTCAGATCTGAAGCAAACTTCAGACCCTGTGTGGATGAGATATAGCCAAAGGTCGTGAAGACCATGTTTGCGACGGGCCGACCGGGGAAGACAACGCCACAGATCAGTTGGCAGATGAGGTAGATGCTACTTTGTTGGTTCGTGATGGCCATAACGATGCCGATGGGGACGAAGAGAACCGCGCCAATGCCGAGAGCTAGCAAGAGACCGTACCAGGGTAAGTGGACAGGGTAGTACTCGACGACGAACATGCCGACAGCGGCCATGCTAACGCCTGTTAGAAGATACCAGGTAAGTGGTACATCCTCATATTTGCGCATGAGACGGTTGTGCACGTCTTCCGCGGACAGTAGGTCTTCCACGTCCGGTTCTGACGTCGTACTCGGCCTATGTCGGAGCATTGCAGGTGAGCCCGGACGATTGTTAGCATCGGATCCGTTCACTAATGGCTGGTAGTCCTGGGCCGACTCCTTACGGATCTCAGCCCAGGAGCGACGCCATTGCCTCCAGATATCCTTTCCGTACCATAGCCCAGTGTGCGAAAGCAGAGCAGTAAGACCGGCAAATTGCAGGGCGTAGCTCAATACGTAGGTAATCGGAAGATAGACACGACTGTATTGTTTGTAGGCTTCTTCGTCGAAGAGGAAGTTCTCGGTCAAAATCTTGCTGACGTCGTACGGCTTTCCACGATTGTCCCATACGGCAGATGAGAGGATGGGCATGTACGAAGAGTAAAGGACGTTCTTGTAGTCTGTATCTGTTAGCGTAGGTGATCATAATTTCTTGGAAATACTTGCACATGATTGGGGCTGCAATCCACATAACCATTACAAGCCCTCCAAGGATGTTCATGGCAGCCCAGAATGGGGTGATCAAGGGAGAACCAATGTACGCAATCTGGGCCCAGTCGAAAGTCACCGGAAATAATCCAAGGCCAGACGAGATTCCGAATAGATTAGCGACGACAACACTCTTTGGCGCGAACCAGGTGATCACATTGAAATAACTCAATGCTGGGAACAGGAGACCAGGCAGGAAGTAAAATGCGACGGACCCCAGGAATATGCGCTTGAAGAATTTCCGTGGAGCTATGGTCCAGCCATCGGCAGGCTTGTTCTCATCTTTGTGCAACGCGGTAAACATAGCAGTGGACACCAGCGTGCTTGGCCATATCATACCGCTGGGCCGGACCAAATAACGTCTAGTAATGCCGGCAAGGGAGTAGCCCAGGATTTGGGTGGAGAGAATGAGCAGTACTTGATACATGATGCCGAGGTCTTGCTTGTAGAATTTGACCTGCTCAACGATGACCTTGCGAATGTTAGCATGTACCTCTCTTCTTCAATAATATACTTACATCAGTTGCAAAGGCAAAGCCGAAGGATACATTGCTGCTGACGTATACGCAACAGTGTTCTTTTTCGTTCCAGCGGCCTTGGGCAAGCCAGAGCCGTAGTCGACGTGCCCAGGTGACTTTGTTCTGTGATGATTGGGGGTGGTGTGAGGTTGTTTGAGCGCAACCATCGATGAAGGTTTCTTCAGGGTCGTCGTGTCGTTTTAGAAGTTGGTCCCATAGCAGACCGAGAGGATGAACAAGTAGTAGTGCAATAATAGGAGTAAGGCTAACGCTAGGGTATCGTAGGGAGAAGAACAAGTTGGTTGAAGAACCAGCAATGGAAAACAGAATCGACAGGAACCACATGCGCGGGGTATCAATAGACAGAGACAGGTTGTCAGTAGCAGCAACGGACGCCCTGACTTGAGCGTAGGGCGAGTTATCGGACGGATTACCCTTCATATCGTGTAGGTCGTCGTCGGAAGATTCATTGTCGTCTAGCGTACTGCTCGAAGAGGTTGAGTTGTCAAACAGTGGCGCACCAGCTGTAGAAGGATCGAGGCCGCTGGCGTTGAACCTCGCTTCGAAACGACATTCCTCCTGGCCGCTGGAGGCTACACCAAGCGTCGTGCTGCTACGATCAGCGTCACCCGTCCTACGACGTGACTTGCTAGTGCTTGAAAGGATTGGTTCACTCCGTATCGAATCATCGTGGTTGTGATCCGAGAGTAACGTGGGTTCACTATGCGAAAGTCTGCTCTTTCCTTTTTTCTTTCTTGACTCATTGACTACGTTGTTCTCATCAGACTCCTCTGGACTGGAAGAAAAAATAGGCAGGCCGCCATATGACCCTGGGGTCGAAGTTAGCACGTGTAGCGAATGAGATTCCGTGCATCTTGTGCATCGTGGGATTTGTGCACGCGTCCAGAGCCGAGGGGGCGATTAACGACCATGGCGCTTGACAGCAGTCAATAGCTTGCTTACCTGTTCCCTGCGCCGGGCTCGATCTCACCAGAAGAGGTACTCTTGACATTGCCTTCTTGACGGATCGTGTAGGACTATCGGGGCGACCAGCTGGCAGATCAAGATCGTCATCAGAAGTCGTTTCGGATGTGGCTATGTTCCTTGCTTTCTTTGCTTTCCCAGGCAAAACCTGCAACTCGTAGCTGCCTTGAGAGACGGAAAGAGGGTCGTGTCGCGTGGTTCCAGAAGAAGAATGGACGGACGAGGGAGCAAGCGACGAAGATGACCCGCACCCGTCCTCGTTAGCCATATGTATGGGTGGGTGTGCGGCCAGGGGCGCGTGTACAAGTGTTCCCGTTTGTCGCGCCAAAGCGGCCTCGCGCGACGTTCGGAATCAAATGATCAGATAAAATCGCACGCTGCCATGTGTTGGGCCGTAATGTTCCCGATGATCTGATTAGATGGAAGCGCGGAAAACGGTCCAGAATTAGGTCAATGATGTATTATTACTGGAGTCATCCAATAAAGAGTGCAGTGTCGACGCAGTGTCTTCACGGTAAGCGGTTAGATCCGGGCGACGATGTGGAGTTCCCAGCGAAAAGGCTCCCACGCTCCCGCGCGCGCGAGCCGCCTGCATATCATCACACGCCTGCATGCCTCATTATCCTGGTACACTCACGGATCAACACTCTCTTGACAGCTGCATGTCCGCGCGGACGGAGCCGCAGCGTTTGCAGTCGGAATTTTACATTGTTTCTACAGAAGTGCAAATGCTCAATGTGACGTCACCTGGCTCACATCAACGTGACCCGGGATACCCACGTGGTTCTCGGCTTTGCGACCAGCGGTGAGGCCCTCAACCATTGCAATAGCGCCCTCAGTGTCGTCCTTGTTGTAAAGAAACAACCCCTGTAGCGCTGCAGTGCTCACCGAGTCGATGAGGCCCAACTCTCTGACTCTAGCCATAAATCTCTGCTTCGCTTCCCCGCCTGCATCGAATTCTGCATAGAATCGGTCCCAGAGCTGCTCGATCTGATACTCAGTTGCTTCACCGAGCCTTACCGTCATATCCACGCGGCCGGGTCGAACGAGCGCTTCGTCCAGTCTCTCGACATGATTTGTCGTCAGGAAGATGATGCGCTCTTCAGCACTAGCTACACCGTCAAGAGCGTTGAGCAGTCCAGAGAAGGTGACGGAGTGGCTAGCAAATCCGTCTGCGCCAGGCGTCTTGCGATTCATGAATGCGACATCAACATCTTCCAGCAGCACTACTGTCCGTCGCGGGACCTTGGTCAGCAGATGATTCAATCTGTCGTCTGTGAGGCCGCGCTCGCTGACGTTCAGAATGGCAATATTGAAGTCGAGATGACCTGCAACAGCTTGAATGAAGGAGCTCTTTCCAGTACCCGGGGGCCCGTAGAGCAGATAGCCTCGCCTATACGGTATGCCACGGTCCAAGTACCACTTGCGTGATGAGATGAAAGCCTCCATATCCTCTACGATGCGCTCCTTGACACCGCGCTCAAGGACGACGGAGTCTAGGGGCCGCTTTCGCTTAGCATCTCCAAAGGGCTGCCACATGGTACCCATGGAGTTGTATATGACAGTCTTGCCTTCCTGTGACTGCTGGTATATTTGGTGCGCCTCGGCGAAGATGTCTTCGAAGATATCGCGATGCGAGTAGAGGGTCGTAAGGTTAATCGTCTCGAAGGGTACGCCATCTTTGACGTTCAGACTATTGCGCTCTCGCTGCCTGTCCACGAGGATGAAAGCGTTCTTGTAGCGCAGAAAGTGCTTGCCCGGACCTGGCACGAAGGAGAAGTGGGCAGCGTGCGAGGGCCCATCTTGCGGCGTGTACGTCTGAACTTGGAGGTGGTGCATGCGCGGATCAATGCGATTGAGCACTCTGGAGAGGACACCGTTCTGGACCAGTGGTCTGGCACCGGCTTGCTGTGCCCTGTGGTAGTTGGTCATCCATTGGAGGACCCACGGATAGGCGTCGTCATGGCGAGTTATTTCTAGGTCGACCAGCATGCGGCGGCGTACGAAGGCAGCGCCATGTTGGAGACCCTTTTGGCCAGTCCGTGCCGCAACCCCAAGCGCTGCGAGACCGAAGCCCTATGGCATCAGTGAGCACATGTTCCAGAAAGCATGCATCGGCCCCAAGGTGAATCATACGGCGGTGAAGAAAGGGTTGTCGGTGATTTGCGAAAAAGGAGAGCTGAGACCAGGACTGCCACCGCCGGCAGTGATCTGCTTGGCCAGCTGGTGTTGAGGCGTGTTGGGTTCCATGAGCTGCTGAGAGGCGCGCCTGTCCAGAAATTTGATACGCCATGGACGCTAGCGCGGGAACGACGCTGCCGCGCCGCGTCCTATCATGTTGTACGGCAAACAGCCATGAGTGGTACAGCGCTCGCCTGCAACGTGGAGTTTTGATAAGGAGGCATCTTGTCACACCGTTGTGTTCGTTATGCAAACGCCGCAAAAAAGAAAAAAGACGTTGCTGCCGTCATGGTCAAGACGCCTGACGCAGCTGCACGAGCAATCCGGGGTCGCGTCGCGGAAGGCTATCCATGGCGCTTTCCCAGCACTGCGGAGAGGTGGAGCGCCTAGGCGAGCTTGGACCTGGCGCCCCCCGTCACTGATAACTATCACAGCCTGCCCAACTCACAAAATCCTAATCCTGAACCACTCCGCGAAGGCATCTTCGGCTCGGAGCGTTTTGCTCTTCTTCACCCTTGCGCCATGGCCACAGTAACCATAGGCAAATCCTATTTCGAGGCCCTGTTACGAAAGTGAGTGCTCATGCCACTTGAACTATGGTAATGCGCCAGACCGTTTGCTGATGGAATTTGTAGGGCTGAATTCGTCAGTATTGCCCAGGCAGTAGCTGTCCACCCGTTCTTCACAGGACTGACCCTGTTTGACAGCATACATCCACTCAGCCTGTCAGCTACGGCACTGATCTTTCGAATAATGTCACCATCAGCAAAGCAGAACATGAGTACATGGTGCGTGGTCTCCATGTCAAAACCGCCCAGAGTTTCCATTTTGTCTTCCTAGTCTTTCTTGCTCATTCTTATCCTTGCTCTTGTCGTCTGGATGCTAATGATGGACTTGCTCACAGATTCAAGCGATGCGCGAATACCGTATGTACACCACTGCCCTGACTCAACACTACTTGTCTCTAACCGTGGATAGATCTCCTCAAGAGCGCCCTGTTTCGTGGGGGCCTGACGACCGAGACCTTGGAGACATTGTTACAAGGCGAAAACGGCGTTTCGAGTGACGCACCATCAAGCTACGACTACGTGTCGGAGCACACACCTGCCGAATCAAGAGCCACTCCTGTAGCTGCACCTACTTCATTTCACTACCGACCAGAGTCGGATCACACAGCTGTCAGCCACGGTCTCCAGCCTAGACCTTTACAATCGCTCCATCGAATTGTCAGCTATGGCGTATGTGAGTCCTTCACAGGGGACCCACAAGACGACGACGACGACCAGGAGCCAATTTCAGGTCGCCGTGTACCACTCCATGATCAGCGAACTGTACTGATCACCAACCTCTCTGAGCGTACCACACATAAAGACTTGGCTGGAATTGTCCGTGGTGGAAGACTCCTCGACATCTTCCTCCGCAACGACCGATCTGCTACCATCTCGTTCGTTGAAGGAGCCGCGGATTTTCTGGCTTATGCAAAGCGCAACGATATCTACCTGCATATGAAGAGGGTAAGTCATGCGCCATCAGAATAAGATGACGAAAACTAATCATGTCAGCTTGAGTTCCGTTGGAGCGACCGACAGTTCCACGTGCCACCGCATGTGTCCAACAAAATCGCTGGCGGTGCCACACGGAACCTGGTGGTAAGAGGGGTTGCAGGCAAAGTCACCACAGATCAGATCCGTGACCAACTTGATCACATCCACAACCTCATCGTGGTTGACGTATACTTCAGAAACGGCGATGCATACGTCTCGACCAACTCGATTCACAATGCTCTGTTCGCCAGGACATGCATGATGTCGCGTAGCATATACAAAGGCACGCGCATCGAGTACTATCCAGATGAATGCGCTGGACCGTTACCTCAACCCAAGAAGACCCACGTTCCCGTCGCGCGTATGCCTACCAAACCTGCGCCTGTGGTCAACCAGTATGCTATTCTGGACACTGGTTCTGACGATGGATCTGAGTCCGAAGAGGAGTCGTACAGGACCCATGGTGTGCAGGTTGATGGTTACCATTGGGCTGACGCTGTCGTAGCATAAGCGGCTTCTATGGAGGCTCGCTGCCTATTGTAGCCCGGCGTACCCCATGGGGTCGGCGAGGAGCTACAGTGTCTTGATCGGGCCTTCCACTCATACTAAGTTTCTTCGCGTTGCGGCATTTTTCGAACAGACTAAAGTATATCTCTTACATGAGAGGGCGTCGATCGAATTCCGAAGGAATTCTGATCCAGTTGTCAAGAGCGGAGGTAATGCCGATGGGAGTGGTAATACGGATATGTTGTCGAGAAACATGTCATGTCGTATAGCTGGTCGACAATACATTTCTCGACAGGTGTTGGGAGGAGTATGTTTCTTTCCTATATAGATACCCCTCGATTACTTCAAATCATGATCTTCGCTTACAAGGTATGACGATGTCAAGCCGGAGTGCTGTGATCAGCGCTGCTTATCAAGATGTTGAGCACCCTTGACTACATGGGCAGAAAGCTTGTCCTGTTTAGCGAGCACTAGCCCTGCATTGATGTGCATGCGTCAGATGTAACTATGTCATACGTCTGATGAGGCGCACTCCAACGATCCCAACCTCACTGCAGCAATTGTACTAACCTTACGGAGTAGTTTTAACATATTTCATAGTATAAGGCATGGCGCCAACGATTAAAGTGGCTGTTATCCAACTTCACCCGAAGGTATCTCATGCTTACCCCACACTGCATTACATATCTCATCGTCGCTTCCTACACTCGCTACCATCACTCAACAACTCCAGCCATTTACTAATGTTGATTAGCCCTTGCAACCAGAAATTAATTTCAGCAAGGCTGTCGAGTTTGTTCGCTCGGCAGCATCGCAAGGTGCTCAACTCGCCGTCTTGCCAGAGTACCATCTCACGAATTGGAAACCGAATGATCCAGAGTTCCTAGCCGTCGTTGAACAATGTGGAGGTTACCTAGAGAAGTACTGCAAGTTAGCCAAAGAGTGTAACATCTGTAAATCCCACCAACCCCTCATCTCTCCATCGACCAAACTAAGTCGTCTTATCCAGCCATCGTCCCCGGAACGATAGTAGAGTCCCATAAAGAGAACTCTGCCGAAGAAGACAGGCTCCTAAATGTGTGTTATTTCATCTCACCCTCTGGCGAGATAGCAGGAAAATACATCAAGAAAAACCTCTGGGGCCCCGAACGCGACCATCTCACAGGCTCAGGCCACTCTCCCCATGAAGTCTTCGACACGCCTGTGGGAAAAGTCGGTCTGCTGATCTGCTGGGATCTCGCCTTTCCCGAAGCCTTCCGCGAACTCATCGCCCAAGGCGCTCAGATCATCATCATCCCTACATTCTGGACCCTCAACGACTGCAACGCCGCGGGTCTCGCGCGTAATCCTGCTGCTGAGGCACTCTTCCTCGACTCCATGTTGACGGCACGCGCGTTTGAGAATACTTGTGCGGTCGTCTTTGCGAATGCGGGGGGTCCGCCTGGAAAGGGATATGCGGGGCTGAGTCAAGTTACTGTGCCGTTTGTTGGAGCTTTGGGAAAGTTAGGAGGGGCAGGAGAGGGCATGTGTGTTGTCGATTTGGATATGCAAATTCTAGAGGATGCTGAGAGTAACTATCAGGTTAGGTCGGATATTGCGAGGGGGGATTGGCACTACGTGTATAGGCATTCGAAGGAGGGGAAGCTTTGAGAATCAGTGGACTTGGAAATCGTCAGTTCAATGTGAATCTGCAAGCTTCTTCACTGATGTGAGTTGTTTACTCGATGCTTTTGTGTCTGTGAGCTTTGAGCAACTTATGCACATACTTTGGAGTCTGGATGGTTATGGGGATTTTACTAATCCTAATCTGGTAAGTTCCTCTACTGGTGTCAACAAACGTCGTGGAACCAAATTGGATGAAGTGCATTAATTGAAAAGCATTCTGTGCGATCTAGACTAGCATCCAAACGCCTCAGAGATCGCAAGAAGTGGTATAAGACAAAAGCTTCAGAAAGACAACCAGTAAACTCCTACCCACGATAAACACTGGTAGCGATAGGGTGCCTAATCGCGCCCAGCGCGCCAGCCCCTTCCCAAATTGTTCGAACGCCGATCATCTTGGGTTGTAGCGCGATTATTCAGCGCCAATCCATTGACCCGGGTCCCAAATGCAAATACCTCAGCTCTTCACATGGCGCGCGTGGTCTGTGGTCCTTCGCGGCCGCATGTCTGGATCCGTCTCTTGTTTCAACTTCCGCCACTACCACTGGCTTCACTGTCCGACCTCTCGTTCTTGCAGACGTAGCCCATCTCACTTGTAGTGACGCCGTGTTCATCCGTGCTCCAAGTCTCGCCTACGACAATGACCCTTGTTTTTCCTTTTTGCAGGAACTTCTCCTCGTCTCTTGCCAGAATAGCTGCGTTCTCTTTTGCATATATCTTCTTGTAGAACTCTTGGAAACGACGTTCGCTGTCAAAGGTCATTTCTGCGATGCAGTCACAGTCGAGCTCCATCATTTCGCCCCTTAGCATCAGAGGTGGTCGGTCTGGATTTGCCGGTCCACCGAAACCCTTCCGGCTAATCCGCGCGAGGTAGCGACGTTTGAACTCGATCGGCCAGCACGTCGCGAGGAGAGAATGGGCCAGAGGTATGTGCGTGTGCTCATAGTGGTCTCTGAATTCTTCCGATGTGAGATTGGGGTTGCGGGTGACGAAGAGGACGATGGTGTAGGTCATGATGGCGGGTAATAAGCGAGTCACAGCGCGGATATAACGATGAGGCGCTGCGACGAGAGCTGTAGCGTGGATGGTAGAGACAGTAGAGTTTTGACAGCGGCTGTGAATGCAGGTGGCTTCCAGAAGCTCCACGGATAGGGGACGGCGGGCTTTTGTAGTTTATCAGCCACATGCGATGCGAAGACATCATAACATGCACCGAGCGCGCCTAAAGCCTCCGTTATTGATTCACCATGACTGCGCGCATACTAGGGCGAAACTACGGACCCGGCGCCGTTGAATTGCATGGGCTCGCCAGACTTGCTCACGCCATCGCGGTGCACCAAGACTGAGGTGGATGCCGGTGAATCGAATCAGGACGAGTGCACGATAGAGGCCAACCGTGAGGGTTGAGTGGAGTGGATTCTGGCGCGGCGCCCCTCCCTCGGTGTTGATCCCAGTCGCGCCTGCACTTGCGAGTGCTTGGGTGCTATCGATAGCAGACAGACGCTAGCAAGCGCACAGAACGCCAAATTTCGCGGCAAGGCGGGGAGCAGCACCACGACACGACATTCACCCCCCCTAAAGCACCCGTGTGCCGTCGCCCAAACGAATACCCAACATGAGTCTGCGCGAGCGTGTTCCGCCGCAGTACCAGAATGGCGAGGCTGCCAGGCGCGCCCCGGATGACGACTCAGACGTCGAGGAGGAGGCCATGGCGAACGACTACCGGGAGCAGGTCCAATACGACGGCATGGAGGACCTCGACCGCATGCCCTCGATCAACAGCAACCAGGACATCCACGCGCAACTGCAGGCCGCGGCAACCCCCCTCGAATTCCAGGCCACCCTAGAGACCAAGTTTGCGAGTTACGACAGCTACTGCAACCTCTTCCACTACATCCTGAACTCCGAGGGTCCCGTCGACCTGGAAGTGCCAAACGTAAGGAATCTGGGTCAGTAGGCACATGGCAGGGCTAACACTGCGGATAGTACTACTGGGCCTGGGATGTCATCGACGAGTTCATCTACCAGTTCAACAGCTTCTGCAGCTACCGCCAACGGGTCGCCCAGAAGAACGAGAACGAGGAGGAGATTGCGCTCCTGCGCGAGAACCCAAACACATGGGGCTGCTACAGTGTCCTCAACGTCCTGTACTCGCTCATCCAGCGGTCACAGATTAGCGAGCAGCTCGCGGCCATGAAGCGGGGCGAAGACGCGAGTCTGTACGCTGGCGAGTACGGCAACAGGCCGCTTTACAAGATGTTGGGATACTTCTCCATCATCGGTCTGCTCCGCGTGCACTGCCTGCTCGGAGACTTCAGCCTGGCGCTCAAGACGCTCGACGACATTGAGCTTAACAAGAAGGCCATGTTCGCCCGTGTCATGGCCGCACACTTCACCACATACTACTACGTCGGATTCTCGTACATGATGATGCGACGATACTCGGATGCCATCCGCATGTTCAGCCACATCCTCGTCTACGTCTCACGGACAAAGAACTTCCAGAAGAACGCACAGTACGACTCCATCACCAAGAAGAACGACCAGATGTACGCACTTGTCGCCATTTGCGTAGCGTTCCAGCCCACCAGGCTCGATGACACCATTCACACTGCTCTGAGGGAGAAGTACGGCGAGCAGTTTAACAGGCTTCAGCGCGGTGGCCCTGAATCTCTCCCTCTCTTCGAGGAGCTGTTCCGCACCGCCTGCCCCAAGTTCATCAGCCCCACACCCCCCGACTTCGACAACCCAGAGGTCAACATCGACCCCGTGGAGCACCACCTCCGCATCTTCATGGACGAGGTCAAGAACAACATGATGTCGCCCACCGTCAAGAGTTACCTCAAGCTCTACACAACCATGGATCTTAAGAAGCTCGCTGGATTCTTGGAGGTTGAGCCAGAGAAGCTGAGGTGCTGGTTGCTTGTCAACAAGCAGAGGAGCAGGCAAATAAGGTGGGCCGAGGGCGGTCTGCTGGATGGTGATATCATCCAAGCTAGCGATCTCGACTACGCCATGGAGGGCGTAAGTACAAGCATAATCGAAATGAGAGATACATCTGCTAACAGTTACCAGGACCTTATTCACGTTTCAGAGGCAAAGGTCGGCAGGAGGCTTGTCGACTGGTACCTCCGCAACTTGGCCAGGACGTACTAGGCTATCACGAGTGTTTTCTGAGAGCGACTATTCACATTCGGGGCTTAGCCACAATAGAGCATTGCGCTTGGAGTTGGAGGAATATACGGCGTGCATCCAAAAGCGTGTTTGCGACATCTGAAGATACGCTTAGGCAAAGGCAAGGCGATTATAGGGGCCCAGGTCTGGGTTATTCATGGCTGGGGGAGCCTGTCCGCCGTGAGCGAGGAGCGGGCCGAAGGAAGGACAGGATGAGCGAGCGAACAATGGGCTTGCACAATACCAAATAAACTTTTCCGACTTTCAAACACACGTCTTGGAAGCGATTCAAATGTGGATGCGTGAATCCTTGCAACTCCATCTTGTTCATCGTGTGGGGAAGCAAGGGTCTCAAGGCCTTTGCAACAGAGTGGTACATGCTAGCGCAGTGGGTTGGACGGGACGGTACCTGAGCAAGCTTCGCTTCTACTCGACCAACACCATCCAAACACAGTCGGCAAGCAGATTCCGGTTAAAGCGCAAACACGCGTTCGGGGCAAGCACGTCCGACAAGACCATGGCAACCAAGTGAATGTTCTTGCCCCTCTCGGTCGCTCGTGCGCTCCGCTGATGCACTTTCCATCCATGTCCTTGGACAACACCCACCACGCCCAACATCTCCCTTCACCGACTATCACCAGTTACGTTATAAGTAGACGTTAGAAGATAGCACGTCTTTCACCCAGACCACTGCAATGGCTCCCGATCTGAATACCGTGCCTGTATCGCCCCATCCGGGTCCTGCTAACACAAGCAACCCGTCGACCTCACAGCCGGCGTCAGGCTCGCTGTCACGTCGAACATCCGCAACAGTTTCAAGGCGGGCGTCACAGATGGCTATGAGCCCCCCACCGCTGCCTCTTGCATCGCCCGGAGGTACCCTGCCACCGCCCGCACATTCAGCATCACAACATGGACACAGCTTCCCGCCCCTCAGTCCCAGCGCGAGTGGCTACGTCCAGGCGAGCGTCGACTCTGCAGGCGTTCCGATGAGACACCCACGCCCCATGACGCCAGCAGAGATGCATCTCGAGCTCGAAAAGGAACAAGAGGCAGTTGTCAACCGTCTGACGCGTGAGCTCTCGGCTCTACGCGCACATTCTGCTTCTGTAGCCTCCAACACCTCCATGTCAAGCACCGCAGACTCATCCGTCGCCCATGCCGAAGCCTCAACCGGTCCGATGCATCCCACGTCCTCCCGCCGCCACCGCAGTTCCTCGAGCGTCTCCCGTAGCGGTCTGCCACCGGGCTACATCCCACATCGCTACTCCATCTCCTCGCAACCCGCGACCGGCGATCCTAATCAGCGAGATCACCGTAGCTCGAGTGTCGTTAGCACCCCACGCTATGAGGAAGTTGCACAACACAAGGCGGAGTTGGAAGAAGTCAAAAAGGAAAATGAAGCCCTGAAGCAGCGCATTCGTGATCTTGAGCGTCAGATCAGGGGCAACAATGATGCTGATGGACAGAGGGGTAGGAGGGGTGCACCACAATCTCAGAGCAGCGGGGTTGGCAATGCTTCTGATAATACCCAAGTTCCTGCTAATGCAACAGCAGTCCCCGAAGAAAGCAGTCGATAGATTGAGAGTTCCGTAGGTACTGCGAGGCGTATTGATAGCACACGCTATGCTCATGATGCATTTGAGATGAGATGGAAGAACCATCGAGTGTCAGTTACACAAGCCATTGTCGTCATTCTTTCCGAGCAATTGAGTAGGTATGCACAACATACACCTCACTCCAACTCTCCTATCGGTCAGTCCAGCAAGCAGATGAGACAGATGTTACATTGATAATGAAGATAACCATCAAGTCCTTATTCATAATCCTCAAATCTCCTACATTCCTCTTTATCCTATCTGAACACCCTTATCAGATGCTTGCTTCTTCTGCACAAGGCGGATGCTGCAGATCCAGAGCTAACGCCGCTGATCCTCACATATGCGCCTAACGGACCATATCCCAGTGTCGATCCGTTTTCCAC
>Ga0058698_10000495_pt1 | contig 21681 bp, 20 predicted proteins | sample AgamicAsSfe_FD_67288 | JGI IMG/M metagenome (GOLD analysis project Ga0058698, IMG submission 67288) | Agave microbial communities from Guanajuato, Mexico - As.Sf.e | ecosystem: Host-associated > Plants > Phyllosphere > Phylloplane/Leaf | place: Guanajuato, Mexico | collected 2012-05-30
AATAGAGGAGAGAATAGAGGAGAGAATAGAGGAGAGAATAGAGGAGAGAATAGAGGAGAGAATGGAGGAGAGAATAGAGGAGAGAATGGAGGAGAGGATAGAGGAGAGAATGGAGGAGACCACAGCGAGCACGCAGAAGAGCAGTCGGGGTCGTATGTATCGGGAATCGATTGGAGCATATGTACAGTATTTGCAACACCCCCTTCACCTGATTACGGACTTCCTCCCGTCCATTATATGTGCACAATACCATGCCACCCGACGGCCTACTCACTGCACATCTCTCATCTCGTTATTCTCATTCGCCGGATATTACCCCTTCTTCACCCCTCTTCACCCATCAACACATTCTAAACCATGAAAGCCCCCAACACAACAGCCACAGCGCCCACAATCCCGCCCGCCTTGACACTCGCAGCCGCTCCCGCATACGGCGCTACGGTCGAAGAAGTCGGTGCGGCACCAGCACTCGTCGCTTGGACCTGTCCATCGGAGATCTGTGAAGCTGTCACGATGGCAGTTCCAGTCACGGTGGATCCCGAGTTGGAACCTGAGCTGGAGCCGGAGCCGCCGATGATGGCGGTGCTGGTCACGGTGCCTGTGATGGTGGATGTGCCGCCTTCTCCTGCGAGGACTGATGTACCGCTGCTGCCCGCGAGGACTGATGTGCCGCTTTCTCCCGCGAGGACTGATGTGCTGCCGTCGCCTGCGAGGACTGAAGTTGCAAGAGTGGAAGTAGCAAGAGTGGAAGTCTCAAGCGTAGAGGTGCCGACTTCTGTGGATGTGGCGAGCGTGGAGGTCTCCAGAGGAGTGGACGAGCCAATAGGGAACGTCGGCACGAACGTCGTGGTGGTCGCGTTCACGACCGGGTACGGGACGGAGCTGGTCACATATAAGACAGAAGAGCTCGTGATTGGCGTGACGGAGACGGGAACGAGGACGACAGAAGATGAAGTGTTGAAGAAATAGTCGATGCTTGAGCTGGTGGCCAGAGCAGTGGTCGAGGTAGTTGTGACGGTGGATGTCGTGGTGGTGGAGTTTGCAATTGGGTCGCCAGGGCAGTTTGTGCCAGGGATGCAGCAGATGCCGTCGGCGGAGGTGGTGTTGGTTTGCAAGCAGGTGGCGTAGGGGCTGTCGAGGTTGTCTTGGCAGTTGCCGACGTAGCCTGAAGGGCCGGTGCAGTGGATGATGAATTGGCCTGCGCAGTACGCGCCTGGAGTGACACAAGTGACGTTGGAGCTACCGTTGACGGTGACTTGAGCGTAGGTGGTGGCGGCGAGGAGGGTGGAGGCGAGGACGAATGAGGCCTTCATGTTTGATGAATTGGAATGAGCTTTGTGGTGGTGGTGGGAGAGTGCCGGGTTGAGTTGAATGTCTTGGAGGAGTGTGCTATTGTGTGTAGAGTGTGGTTTGGGAACGATGGATTTAAGATGTGAGACAAGATGTGAGTTGAGATGAGTTGAGTTGAGCTGAGCTGAGATGGTGATGATGATGAAGGTGGAATTGTAAGGTACTGAAGGATGCCTTATATGGACAATGGATAAACAGACAGCCTCGTGATCCGTGAAGCCTTGTGTGAGAAGATACAGCAAAGTCAAAGTTACTAAAATGTGAGTGGCTGGGCGAGACAGACACACAAGGCGAAGCAAGCTTGTCACAAAGTATAGAAAGTGAAAAGTGCCAAGACTCGAGGCTGAACTTGGCAACCATCACAGCCTTGCCCTTAGCCTACCTTTGTCGAGCAATAATGGTCGAGCTGTGCTCAACTACTACATCCCTCGTCTAGTCATTAGCGAGCGATTGAAGTAAGCTTCTGCCGATTTTGACTTTGTTGCTGACTCTAGGTCGCAAGGTCGAGAGTAAGACCAGGCTGTGACACACCCGACACGGAGCCCAACACATCTCAAGCACGCGCATCGACGATAGCCAGATACAGCAATTGGCTGAGATTGCTTTCACTTCGTCTGTACGATGATCGGAGTTGCTGAGCTCCGTATTGTGCCTTTTTGGGTACAGTACCTAGTGCCAGCACTGTCCGGGTACAAGATACAACGTAAGCGCTCTGAGGCCCCCCTGGCACGAAAGGAAGCTATTGATCATCGTCGCACAAGACTGATCTGCCATGTACACGACAGTGACCTCGTCGAGCACGACCTGGACAGCAAAGTCGGACCATTTCTGAAACCCCGTATTGTCGGCTGTTTCGTATAGCAGCGAAAAAGATCACGAGGCTGAGGCACGGCGGGGCAGTACTACTAGTTTCAGTTTCAGCCCCTGGACATTTCCCCGCTTTCGACACATCTATTCTCAGAGGCTTTCTCCGCACGCTTCTTCCATCGTCCTCGCTTGCGTTCGTTCCACCATCTTCATCTTCACCTTCATCCCTCATGCGACCACCGCGTCCACCCTCGCTGCAATCTGTCTCGCCCCCTCGGTGATGACATGGGTGAAAGGGGAGACCCTCACCCACACTAGCGTCCCAACCGCTTTGTTCATATCAAACTCATCCAAATGCAGCCTCCCTCGACATTTCCGCCTCTTCACCCCACCCAACCTTTCGCTTCATATCTCTGACCAAGCCTCTGCGCAAGTGTGCTGATGGCCACGTTATCATGCAAGAACCCAATTGCCACGCCCATGCCCGATGCCGACGTACAGCTTGCAGCCGTGTGGCCTAGGTGGTGCGTGCTGCGGTGGTGCCGAATTTAGTTGCTGCGTCCCATGACTGGAGCCTGTATGGCCGAAGAAGTTAGCGTGTGGGCGACTTCGAGGCAGAGATGCCGAGGGAGTCACCGAGGAGGAGGGGGATGGAATGGTTAGGCCTGCGACAGAGTCTGAAGCTCGAGACAGACGAAAGTTCAGACAGACCAACACATGATTGACCAACACCCGCGCTGGACTGTGCCGAAACGACTTTCTCGCTGCAGGGCATGCATGCCACGGTGGGAGCTCATGTACATTTCATCATCGTGAAGTCATGATATACAGTCGGTTTATTCTCATCCTCTGCACCCATCCTAGTCATCCTGTGACGACTCAATCTCCACAGCCAATTCCATCTAGGCCTCTTTCTTTCCATGCCTCACCCCGCCGTTCCTCCATCGCCATACCCCAAACCACGCACAAACCGCCGCCCACAAAAAGGGCCAAAGCATCCAAGGCATACTATCCCGCGCCACCGTATACATCCACATTTCAATGCCCTCGTGCAGTCCACCCTCCGTGAAAAAGTCAATCGTCATCAAATCAAACGTCAACTGCTGCACCTTCTTCGCCCGCACAAACATTTCCTTCTCATACTTCCTCACTTCTCCTGCCAGGTTGCTTTTCTTCCCCGACTTGGCTGTGGCGATGATGGCACCTGCGAGTTCCATGGCGTCCGTGAGAGCGAGATTCACGCCTTCGCCTGCGAAAGGAGTCATGACGTGAGCTGCGTCTCCGATGAGCGTGACACCGGGTCTATGCACCCATTTGAAACCAACCGGAAGCATGTACAGTCCTGAAACCCAGGGTTCGCCGTCTGCGGCATCAATGAACTTCAGCAACTTTGGGTCCCAGCCCTTGAACTTTTCGTGCAGCGCGGCCTGAATAGCTGACACATCGTTTGACTGCTCCTTGAGGAATCCTTCTCCCACAGCGAGCATTGGCCCGAACTGGATCGAGCCATCGCCGAGTTGTTGCGCGTTGAGATTTTTCGAGTCGTCGTAGGAGAAGAGTGAACCACGGTTGACAAGGTCGTAGAGTTCGGGGTGGCGAGTGGCTGCCTCCGAAATCTGAAGGCGCACGCCGGTGATGCCGGAGTAGGCTGGTTTGACTGTTGAGACGAGCGTGCGCACCTTGGACCAGGCGCCGTCTGCGCCGACGATGAGGTCGAACTCTGTTTCGATACCAGAAGCAAAGTGCATGTTGCGCTGCTCATCGACTTTGAGCAAGCGGTGATTCCAGCGGACAGTGCCGTCGGGCAATGCAGCGACGAGCATGTCGCGTAGGGCTTTCCGGTCGATCTCGGGCCGCCCGCGTGAAGAGCTTGATGTGGTGCCGCCGAGCTGAAGGAACATCTTCATGTTCTTGTCGCAGAGCTTGAGGGCTTCGGCGTCGTAGCGGACGTACTTGGAGAATTCGTCCCAAAGACCCATACGACGGATAGCGGTGAGGCCGGTGCCTTCGTGGAGGTCAAGGGTGCCGCCTTGGGAGCGGACATTGGCAGAGGCTTCGCCTTCGAAGATTGTTACGTGAATGCCTTCCTTGAGGAGGAGAAGGGCTAATGTGCAGCCTGCTGGCCCGGCTCCGATGACAGCGATGTTCAGGTCGGACATTGTAGGTGAGATGTGTAACGTGTGTAGCCGATCAGGTAGATTGTTTGGAGTGAAGATGTGCTGGCAGGTCAAGCTGATTATTTGTCAGAGCAAAAGGGGTGCTGGCAGGCCAGATGATGGTTTGTCAGAGTAGAAGATTCGCTGAGAGGTGTGGTAACAGCATTGGCTGGGGGAGTGACTTATGTAGTTGTGGTCGGTTCACCGCTGCAACCTTTCGCTGAATAGACTCAGCCAACTCGTTTCGGTTGCATTCGACTAAATTAGGCTAGTCGGGGAAACTGCAATAGTACTGATTCGTCAGACATTTCTCGCCTGCGGATCTTACTTCAGCTTCGAAGTGCTCACCAGATGTGGCCTGGTGTACTGTCTGCAAATAAGTCCTGAAAAGTGTCGGGCGAGTACCATACCGTACATCTGGGCAGACGGGGTTCAATTTGTCACGTGTAAGCGGCGAAACGGGTTACTCCGCGACAGCAGCTCGGCGAGAGCAAGCCATGTGGCGTGTCATATGCTTGTTTGCACCCGCAAAATCATGCATCATTCCTCACCACCTCGCCCTTCCCAGCCGCTTCCACTCTTCCCACCAACTCCTGAGCACACTCCTTCCTCCTCCGGCCATGCCCTCCATGGTCGCACTCAGACCGTCTTTTCCAATTACCTCAAACATAGCCCATACCGCCGGTGTAAGCGCTTCTCTTGCGCCATAGCCAGTACCAGCCAGTCTGCCTTTCAGTTGACACTCGCAGAGCTCCATGAGTACGAATTGCACATACTGCCCTGCATATCGTTTCGCTTTCCGTGTTTCATCGGTCAGGGGCCCAGACGCGCCAGCTTTGGCGTTTGAGCGCACAGCTGAGAGCGTGGGATCGCAAAGTGCTGTGATCAGACGGGTGAAAGCAGTAACCTGCTGCGCACCAATGCCGTCTTCGATACTGCTTGACATCTGCTTCCGAGGAATCCAATGAGGTTGCTGCAGTTGACCATAAGTGGAAGTTCCAGAGCCGACGAATAGGCAACGAAGTAGTGCTTGGAGAGCTGGGACAAGGATATCGAAGCGTCCGCGCAGTTTGCGACGATGGTGTGTGAGAAGACTTTGTAGTAGAGCTGCTGTCAAGGTGAAGATTGTGCGGCAGGCTTGTGGTGACGATGTGATTGCATTGTTGCTGGTTGGAGAACAGATTGTGACAATGGATGACAGCATGGATTCGATGACCAGTTGAGGCAGATGTCGGCCATGGGAGTCAAGTAGGGTGCGTAGCGTGCGTGCTGTATATGCGAAGGAGGTGATTGATGATGCTCTTGTCAAGTAAAGCTGTAATGATGCTGTGATGGAGGAAATGACCTCTTCGGGTAGCAGCTGTTTGTGAGCTTTCGCTTTGGTTGCTTTGACAAGGCAGTGCAGAATGCGCAATTGCTTTTCGTCATACTCTGCTGCATCATTCGGCTCGAGTGACTTGAACACAGCGAATCTCGCATCATTTGGTGATGCTGCCGCAGTCTCGACTAAAGACTTTTCGACTGATCTTATGCTACTTTCTGAAGTCAAGGACGTAAGGAGAGCTGATGCCTGAGTAAGATCAGGAGGCATTGAGCCAGCGAGCTTGAGCCGGCAGCCCAGCTGGAAAGTTGCAAGACGTAATAGTTCAGACTCCGCTTGTGACAGGACTAACTGACGTATGATCGACTCAATCCTAGTCGTGTATTTTGACAACACTGCCATGTCTATAGCACACAGTAGATTAACCTCAGCGGCAGTAGCCTCAACATTTTGGACATCGTCCTTGGAAAGGCGCTGGCAGACTGTGTTACAGATCTGGTTAACGTCAACTTGGAAAAGCTGAACCCCTATGATATACTTCAATAGCGCCAAAGATCCAGGACCGTCGGCGGGATGATCGCTACAAGTTTCGTAGACAGCATTGAATATGTCCGAACCTGCTTCGATATACTGCTCGCTTGCTTTTTCTCCCTTGTGCTGTTCATGGAACGATACGATCTGTTGGCAGACGGCACGGAATAAAGGTAGAAGTGTGGCTTCATCTTTGCTGCGAGTGCTGGAATTACAGATAGTGTCGCCGAGATTAGCTGCCAGGGACACTAAGACTTCGGGTTTAGTGAATAAAGATGAGGCTCTCTTCGACGTAGAACGTAATAAATACCACAGAAGAAGACTCAAACGACCGGAGATTTCCTGAGAGTCAAGGGTCTGCATGGATTCTACAGTGCTGTCTATCAACTCTACCGGGATTGTCTCAGACTCTGGTAGTACTGCTTGATCATATATGTTCTTGATAGAGTATGTCGACGCTGACCTTTCATGAGCAGATGCGCCGGTCCACGCACCAAGTTGAGCATTGATGCTGATACACAGCTCTTCTACCATTGGAAAGACGATCTGCTTCCAGCTCATGATTAGATCATGTGGCTGAGAAGCAGGCTCACTAGCTTGGATCAGCCATCTGTGGAGATCACCTGGCTCTTTGCCATATAGATATGAAACTCCAGGTGGTAGCAATGCAGGATATTCGAGCAGCACTTTCGACAAAGCAACGAGATTGTGCAAGTGTTCCGGCAAGCTGGTGGAATCCGATATGCAAAGCTGCTCTAGCAATTGACCAAGTTGTTGCAAAAGTCCAAATCTGTTCTGGGTGCAACCGTGATTTCTACCCTGAAGGTCGTTGTATATGGAGCCAACAGTTGATATGCAGTTCAGGATCTCGAAGTCGATACTTCCTGATTCGATGGCGCGGGCCAGACATTCTTGTGCTAGAGTTTCGAATTCGTGAGTTTTGCTTGTCATTCTTTCGGTGTCTTTCTCTGCCGAGACTGAAAACAAGACTTGATGTAGGGCCGCGAATAGGTGCCAGAGACGACCTTGAATGAATGCTTGTGAATGACTTCGGGACTTCAGGTGTGCTCGTACTCCTACGTAGAGTTCCTCCAGCTTTGATAGCATAGTTCTGGTGCTGTCTACACTTCGCAAAGCGAGCAAGATCGAAGACAGCAAGGAAGCGTTCGCGGTAAGCAATTCAATGCTAGACGTCTGCACAATGTCTTTACCAGCGATGATACCTTCAGAGTAGCCGTTAAGCAGATCGGAGAGCTGGCGTGTAGTGAGGGCTATGTCAAGATGTGAGCTCAGAGCCTTCACGAGCTCCAAGTCTTCCCAGATCAGTCCTTGCTCTGGTGCCGGATCTTGTCTGAACAGTGTCTTGACTGCATCTTGCCACAGATCCAGGAACTTCTTGAGACTGCGAGCGGCAACCAACGCCTTGAGCAGTGGTAACAGAATCTCATCTCGAATCGTAGTATAATGCGCATGTGTTGATGTGACTGGACCCAAGCGTTTGAATACATCCCTCAAGCTCACCTCGTTGTCCACAAAGAGCCCGCTGTCAATCTTGATGAGCTCGGCAAGAAGTTGCCAACTGTCGTCAGAATTGGAAGCATAGTTTTTAATGATTGCCTCGGTTGTATCTCTCTTCAGTACGACGCGGTGCTTCGAAATGAGTTGCACAAGCTCGCCAAATTGCGGAATTCTGTGCGACGCGGAAGGTGAGTCGTGTGGATTGCAGCCAAGACTTGTGGCCAATGCGGTGAACACCTGCTCTAGCCAAGGTGACTCTGCTATACGTCTTTTGGGAGTCGACATTGGTATACATCGGATCGCAAGCTCGAATAGCTCAGGTATCGCTGCATGGGTAGCAGGGTTGTCACTCAGTGGTTTCAGTATCTCGCCTAGAGTGGTTTGCGGTCTCGTGTCGTCGTCAGGTTTTGTCGATTTCTCTTGACGCCGCGCTTGTCGTTTAGCAGGCAGAATGACATGTTCTGCTAACAGTCTCTCCAAGATAGATATAAGTCGACTGTTCTGCTTGTCTTGACGCTGGCGGTGAGTTTGATTCCCGGAAGAGTGCTTGAGATTATGCAAGAACGTCAAGGTCGGGACCAAGCAATGCTTTGAAAAGATCGTGAGTGTATTGCTGCTCGGGTCACCCACTTTGATCAATCTGCGTTTCCAGATTTTGACAAGCTCCTCGAGTGAGCATATCGTGAAGTTGGAAGAGCCGTCTGTGTTCTTCGCTGCCATATCAGAAGCACTGAGCCAAGCTCCCAGTAGTGTTGCAGCACTTTGTGAGTCAGCACTCAGCACGCTTGTCGATAATGAAGCCTCGGAGGCACCATGAAACGTTTGAGTCGTCTCAGTTAAGCTCAGCACAACATTGAGGCATGTTCTAAGCGCCATATACAGCTTGCGACGATGCTCCAGAGTTTCTTTGCTTGAGGTAGGCTGCGTTCTTGCCTCTATTGCTCGGCGTTTGAAGGTTGTCTCTTCGACTTTGTCTTGGTCCTTCTCACGCTTTCGCTTCTCACTCTTCTTGTCATGTTTGTATTGATCGGCACCAGAATCCAGACCTCCCACCACCTCGTGCTGAATTGCACTCGTGCCCGATTGATTGCTGCTGGATATTGCTGATGCTGTGTCCGCAAGGTTCTCGAGGAGGGTTTTCTCGATGATGGGAAGGAGGTTCACTCGGCCAAGAGCACGAGATGTCGACGCCAGGTGAAGAGCTTGGATGAGGTTTGACAGCAACGTCCATGCTCTAGGAAGTGATCTTGCTCTGGGGAACCTTTAGCATGATCCTCAGCGAAAGTAAGCAGCTTGACGTACTCTGCGCTCCCAGTCTCCGTCCCCTGCAATTTGTTCAAGATCCATCTCAAGGCCCAGTCGAGTCTCCCGTCGGCCGTCTTCGTCTGGGGGACATGTTCAGCAGGATCTTGCGTGAGCAATGTCGGTGCCCCCAAGATATCGCACAGGCCCCCTAGTTTGCTCTCGAAGGTCGTAAAATCTTCCTCGAGCTTCTGCAGCCGCTGTAATGTGGTGCGCCGCGCCATAATGTCGACTGCTGGCAATCATCATCCCATTCCAAATAATTTTGAGATGATCGTCGGAGCTGCTTCCGGGGTCAATGGTCGCGCGAGCTCAGCAGGAACAACGACAACGACCTTCCGGGATCACCCTCGCTATCACATACCTCATACCTCACCTCATAGACACCTTTCCGACGCGATATCCACGATGGCCGAAGCAAATGTTCCCGAGACTCCTGTCACTGTTGTGCGACCGGGGAAGACGATGAGCGAAGCTCTCCTAAATGAAAAGGTAGGGTGATATGGTCATTGTAGCCTCAACGATAGGCCATCAACGTACCTGGCGATGCTACGATACAAAACGGCTGTGATCGCTGAATAGCAAAACCAGTGCTGACAAGACAATATAGTGGGACCGCTGCCTCTCCTCTATGCTCATCAAATCCTCTCTCGGTCTCTCCTTCGGCATCGTGTTTTCTGTACTTCTCTTCAGGCGGAGAGCATGGCCTGCGTGGGTCGGTCTTGGTTTCGGTGCTGGAAGAGCTTGGGAAGAGTGCGATAGTGTGAGTTTGCCTGGCAGGGAAAGACGAAGGCATGCGCAGTGTTGTTGCTAACAAGCGTGCAGTCATTCAAGAGAGCAGCTGCGCCCACACGGGACGGCCTACGGGTGCTCCGACCGCAGTAGATGTTAAGGAACACGAGTACGGCAATCGCGAAAAGCATCAATAGGCAGACGTGGGTACAACGATAGACTGGGCTGGGGCGAGGCATGGTGGGTACAGCTTACGTCCTGGCAAGGCCGAGCTTGAGCATAGTGTACAGTAACGAATGGAAGCCTTGATGAGTGCCCTTATTCTTCTGAGCTCGTTCTTGTACTCAGATGCTACCTGTTCGCTTAGCCACGACAACTGCCACGGCCTCTCCAAAGCGAATCCCGGCCCACGAAGTGGCCGACGGCTTGCTACCTATCTTCGCCACAAGCATTCGTCCTGCCTTCCTGTGCTAGCAGCATTCGCGCTGCCTGTGAAGTGCTCAAAGAAAGAAACGCCTGCAAGATCTCCGCTGTTCTTAACCTGACAGCTGATCAGTGTAATTCAAATGCGCATTTGTTTTGCTCATGCTGAAGTGAGCAACTTACCCGCTGTCGTTCGCCCTCATGTTTTTGTTCCCGTTTCCTGCCTCTTCGCCTCTCTTTCCTCGCCATCATCCTCCTCTGAGTCACGCCTGCGCTTCAAGCCTTCGCGCCCCTGATTCATCACGGTACTTGCCACATTCGATCCTGGCTGATCCTCTTCCAGCATAGTTGTCGCCACCGCCAGGCCCAATTCTCCAGGAGTATCGTGTCTTGACACGCCACTCGGCCCCTCTCCTGCTCTTTCGACACTCTCCCCGGTATTCCCTGAACGCTCTTGCTCCTCCGGCTCCGGCTCTGGCGAATCATCTCCTGACAGGTCTATCATCAGGATTCTTGGTCCAGGCGCGCCGTCTTCCTCGTCCGCGGGAGGGTACCGTGTTATAGCAGGATGTGGCACAGCCTCGTTTGTGGTGAGGTGAGGGAGTTCGGGCTCGTCGTAGTGGTGGTATGTGGTCTCTTGTGGACCGTGCTGTGGATGGTCCGTGGTGGTGACGACGGAGGAGGATCTTTCTCTTGGTGGTGGAGGAGGAGCGGGAGGCCAGGCCGCAGTCCAGGGGTCGGAACCAGCTGGCGCCAGGCGTGGAAGGTATCGTGGGAGAAGGAAGGGAGCCAGGCGCGCTGGAAGTGTCTCGCTGCCTCGAGGAACGTTGAGGAAGGGTGCTAATGTGGGACCGAGAGGGACAGGTGGCTGGTCACGCCGAGGGTAGTGCCGTACGTTCTCTGGAGGCGAGGTGTACCGTTGAGGATGTCCTAGTCTTGGTGGGTGGACTGTGGTGTAAAGCCGGTATGGCTCGATGGTGGGTAGTGGTTGGCGGAGGTCCTGGCGAGTATCGTAGATCTCGGGAAGCTGTATAGCGGTGTCTCGCACCCCTAGTACAGGTAGAGGTGGTCGTGAAGATGTCGGCGTGTAGTAGATTGCTGGGTGAGGAAGAAGCTCTCGCGAAGAGTGCCATCCGTTGTTCATGTTTGACAATCTTTGCAATTTTGTTGTTTGGCAGACGGGTTTGCGACTACGAGATGAACGACACGATAATAACAGTAGCAGAGTTATACACAAGAAGGTGACAGTCAGACAAGGAGAGGAGAGGGATTCGAAGCGAACTCTGTGCAGTGCAGAGATCGAAGCAATCGAGGCAGTTCACGAACAACAATGATTCACGCTCTCAATTTGAACCGTCGTGAAGAGTATCATTCAACAGCTGTAGAGGCTCCGCAGAATCTAACTCGTCCACTCCAGCTGATCCCTCCAAGTCAGATAGAGTGGCCTATCTTCACAAAGCAAGTGTCTTGGAGTCTCCAGTGGCGAGTATCATGGAGCTGCTCAGACCTGCGGTCCAGCACTGCACTGCAATGTACTGCAGTCAGTTCGAACACCGCTTTCAGTGGCAGCCTGCTGACGTATTGGCCATGACTCTCTACCAAGGCAGCCTCGCAAAGCTGGTTAGCGTGGAACGTGATGGCATCAGTTTGCTTGTGATTGCTGGCCCGTATAAATAGCCCTTCATACCCTCGCCCATTCTGCTTTCCTTTCCTCTGCTTCTCTCCATACTTACATGGCCTGGCACACCAGCGATCACGCAGGCTGGTCACTGCATCGAACAAGTTTTGTGTGCCCCCTTGTTCGAGCCCTCGGACCTAACCCACCCGAGAGGCAGGCATACTTTTTGATGTGCTAAATTCTTTTCATCGCTACTTCATGTCTGCGGACGTGTGAGTGAGGAAGAGTCAAAAGGAAGTCTTTAAATGAGGCGATTGAGGTCGAGCAGATGCCACTTCGGCATTTCTGGCTTCGGAAAGAGTAGCTAGAGCTCTATAGCATTTCGAAGTCCTCCGATCACAGCTTCAGAAGAGTACATCCTCCCTGCACTACGCCCGTGACTTCCGCCGAGAGTGCTGACGGCAATTATAGCCCATTTGTATCTCCAATTCCTCGCTATCCGGTCCATGCTTGCATGCTGTTTGACGTAGTAGAGCTTCCCTACATTCCTTGTTGAGCACGACTTCAAAGCAGCCTGAGGTGTGCCGTATCAGCTCTGCATCCGTGCTCACAAAGGATGAATAAGAACGTACCGCATTTGAAGATGTAGCGGAACCACGTACACATTGTGGCAGCGAGTAGATGAATACTATCAAGAACTGCTTGACTTTGTTTATTTGTTTGCTTGTTTGCTGCTGTCTCCTGCGAGTGGTCTCTCGAGGGTGAAGGAGCAGCTCAGAAGAGAGACTGATCGAGGGCTCGCTCTACACTGGGGACTGGACCTGAATCGAGAGCTCCCACCATCATCGTGAATTTGCGCCCGATCGTCACTCTGTACCCCGGTCACTTTGGACCCAGCCACGTCGCCAACCAAATCACCAGCCAGGCTGCCGTCGTCACGATGCCTTCAGCAATTCCCAGAAGCGGTTAGGACGACTTCGTCTTGGTCAGAGTTGCTGCCATCCGCTTGAGTCAGGTTGAGAGGCATAAAGAGCGCATCCGCTCGCACTTCTTTACCTTTGTTCTTCATACCCCCACTAACCAGCCGGCGGAGGACTTGCCATCCTCCATCCCCAATGTCGGTGCTCTCAGGCCCACCGCCACCTGAGGAATTTTTGATCCCTTCCATGGAAACCATAAAACCCTTTTCGTTATCGATCTGTCTGAGGACGGGTCTTTGAGGAAGAGATGCAAGCCTTGAGACGAGTTTGACCTTGACTTTGACTTCGACTTTGAGAATTTGCGAATCATAGCCAAGCCGTCATCGCAGCCAAGCCGTAATCCTAGCTGAGCCATTGCATCGTGACCTTGCTGTCAACGTGGTCACCTTCTAGTCCCAGCCATGCTGTCATCGTCGCCATTGCCCAGAAGCGGTTAGATGGACTGCGCTCTGGTCAGCAATGCCCTTTGCAGGTGACTCAGATCGAAGGGTACAAAGGGCTGGTCTTCCGTCCTTCTTCTTTCTCTTCTTCTTCTTCTGCAACACTGCTGCTGCCCATACCGCTGCTTTTCTGCTGCCAAGGGGTGATTTGACCTCATGGTCAAGGACAATTTTTGGACCAAACCCACTTTTTCATCTTTGGTTCGTCTTGAACACGGGTCCTTGAGGAAGAAGAGAGGAAAGCCTTGGAGTGAGATGCAAGATGCAAGATGCAAGCCGTAAGGTGAGATTCAGGTTTTGACGACTATAACCTTTCGGTGCGATTGGCGGTAATGCGATGAGCGCCTTGAGCTTAGTTGGAGGGTTTGCGTTGAATTGCAAACTCTGAGCTGAGTTGCCTTCGCTCAGCTGACGTGAGCCGTCAGACCTGAGTGACATGCAGGCTTTGAGTCGGTATGCAGGCTTTCGACTTTCATAGAAGCTTTGAGCTGAGTTGCGTGCCCATCCTTGAGATCATTGGAATGACATGCAAGCTTGAGAAGAGTCTGACTTTCAGCTGATGTGTATCGTAGATGTCTATGTGCATCGTAAATGTCTATGTAGCCATGACGTGAGTCCCTTACGAAGCTTGACTGCGCAAGGTCCAACTCTGCATATTGCCAGATGCATTGATGAGGCTGATCGAGCTGTGGCAAGTGCGTCAATGTACTGAAAGCGGTGAAGCTCGCAAAAAGCGATCCAACATACACCATCTTCTGTCATTGCAACAAGTGTATCCGACGGGCTGGGGTTGCAAAAGTGCAAAAAAAGATTGTACTGTCGAGGGAGTACTATTCGAACCCGGGTGCTTTTGTTGAATTGTTTGAACTGTGTTACTTGTCGGATTTGACTATTCGATGTTAGATCAATGCTTAGGGGATAATGTTTGTAATTCCTCCTCTTCCTCAACAGGCAGCCAGCAGCAGTCGATGAGTTGATTGGTTGTCGAGTGCCTCCGATATGGCGAAAGAGTTTCTTTTTGGAACCTTTATATACCTTAGGTTGTACATCTTGCCCTCTTGGTATAATTGAGAGCGTCGCTTGTCTTCACATGGTAGCCTGAGCGAAGATTTGTCGATGACTGCCACCACATCGCAACATGACATCGGACACCTGCATATCGCCTTGATTGCTTCCTTGCATGCCTTGCTGCTGCGCATGTTTGCTTGCAAGCAAGCTGCGACATTGGCCTCCGGCATTGTTTGTGCTGAAGACTGAGAAGACGATCGCGTCAGTTTCTGTCACCATGGTCACTTGGACTCTTCCCACACAACAGCGACCTCTTGTCACTCGACGACACGACCGAGCAATGCACCACATGATGAGAACATTTCTCGCTGCACACGCTACGTCAAGCTGCCCACCGAAGCCAAAGCCACGCACTAATAACACAGCAGATCTTCCTAAGAAGTAAAACCAGCGAGCAGGACTTACTAAAGCACATCAACAAGAGGTCAATATGTGCTCGAAGGCAGCATTTTTCTGCGCCAGGAGTGGCCATCTTCAAGATCGTGATGCGGATGCGATCAATACACATCACAACACGACATTGAAAGCGATCTTTCCCAATTCAATCACAGATCATGGCCGCATGTCACAGAGTCGGCTAGCAGAGCTCTATTAGCAGCAAGACACGCACAAGAAAGAAAACAGAGGAGAAGCGTCACGCTTGACACGACCTGCAGGTCGTGCATCGCCGCTGGTGAGTGCCGTGCCAGCACTAGGAGACGCGACACTGCAGGCGAGCACCACCCGATCCCTCGTCTGACTGAGCCCGGTCCCGACGCTCACGGCACAACCGAGACCTGACAGTCACGAGCTTGGGGCAGGACGACGACAAGATATGTTTCGTCGGTATCGTCGAAGGCGTCGAAGCCAAGAGACGAAGGGTTATCAAGCATGGCCAGACCAAGACCGGCAGCATTTGCAGAGACAACCCAAGCAATCCAGAAAGTGACAGACATGGCAGACATGGCCTTCGTGTCAAGCTCGACCTCTAGGTGTCATACTACTTCACGGAAGTGCTGGAGCAGCAACAGCAGCCCCGGAATCAGACCACAACGCCAGCCACTGACCTACAAGACGATGCGGGCTATTGATGACCTGAATTCAGGCCGAGGAGCATGTTACAAGACGTCCATTCCAACCGAGTCCAGTGATATTTGGTCCATACCGTTTACCGACCACCCGACAAGATTCAATCGGTGAGTTTCAAGTCTCTTCAGTCGGCAAGGATGTGTCCACGCCTTAGGGACAGCCAATGTCTGCACTAACAGAGTCTCGTGAATGCCAGGAGTTTGGAACGAGACCTCTTGGCGTCGTTGGTGGCATACAGCACACTTTCTGTACAATCAAACACTAGCTCGTGCCTCTTTCCTGGTCGTCATGTCGATAAGAGTGCATTCAGAAACATGAAGTCTGCTTTTCAACTTTTCAAACACTTAAGAGAAAGCTTCCATTGGTTTTGTTTCATTCTGGTGTCGTACTTTGTGTTCCCTCAAGCGTGCAAATCGAATCTTGCTAGGTTGCCGTCCTGTACACGAGACGACGTGGCTGAAGTTGTGCTTGACGTGCTTGTGCCATACAGTTAAGTCGTGTGGCTGAAGAATAGTGGACGGTAATGTGCAAGATATACAATGCACCCTTGATACGGTTCGCTCGTCTCCATGGACCGGGTTTCTTTTTTGTTTCCCATAGCGTGCATGTCTTGTGGCAAGCTGATGTTTGCTGGCACCACTATTGCCATTTCGAGGTGTGCTGTCTTCAGGCAGTACGAACTGGAGAGAAGACTTGACGCGCGAGTGCATCTTCATAAAGGCTTGACGTGTGCGGCATGATCTCGAAGCGGTCGTCAGGACGTGTCGGTGTTGGCAGTGGTCTGTCCTTTGAATACATTGTCATCCATGACCGCAATGCCTCTTGCCGGTGGCTGGTCTTGTGTCGTCATGAGCGCGCTGGGAGAAACCAGGCAAAAATATGCATTGGTTCTTAGTATCTTCGGCAACTACTGACCGAGTTGTAGTGCGACCGCGAGCGACACTATCCTCGCTTCCTGCGACCCAAATGTTGTACCCTCTCATATCTACGGTCAAAAGGGATGATATCGATGCCATCTCCTGCCTGTGGTGCGTCACGACGGCCAGCGTCCTCCTGGTATGTGAATAAGGCGCGAAATTGGTGTCTCATGTCGACTTCATGCCTAATATGACCGACTGGGTCGAATTCACTTCTGGTTGCTCTGGAAGTTCCGGATGATGTGGCGAGGCAGATCGAAGGTCGACAGTACTGATGCCATCATCATAGACATACCAAAGCCACGGTGAGCGTTATTGTGAAGTGGTATACGTGCTGTATACGCCAAAATGATAGAGTGTCGTTGAAGTTGGAATTGGGTAGGCTGAGGATGTTCGCCGGCACTTTCCGTTCGTGATACCCCCTTCACCACGACCCAGCTCGCTGATTTACACTTTCCCTGACACTACAGAAAGCTTATCTTGACCTCATATCACGGCGGTCGTCTAATAGTCACCGTCCCATACCACAGCAAGCGAGAAGCAGGCAGGCATGGACATCAGGAGCATCGGACAGTGATCGCGACGACTCTGCAGCACAAGGCTCTGGCGCGAAGACAGGCCACATCAGGGTAACGCACGATCGCCTACACAAGAATGGTCAACCCTGACGGCTGGCTTTCCTGCGGTACTGAAGGAAAGAAGGCAGCATTGCCTCAGGAAGAATACTTGGACGGATCATGTCTCTCGCAGTATGCAGTCCTACGGCACCAGCTTCAAATGCGATGTGGCAGCGATGTATTGTTCAAGAACTATTTCAAAATGCAACGATCACTCGAGCTGGAAACATTCATGCTTCTGCAGCATGGGAAGCTCTACACTATGTCTGCATGATTAGCTTGACAGCGGTCATGCCTGTGCTGCGGATCTATGTTCTGGCATACACACTGCACAAAGCATTAATACGACTGGGTTGTACAGCATGGTACTACAGGACTGCTGGATTATACACGTGCACAGCACCGGTCAACATACTGGTCCGAGTAGTGCCAGCTTTTGCATGGGATCGCCAGGCGGGATCGCGATTTGCAATGTATCATTCTTAATTCAAGCAATCATAGTGTAAACTCATAGCAGTGTATTACAGTGTGAGAGACATCGCTCTGGTCCAGGCGATCTCTCTCGCAATGTAATACAGTGCTATGAGAACATCTGATCATCCACAGCCTAGTCATACGTATACTGCTCATTGCTGCTCTCCTTGATACTTGCCCCTAATACTGCGCCCAAATTGGGCACAAGATGATGCGGATCACGTGATGAGTGGGGTTGAAAGGCCAAGCGTTGCGACGTCTGGGTCGAGCTAATCGCTATCGCTTGAACTAGTCCTCACCAGGGAAGCGACGTCGAGATACCTTGAACCATACTCCTAAGTCGTTTGTGCTGCCAATTAACCCAGCATCAATCGCAAATATGGCGCCCGCAGCCGCTCTCGACCCCAGGATGATGTCCGTCACCCCAAGGATACGGTACAACACCATTGGCGGCATCAACGGGCCCTTGGTCATTCTCGACAATGTCAGTGCAGCTTGAGAGAGGCAAAGGGTGGTACTCTTCAGGTCGCTCACGATTTGCGCGCAGGTCAAATTCCCACGATTCAACGAAATTGTGTCTCTCACATTGCCAGATGGCACAGAACGATCGGGACAGGTCCTTGAAGCAAGAGGTGCGTCCTAGTCTGTCTGAAGCTGCTGAGATACTGCTGACTAAATGTGTATAGGCAACCGCGCTGTCGTCCAGGTACAATCGCTCAATCACATTGTAATTGAGAAGACTAAGAAGATATCAGGTTTTCGAAGGAACGTCGGGTATCGATGTTAAGAAGGTATATCTCGTGACACGGAAGAATGTTAACTCAGGCGCTGACTCAATCAGACCAAAGTCGAGTTTAGCGGCCACAGTTTAAAGCTCGGTGTGTCAGAAGACATGCTTGGGCGAGTGTTTGACGGTTCGGGACGGGCCATTGACAAAGGACCGAAAGTGTTGGCGGAAGACTACCTGGACATCAATGGAAGTCCCATCAACCCTTACTCAAGAGTATGTCTGGTCTTGAAACTCATTAATCCCGAGCTGAGCTAAGACATCTGTCAGGTCTACCCAGAAGAGATGATTGCCACAGGTATCTCGACCATCGACACCATGAACTCAGTCGCCCGTGGTCAGAAGATTCCCATTTTTTCCGCAGCCGGTCTGCCTCACAATGAAATCGCCGCACAAATTTGTCGACAGGCTGGTCTCGTACAGCAATCTCACAAGGGTGTGCACGACAAGCACGATGACAACTTCTCGATTGTCTTCGGTGCTATGGGTGTGAACTTGGAGACAAGTCGATTCTTCACCAAGGACTTTGAGGAGAATGGCTCCATGGACCGTACCACACTTTTCTTGAACTTGGCAAACGACCCGACGTATGTTGTGTTCCGTCAAATCCATGAGGAATGGGAGCTGACAAGACTGCAGGATCGAGCGCATTATCACTCCTCGTCTCGCCCTCACCACTGCCGAATACTACGCTTACCAGCTCGAGAAGCACGTCTTGGTCATTCTTACTGATTTGTCTTCATACTGTGACGCTCTCCGTGAGGTTTCTGCCGCACGTGAAGAAGTGCCAGGACGAAGAGGATACCCAGGTTACATGTACACCGATTTGTCCACCATCTACGAGCGTGCTGGTCGTGTTGAGGGCCGCAACGGCTCAATTACGCAGATTCCTATTCTCACCATGCCTAACGACGGTAAGCATGCTTCATCACAATCGAAAAGTGCACAGACTAACATACTCCAGATATCACACATCCCATACCTGACTTGACTGGCTACATCACCGAAGGTCAAATCTTCGTCGACCGCTCCCTCCACAACCGTGGTATCTACCCACCCATCAACGTCCTCCCCTCGCTCTCCCGTCTCATGAAGTCCGCCATTGGTGAGGGCAATACCCGCAAAGACCACGGTGATGTCTCCAACCAAATGTACGCCAAGTACGCCATTGGCAAGGACGCCGCCGCCATGAAGGCCGTCGTCGGAGAGGAAGCCCTTTCCTCTGAAGACAAGCTTTCCCTCGAATTTCTCGACAAGTTCGAACGCCAGTTCGTGTCTCAGAGCCCGTACGAGAAGCGCTCTATCTTTGAGTCGCTCGATCTGGCCTGGAGTCTGCTGAGGACGTTCCCCAAGGACCAGCTTAACCGCATTCCCGCAAAGGTGCTCGATGAGTTCTATGCGAGAAAGTCAAAGGGCAAGGACAAGGGCACGACTGATGGACAGGATGACAAGAAGGATGGTAAAGATGGTGAGGACAGCTTGATTTAGATTTTGGATGGAAAGTGCTAAAGATAGATTTGTGGATGAAAGGGTAATGATCTTTGTACAGTGAATTGGTGCCGTATGTGTGGCATTGCCGTGTGTTGTGACGCATTTCCTACGGCTTGACCTGATGTTTCACAGTATCCTGCGTATTTCCTTGTCGACGTATTGAGGCACTTCAGTATTCCGAAGCATGCCGCGATCTTACTACTGATGCAAGCATCGCCTAGTCTCTAGCTGCTGAGTAGAGTATACACCACAATGAAGCATATGTTGCTACTACAGTACTAGGACAAAAATTTGAAAGTATCCTGGGGAGAGTGCCGTAAGGATTCTGCTCTATGACTGTATCTGATGATCCACGAATCGCTGCAGGTCCCTCAGGCATCATCACTACGACCTCGCGAGGTCTGTTCGGCTCGACTCAGCCATTCCTGTTTGCAGTGTAGGTGTCTGCTCATTCGGCAAGCGATGTCAGCACAGCGTCAGCCACATCCTCAGCTGATTCGTGCTGAGTCCTACCTCACGGCGAACCTGGTCCGCCTCAACTCAATCTTTATAAAGGTCCTCCAGATGCTGAATCATTCTCTTCTGCAACACCCTCAACTCCTCCTTTCCCAGCCGACCCTTCTGCCCCTCCTTGTCTGCCTCGCCCCCAAAGAACGGCACACCCAACGCCGCCAACTCCCCCACCATCTCCCTCTCCATTTGCACTGCCGCCCTATGCACCTTCCGATCAAAGACAGCAAGCTCCTGCTCATCCGTCATCCCCATCTCGGGCCCTGCTGCCTGTCCATTCGCCGACACAGCCTGCAACGCCCCCACAGAGCGCAACACGTCATCGAGTTCACGCTTGCCGTTGACCCGGGCGGCCTGTTTAGTGACGATGGCGCGGCGGCTGGATGCCCAGGCTAGCTCGTTTGTACGTTGATTGGTGATCATGGCGCGAATGGCCGGGGCAAAGGTGGGGGTCGAGGACGCGAGGGAAGTTATGTGGCGGAGGGCCGGGGGCCAGGTAGTTATTGGGGCGGGAGTGTGAGGTTGGGGTTGGGATTGAAGTCGCGATGGAGGGGGAAGCGGCGGTGTTGTGGACGGAAGAGCGGCAGTTGCGGACGGTGCGCGGGGATCGTATGGTTGAGGTTCAGATTGGTTACGTTCATGTTGTGACGATGAGGAGAGTGGTAGCGCCTGAGCTATAGCCTGACTTATATCGTGGCCTAGCTGCGTAGGCACCTGGGGACGTGGTACTGGTTGACTCCCATAGTAGTCCGATAATGGCTGCTGGTCTTGGGGATAGGCATAGCTCCATTGAGCTTGGGAGGAATCATAGGGACTTGTAGGATCGTACGCGTATGTGCCATTCACGGACAATGGAGCAGCTGAGGATCCTTGCCCAGTACAGTACTGTCCTTCAGGTTGCTGTGGCTGAACTTGCTGACCGGCTGCTTCTGGTGGTACTGCATAGGCCGATAGAGTCTGTAATAAGGCATTCAAATCTTGGTAGTTTGTGTTGGCCGCCATTTTGTTCACACGTCGATTTCACATTCTGTCTTTTTAAGGGCCAAGCACTTGCAAGGAAATGCGAGTAAAAGGTTGTGAATATGTTGTCGAGCGTGGAATGGATGTGACTTTGATGATGCACGGGAGAACTTCGGGGTGCTCAAAAATTGTCTCGCATGTCGTACATGATCGTCACTCATCATAGCTGGAGTCGTCCTATCTATTCAATAGCATAACATCTGCAATCTTTTCAAGTCCTCCACAACCTCGTGTCGCCTTGGTCTCCAATCACGCCCTCTGTCCCTACACGAATTCAAGCACTCTCCACAAGATCACAAGGCCACACTCGCAACAATGGGCTGGTTCTGGGGCGAAGAAGCAGTCTCGCTCATAGTGCCGCCAGCAGGCCATCCAGCACTCAACCATGACGGCCAGACACCTCCAGTATGCTCGTCGCCCAGCTTTCCTACACTTCTGCTGACTCCTCCCAGCCAGGCTGCCCCATGCACAACAGCGCCACATCCACACCCACCACAACTTCCTCACCGCCGCCACCCCGATCACAACCACAATCCCAAGCACCCCCAAAC
>Ga0058698_10000498_pt1 | contig 21593 bp, 25 predicted proteins | sample AgamicAsSfe_FD_67288 | JGI IMG/M metagenome (GOLD analysis project Ga0058698, IMG submission 67288) | Agave microbial communities from Guanajuato, Mexico - As.Sf.e | ecosystem: Host-associated > Plants > Phyllosphere > Phylloplane/Leaf | place: Guanajuato, Mexico | collected 2012-05-30
GGGAATGATGATTGAGCTCGCGAGGTCGTGGCCGTGGCTGTGGCTGTGGGAGAGGAGGATACTTGACTATGCACCGAGCCATTGCTTGGTGATGAATGAGAGACCCTCTTGACACCAGTCGGCTTTCATGCCTTCATCGATGCCGTCTTCTGCGTGGCCGGGGGTGTCGAAACCGTGTTCGCCTTCGGGAAGCGTGACGAGTAGAGGTGTCTGTGGATGTAGCTTCTTGACCTTGTCTCCAAACGCGACTGTATCCTCGACCAACACCGCAGAGTCCTGTCGTATTTGTTAGCTCAGAGTATCCTCATTCTTCAGTCTTTCATCGTGACAAACCTCTTTCCCATGATACAGCCACATAGCTGGCGGACTGTCCTTCTCAACCTTATCCAGCACCTCCATAGGATACAGCTCCGTCTCCGTGCCCATCAATTTGGGGTATAACCCCTGCTGAACAGCCACCATACACAAAGGCAGTCTTTCCGGCGGCTGTCCAACACTGCATATCTTTGGTGCCTCACCCTTCTCCACTGCTTTGATATGGTTGTTCAACACCACAGCCGGCACAGTCGGTGCGCCAAACGGGTGTTTCTCGCCAGCTTCGCTCCACCATGGCCTCCTCATGTCGAGCATGCCGTATGCGACAGCTAAAGCACGAATGTTGATGCCTTTCATCGTGGAAGGTGTCTGTGATAGCGCAGAGTGCACGGCGCACCAGCCACCAGCGGAATCGCCTGTCACGAGGACCTGGCTTAGGTCGGCTGTGACCGAGTCTGGTTTGAGCGAGGAGAGGACGGAGGGCAGGGAGGTGCCGATCCAAGACCAGAAGGAGGAGATGTCGGAGAGGATGTCGAGGCCGCTAGCTTCGGGGAGGAGGCGGTAGTCAGGTGCGATCAGGATGGCGGAGTGGTGGTGGGCGTAGTCCAGGATCCTGTTGGAGGGTGTGTTATTAGCCGGTATACTTGTGAGATTGTGTCGGTAGACGGGATCGGGGCCAGCATACCAAGACGGCCACCAATCTGGAAACATTCTGGTGCCAGTAAACAAGAAACCGCCATGCCAGCGGACAATGACTGGACGCTTGCCAGAAACAGCTGTCTTTGGAGTCAGGACCGTACACTTTATAGCATGGTTCTCGATTGTCTTGTAGGTGCAATCTGTGATATGGAAGTTTGCGAATCTGTCAGAAGACGTGGTCGTCTCGGAGTGTGCCATGGCGGTCTGTAATGTTGGGAATGGTGGTAGTAGTTGATAGTTCTTAAACCTCAAGGAAAAGGTTATGGCATTAATGTTCAATGACCGACCATTACTAAGCTATGAACCACTCCGGAATAATGATCACAAACATAAACAGAGAAGATGCGAAAGCGGTCTATCATGCCACACAATATACATTCAAACCCCGATCTGGGAAGGGTGAAAGGCGCCCATGAAGTAATCGCAGGGTGCAGCAATTTGCAAGCAACGGCGTGCAGACAAAGTGATTATGACACATTGATATGTTGAAAGAGGATGATTAATACAGAGTATATGAAGTCTACCCGAAGTGACCTCAGACCACCAGGGTTCGAGCCCGTCAGCGCAAGCCATCTATTTATTCATCATATTCAAGGCAAGCAAAAGAACTAGCCACAAGGGCAGTGTATGCAAATGAGCAGCATTTTTTCCAGCAATCATGAAAGTCCTATTTGTTTTGAGAACAGCGTTAGCTCAGAACATCTCAAGTTATAACGAGAGCGACGATGTTGACATGGTATTCCTCATACACTATGAAATATTAGCTGGTAGTCTTTGAAAACAAGGATTGATGAGAACTTACTCCAAGGAAGATAAAAGCGCTCATGGTGATCCTCTTTAGGTTCTTGAGGTCGCGTGGAAACTGCGAATAGTAGTGTGTTTGAATCATAGGAAGGTAGAAAATGTAGGAAAGAAGTGTGACCTACACAAAGGGGCTGGGAGAAGCGGCGTCGGTGTGTTGGTACATGTGGCTGCCTCATCAGATCTTAAGCATGATGAGGTGGTATATTCTGGACATCGAAATGGACTTCCTCTTCAGCCTCCCGACGCTCGACCCAATCTGGACGATAGTATGAAAGTAACCATTCGGACGAGAAAGTAACCATTCGGACGAGAATGAATGCATGAGAGACTACACTTCGAGATGAATTAGCTTGACTGATATAACAGTTGCATATCGTGTAAAATATTCTTGCGTTTGAGCTACGATCAGGCGAAGTTACTGGCTAGTAGCAGGTCGCCAGCGACGGCGACCCGGAATGATCGTCATGAGCGATTCGGATGGGGTAAGAAGACACTTTAGTGTTAAGATATCATCAAGTAGCTCTGTGTGAGGTGGTGTCGGTGAAATGAAGAGTGACTTACCATCACACGAGCTACAAAGTCGTCAGGTGGCACTGCCAGCAGATGTTGGATTGATTGCCATGCCATGCCTAGGTCGTTAGTAGCAACATGGTCAAAGGATAGCTGAAGAATGATGAGGAAGAGGTTGTGAGAAGGATGAAGGATGGTTAATGGCGAAACAAAAAGTCAACAAAGCACATAGAAAAAGTTCCTGGCGCCTTATGAGGTCACCCGGCAAAACGTTGTTCCCGTGAAACATGCTGCTCCACCTCTTGCTCGCTCTCGATGTCGAGACTCGTCCCAACCCAACGCCAACCGCCAACGCCTACTGCTGCCTCTCAGATTCTGCTCTTTTGTTGCTGCTCGCTGCATCTCGCCTTGCTGCTGTGCCAGACTTTGTTGACCTCTTCGCCTGATCCTAATCGTCATCGGGCCACAGGCAAACCATCTTGCGACAGGGATCATCGCGTCACATCACACCCTGGACGACTCGACGCGGAACCGTTACACGATCAGCTTCGCCTTTCCCCGCCTCGAAACGTCGACTCAAGAATGTCTCGATGAGCTTGGTGGAAGCACGACTGGCCATTGACCGACGCTGGTGACAGTGTATCGTCTCGCGGAAGAGTCGTAGCAGGTCCGGGGACGTCGCTGGAGCTTGGACGACCTGAAAACAGCCATTTATGCGCATTGTATCAAGATCTATTCGAGCAACAACACACACGATACCTAAACTATCCTCATCATAAGCCAGCACCTGACGCGCGCAACGCGCGCTTTGGCATCCATCTCTGGTGCGCCGCGGAACTCATTGACTGAGTTACCGTTCAGAGCTCCACAACGTTGCATCAGCTTCCCTCGAGATTGTCCTTCAACACGGACGAGTAGTAGGAGCCTGCGCAGGTTCACTTCAAGATAGTCGCAATCGCAGTGACAAGCTGCTGATGCAATCCTTCCATCCACAACCGGGTCATCCTGGGATGTCGCATGGTCAGCCAATGGGTATGCCAGGAGCTCAGCATGCGCAAGGCCAGATGATCCCTCATATGCAAATGATGCAAGGACCGAATGGTGCCCAGATAGGTCAGGGAGGACCGATGATGGTAAACATGCACCCAGGTGGCGGGTTGGGTCCTGGCGGTAACAATGCTCACGCGCTGTCGCATCTTCAGCCGCAAGCGGCAATGTTCCGACAACCTCAAATGCCGCAAGGAATGGGTCCTAGCCCCATGGCAGGCCAGGCCATGCTTGCACGCAACAGAGTTATGATGGGAGGCCAGCAACCACAGCACATGATGATGGGTATGCAGAACCAAATGACGCCGCAGATGATGCAGCAATATCAGGCTCAAATGCAGCAGCGTCAGGGTATGCCGGCAGGCATGCCCTTTGCTCAACCAGGGTTGGCGGACATGCAGCGCATGCAGGTGCAGCAAGCGCGGCAACAGCAACAGCAACAGCAACAGCAACAACAACAACACCAGGCAAACATGATGCACAACATGCAGATGCAGCACTCAGCTTCACAGCCAGTTCACCCTGGCCAATCGCATGCACAACAGATGAGGCCACAGTCTTCGATGCAAGGTATACGTGAGAGTCTGTCACAACCCCCACATATGGTGCCTCAGCCTCAGATTCCCGTACCTGCACAACCACAAATGAATCCTGGCACTCCACAGCAACCACAAAGAGCACCTCCTCACGCACAGCAGGCTCAAGCACAACCGCAACCACAAGCTCCACAGGCACAGCCACAACAAACACCTTTACAACAAGCGGCACCCCCGCCGAATCGTCAAGCAACGGCAACGCCACAACAGCCACAGCAAAATGCACAACCTCAGCAACAAGCAATGGCACAACACATGCAGGCACAGCAAGCAATGATGGCGCAGCAACAAGCTGCCTCTCAAGCCACACAAAAGCAGCCTCTGCAAGAAGAAGGTCCAAATCAGTCGTTGGCCGCTCAAGGACAACCTCAGGGGGGAAACACGCAAGCAATACAGAATCAACAGCTTCTTCAAGCTCAACAACAAGCGGCGCTTCAACATAACAACATCCAGCAACAGGAGAATTTTAGGAAGAACCAAGCCACGATGTTACAGCAACAGCAACGATTAGTCATGTCGCAGACTGCCATATCGCGGTTGGCTCATTTCATTGATCGGCTGGGTATGTTCTCTGTTTTGACGACACCCACAAAAGAGGTGCTTCCTTTCTGGCAGAACCTGGTATCGGATTTCTTCGCAGACGATGGTGTTTTCCGTGCAGTCTTGATGGACAATCGACAAGGACAGCAGGAGAGGACATTTGAGATCTCTGCGCAGGTATTGCCACGATTCTTCCACGAGCACAACAAGTGCGGCGTCGTCAGGATGCAACTAGCAACCAGTGGAGCTCATGAAACAAAACTACAAAACAACAGCCACTTACTGGAGAGTGCTAAGTCGACGTTCACTTTCTGGTATAGCGGTGGTAGTCAGGTAAGATGTCTCGAATTTCCAATTCTTGCTCCAAGCTAATGAACCTTCAGGTTGTTTGGGCAGGTTCAATGAGATCGATCCTAAGTCCAGGAGGAAAATTTACCCTGTTCGACTTCAGTCCAGATACAGCCCATGAGGAGTACTTGTCGAGATCGGTCGTCGAAAAGATCCTCGAGCCCGAGTCGCCTGTAGCGCAGAAGACATCACCCAACGTCACAAAAGGTAAAAAGCAGCAGAAGGCCCAGATGACTCGTGCCATGCTCCCAGAATCACCTGTTGGCAGCCTCGGCGTAAGCAGCTCTGTACAGCAATTCCTCGAGGTCAGTGTCATTTGCATGCTCAACATTGTGTTATCCTAATGCGGTAAATAGGCTGCGCAGACCATGTCGGTCATGAGAGATTTATTTGACTTTTCGAGTCGCAACAATCACCTTGCTCCTAATCTAGCTTTGGAACGATATAATGAGCAGGTCGCAATGCAAAATCAACAACAGCAGCAACAAGCACATATGATGCACGCAAATATGCAAGCCAATATGCAGGCCAACATGCAGGCCAACATGCAGGCCAATATGCAAATGCAGGGTCATCTGCAAGGACCCGGTGCTGCACTTCGCAATCATGGCATGAATGGAGCTCAAGCAGCTGATCAGTTTGGCAACTCTCAAGGGATGGATCTCAACATGCCCACGAACCGCCTTAGTAACATGATGTCGCCACGTATAGGTGAGGACGGCCCTACCCAGGGATCCAACATGGGCGCCCCAATGGCACCACCCATGACAACTCAGCGAAGTTTGCAAGGGAATAATAACAGTGCCAATGGAAGCACGAATGCCAGTCCCAATGCTGCCAACAAACGCCGAAGAGCTAGCACAATCAAAGCTGAGAACAACCAAGACAGTGTCAACGACGATGGTACGAACCCTCAGCCGAAGGTCAAACCAAGTCCAAAGAACAGTAAGAGGCAGAAAGGCAATGTCTCATGATATCTTCGACAATACCTCATCGCCAGGCGAGAGGCTCTAGAACTCCATTTCGAGCGCACATGTTTTACTTTGCTTTATTATCTAGGACTAATGTCTTACGTATTTACGAGTGGGGCGTACTGGATTGTGTGATTGGGAAAGGGTGCTGATGGAAAGATGAGGACTGGCCTGCAACAGAGGACCTCCTTCTTGTATAATACATGGTGATTTGTGCATATTCTGGACTGATGGGATGATTGAGATGGCGGTGGAGAGATGTGGGTATCTGTCACTGCATAACTGAGATTACCAGGAACAGATCAGTAGCAATAGTACCATACTTGGACAAGAGATGAATCGCATGATGCCTTAATTATACTGGTTGTGATATCTCAGAGGTGGCAAATGCGAGGGCAAATGCTACAATGAGATCGAGACCTGAAGATCGGCTTTGCTTCGGCGGATGACAAACTTTGACATCAGGACAAAACATCAGATTCAGCGCAAGCTGCCTATACTCTAACCTCCATTATTGTCCTTAGCTCACCTACGTACTAACAATAAGTGCCTTTTCAAGCAAGCGTGTTTATGTCCTCATTCGACTCGTTGCTATTCCGACGTCACATATCATCATGGCAGCCTCACGAGCCAGTAGCACACTACTCACCTCTTTCCGATCGACCATTCCCGCCAGCACAGCCACTCCCTGGAGTCTCTCTACACACTGTCTACGCCTAGCTCATCGACAGAAGCGACTGCAACTTGTCCCACGAAGGTATCAGGCAACAGCGTCCGCAGCAGCACATAGAGTTCAAGACCTTCCAACCCAAGCAACGCCACCACCACGAAATGCTGGAATTCCTGAAACTTCAATAGCAGGCGGACAGCCGCAGATAGACGATCTACAATTACCGGAGCATATCTCATCGCAACAAGGCGCTGCGGCACAGAACTCGGATATCAGCATCACAGAAGCAGAAGCGCAGAAGACGAGACCGCCATCTGGCCCTGATTCTACCCTCGGCAGCGTCGCCTCTACCCCTGCCCCTACGAGCACACCGCCGGCTCGGCCGACCCGCAAGAGCAAACTTCGCGCACGAAAAGCCGCTATGACGCTTACGTCCACTGCTGTAGAACAACTTCGCGATCTGCTCAATTCCCCCACACCAAAACTCATCCGGGTTGGCGTCAAAAATCGTGGCTGCTCTGGCCTTGCATATCACTTGGAGTATGTGGAGAAGCCGGGGACATTCGATGAAAGCGTGGAGCAGGACGGTGTCAAGGTGTTGATTGATAGCAAGGCGCTGTTTAGCATTATTGGGAGTGAGATGGATTGGGCGGAGGATAAGCTGAGTCGGCGGTTTGTGTTTAGGAATCCGAATATCAGTACGTTCAAGTTGGAGGATGCGGATCATAGGAAGAGAGTGCTAACAATGTACCAGCTGAGCAGTGCGGGTGCGGAGAGTCGTTCTCTATTGGCTGAAGATTCTCTCTACACATACTCAGGACTCGATGGGATGGAACCATGATACTTCGTGGCCTCCGGAACCGCATCAGAACAAACCCGGCACGAAATCAATCACTGTGATACCAGTGACGACATTATCTGAAGTGATGGACTTGACAAAGTCCAAGTGCGCCGGATCCTTCTCGAGATAATAATCACGGTCTTCCTCATTCTCGAACTCCACCACGAATCCATGCGTGAGGCCTTGCTATACCGGAATTAGCATGCCGGTTTTGTAGCACGCCTGACCTGAATATGAGCCATCTAGGAGGTCCCTGGGGTCGTGAAGAGGGTGGGTCAGAAAGTCTGGCAAGATTAACTCACATCGTGTCCCTCAGGGCTGCTGTTCTTGCCACCTTTGCCGGAAATGATATATTTCTCGCCGGTCTTGGGATGGACGCATTTGTCCTTCAGGCCGACCATGCGTTGGCATGTCTTTGAGGAGGGATCATCTGTTAGCGTAACATAGCGAGGATGGGAGCCTAGCATATCATTTATAGACTAGCCATGGACGAGACAAACACAATCGGGTATTCCGTTCTTAGTACTTACATCGTTGACCTTCTCCGTCCCAATGGACGAGGAGAACTTGAAGAGAACAATGTGCGTGATCGTCATGGTGAATGCTTTGTATCGTTGGACTCAACGAGTTCGTGATGTGGGAGGAACAGACGAGGAGCTTCGGACGACGAAGTGAGGTGACGTGTGCGGGGCGCGATCATTAGAGGACATCGGCCAGCACCATCACTTCATCACACTTTCGCATTTTCTGGCAGGCTCACTCTGCGCTGTCTCAAAGCAGCCAGTCCCAGCCTCGGAGCTACGATGTGACCATCTTCCTGTGCCTGAATCTGTCTTCAAGCACGCAATCTAGGCTAATCTGACAGGTTCAAGTTAACTCCCAATCGCTCACATCACTTCTGCAAGAATGTCAGCACAACCAGTTGTGATCCGGTTCGCGGACAACAGTATCTCTGATCTACGCGTGACTATCGACGCGTCTACAACAGCAACCCCCAGTGCTCGGAGCAGCGGAGCCAAGTCTCTCTCATTCGCACACTCACTTCTCGCGCTGAAACATGCCATACGCACACATCTCCCCACGACACAAGCACGCCGCAGTCTCCGCCTCATCCAAGCTGGGCGTGTTCTTGTGGATGGGGAAACAATCGAGCAGGCACTACGACTGAAGAGAAAGGGCAAGGTTGATGGCCCGGGGTTTGCTAGACAGGACATGTCAGGAGCGGCCGGGTCGAGAAAGATAGCGTCTGCACCTCCTATATATGTTCATTGTGTAATCGGCGCGGAAGACGTGGACAAGAGCGTGCTGAGTGCAGAGGGCGACGCCGCAGCTGTGATCCCGCCATCATCGCTTCAAGATGAAGACGCTCTAGATGATAGCATCACCACGACCATCTCATCCGCCACATCAACACCGCGCGCGCTCAGTACCCGCACACAAACGCCTCAACTCCCGCAGCCCTCAAACTCTCACATTTCGCCCGCCTCAGCAGCAACAGCTCCATCGCCCGAAGCAGAACCCCAAGGCTTCACCCGCCTCCTCTCCGCCGGCTTCACGCCCCAAGACGTCGCAACCCTGCGCGCCCAATTTCGCGCTCAAACCGCAGCCCGCCACACCCCCGACACGATGCCCTCAGCCGACGCACTTCTCCGCATGGAAGAGCGCTGGCTTGATGGTGAAGCTTCTGCCTCTACTGCTAGCACCAACGCTGCCGCTGGAAATGCAGCAGGAGATGGTGCTGGAGGTGGAGGTGGGGGTGGGGATGAAGAAGACACGCCGGGCGCAGCACTTAATGATATGCTGCTTGGTATTGTGTCGGGGTTCTTCTGGCCTGTGGGCGCGGCGGTGTGGGGATTGAGGGAGGAGGGAGTGTGGTCGAGGAGGAGGAGTTGGGCTGTGCTGGGTGGGGTTGCGGTGAATGTGGCGTTTGGGGTCGTGAGGGTGTTGGGGTGATGGATGATGCCCCTGTGTGACTTGATCGGGGCACGTAGATCAATGTGTTGTGAATGTCAGGTCTCCCTGAAACATCCTACGGCACTCTCCAGAGGCGTCAGGAGTCAATGCGGCATGCGCACTTAAGCACTACATCCAGTCCAGCTCAGGACAGAAATCTGAGCACGCTATGCCATGCCGGCACTCTTCCATGCTGGCATAATGGCCGTGGAGGAGTCATTGATCATGGCTATGGCACTCTCCACGACTTTTATCCTTTGACCTTTGTTCACAAGTCGACAGTCGTCTTGGAAGATATTGACACTGGGAAAATAAGGTAGCAAGATATAAATTCCAGCGGGTTTATCGACGGTACTCTTCGCGACGTTTGACCCTCGACCCTTTTCAACAAAAGTTCATCCTTTTGTAAGAAGCTGACATCAAGAGAACAAGGAAACAAGATATGAAGCTTAGCAAATTGTGCACGGCACTCTCCACAAACCCTTTCTCTTGATCTTTTCAAGAAAGACTTGTGCTCTTAACAGGCCGACCTCCTCCTCATCGCCACCCGTAGCCCACGACCACTAGTATCTAGTCCAGCAGCTCAATTTCTTCATCGTCCACTCGGCATTCCATCGCAAACATCCTCTCAGCACGCACAGCCTCGTCCACCTGGCCAAACCATTCAAACCTCTTCGTAGCACGACCCGCATCCACCTCACTTCCCCACTCCACAAACTCGAAACCAGGAACTCTTGGTAGGCAGTAGAAAAGGCCCGGATCCACCTTGAAGATGACTTCGCAGCCACCTGCTTCGGTAGGACGAGTAGGATGGATGCTTACTACTTCGAGTATCTTGTCCAATAGCTCACGAGGGACGCTGCCCTTCCTGGCAATCTCAGCGAAGATGTGACTAATGCCATCCTCATCCGCAGCATGGACATACTGCCGAACAAGTGCAGCCTTCGCACACACTGCTTCTTGGCTATTGCCACTCGTCGTTACCATCTTCATTTCCTCCCCCGTCGGCCCCAATGGCACAAATGCAAAACACGGCTTCCCATCTCCCTTCCTCACAAGCACTTGCGATAGCACAGGCGCAGATTGCCACCCTAGTTGATACGCAGCCCGCAGCAGATGCGCACACAACGTAGCTGCGTTGATACACTCGCCCTGTCTCACCGACCGCAGAAGTTCGCGCTGCGCGACTTTCGTGACGGTGTTAGCCTGCTGGGCAGGGTGACCTGTCGTCGGATCGAGTTTGTATATTCCTTTTAGCTTCGTGGAAATATAGGGAGGAATACAGGCGCGAGCGACGCCGGCCGCTGCGAGCACAGGTGCACTATAAGGGGAAGGCGGTGCAAGCTCGACCGGGAGCGGCGCGTCCACGAGCACGAAAGACTCGACGTTTGGGGAGCCTTGCAGGGACTGGAGCGCGTGGCTGAGGTCGCAATTCAAATCGTGCATTTTCACTCTGGATCCATCGGCCGGATAGCGGAATGCATTGGGGTGGTTGGGGTCGTCGATGCTGTGGCAATTACAGCCGAGTCCGAAGGGCAACCATCGTGGAGTCCTAGATGTGAAGGAGAAAGTCGGTCAGTCAGCTCGCTCGCTATTTTTCGTGGAGAGAAGAGCAGAAAAGAGCAGATACGGGTGTGGTAATCATGAATTGCAATCTCACCGAACAACCCACGGGCCCTTCATCTTTGTCCCCCACCGTCCCACCAAGGTCGCCTCGAGCTCAGACGCTGGACAGCCCTCGGCTCCAACCCAGACGAAGATCCTCCCTCGCATCTCCTTGCTATCTTCCCGGTCCCAGTCTACTTCCCTCCTCAGCTCACCCAGCCGCACACTCAACCAAAGCGTCCGATCATGATCGTCAGATTGCATGTCGCATGGGAGTTCCAGATGCCTATACTCCCAGTTCAATGCCGCCGCAACCTTTGCCCATTCTTGCGCCTCGAGATAGCGCGGGTCGTGCAGGCGTGACCTTCCGAATTCTGTAGTTGTGTATTCGGAGAAGGTTATGGCGACGATCATGGCTTTCTCCGGCCTCTTTTCCTCCAGCGGTCCATTAGGAGCGAAAGACGCGAGACTGGCGCGCAGGTTATCGCCGAAGTGCTGGGCCGTGATGCCTGGTCTTGTCAAATTTCCAGGACCAGGAGGAGGAAAGGAAAGGGCGTGGAGATAGTTATTTGAAGAAGCCATGTTCGTTGGTGATATGAGAGGGCGAGGCAAAGGCAGACGTTGTCCATTTTGCAGTTGTGGGAGGAAGGTGCTGTCGAGGCTCTATTTATGTGGTTGTGGATATGGAGTTTGCGCTCAGACAATATACACTGCAACTCTGAACAATCGATTTCGCCAAACCATAAAAAGAATTCAAGAAGAGTGCCGTACAAACTTTGAAGACAGCGTGGGAGTTGAAAAGTCAAAGCACGCAAACTGGTACAGTCTTCATCATACACAGTCGCAAGAGCCTCATGTCGCCACTGCAGAGGAGAGTCAGCATGCGAGCAACGCAGTGCTACTAGGACCACTTGACGCAAAAGACGGTCGCGGTGACTTATCAAGTCAGGTCAAACAGAAGTCTCAACTCAGGGAGACCTTCTCACGCAGAACTGTTCGAACCCAGTAACTAGCTTCATGCACCGCAAGGAACACTTCGTGTTGCCAGCGTACGCCCAACAGTCAATATTCTACGTCCTTCGGACTTCGCCATCTTTCAGGCGACATCGCATTGATGGTCCGGGACCTGCGGACCTTGCGGTATACGTAGTCTCTCATATTGGCGTGCTGCAACAGGTCTGTTTTCGGGGGAAAGTGGGAATCACGTCCATCAGCCTCTGTTCTCTGGGCGCGGAGGATGGAAGACACGCAGGTCGGGAGCAAGGAAGATCATCTTGTCAGAGAAAATTTGAGCGGGGAATGAGTTTTATGCAGAGGGTATGTGGTCATGTATTGGCTCGTACGCATTTCTAGAGTTAAACAGCCATTTCGGTGCGGTATTATGACGAGCACCCGATATTGCAGGTCACGTTACTCGGACGACGAGCGATGAGGAGTACCTGAATGATTGGATTTACTGCTCTGATTGTCTCCATCTCCTGCAAAGCTTGTATACCCTATCTAATATTCCATCCAAACGCCACACGTTTCTTGCGACATACACGCATTCCTTTACCCTTCGCGATGCCTCCCAGCTTGTCCGTCTGTGCTGCGGTACACTGTAGCACTCTGCTGCACTGCGTGGTGCTTGCTAGCTCCGTCCTGCCGGTGCCCAGTTCCACCAACTACAACGACTACTCCAAATTCCCATAACTGCTCATCCTCACCACCTTCGGCTTCTGCAGATCCACGCTCCTCTTGCCAGCATATCCCAGACTCTCCGTCTCCGCTGCCGGCATCGACGGCATCGGCTGAGGCGCGAGTGTGTACGGAACCCCGCGATATGTGTTGCCGCGATCTTGTGCCATGCGAAGGTCGAGGCCAGGAGCGAAAGATGATGATGCGGCATTGCTCTGCAAGGGAGGAGGTTGTGTGTATGTCGGCATAGGCATAGGCAAGGGCATAGCCATAGACATAGGCATAGCCAGGGGCCCAGCAAACCTCGCCCTAGACGGCGACATAGGCGGCGGTCCGGGCTGGAATCCAGTACTTCCCGTACTGCCCACGCTATTCCCAGCACCATACTTCTCCGCTTCGAAAAGATTCATGCCAGCAGGCACACCACGATAGCTCGGTGGCTGCGACTGTGACTGCTTCTCGATCATCTCCACGCCCATGCCACCACTGAGCCTTGTCAAGCTGGAGTTGGAGTGGAAGTTAGGTTCGCCGCCTCCATTGCCATTCTCGCCTGTCTGAGGCCCGAATATCAAGTACGCAGCGCGTCCAAGGGCGATCAGCAGGAGGACGACCCAGACACCCACGACGGCCAGGGAGATGTACGCTTCCGTGCGAATGCTCGATTCCAGCTTCTGCGTCAGACGCGTCACAGCCGCATCAATTCCGTCACCGGCGCTAGCTTGTGCGGAAGCGAGGAGGGAAGTGCCGTTTGTGCTGTTGCTACTACCGCTGATTGCAGACTTGGCACCCGCGGAGAATGTGTCGTTGGGCAGGAGGGGAAAGTCAACGTATGCGTTGTCGTGGACCCATGTCAGTGCCTTTTCAATGCCAGCGATTTTGAGCTCGACGAGACAGTTGAAGACGCCTTGGATGGGGCCGTAGAGCGGTGTGCCGCCGAAGGTGCTGTTCAGGACGTGCGTTGTTTCGTTGACGAAGACGTTTAGGGTTGTGTTCAAGGCAGAGGTGGACGTGTTGACCCAGCCCAGCATGTCGTGGTTGATCTTGTTGTTGATATCAAGAATGGCGGAGTTAGTGCTATTGGACCACGCAGCAGAGGAGTTGCCGAGGGCATAGAGGACTTTATCTTCGAACCCGACGACTTCGGCGACGAGGTTAGGGACTTCGCAGGCGACGGCGCGGAGGAGGAGGTATTGGCAGAGGCAGGAGAAGAGACCTGCGATGCCGAGGGAGAAGACGAAGAGGGCTGGGATGGTGGTGACGTAGGCGATGACCCAGCGGATGATGGTCTGATTGCGGCTGGATTGAACGGGTGAGGCGAGCTTCATGCCCATGGTGGATGTGTATGGTCGGGAGACGATGTATACGACGTCCATATTGTCGTAGGATGAAGTGCTGATCAGACGAGATCTTTGACGTTGGAGACGCCAACTGCGGAGGTCGCGATAGGCCATTGGTATGCAGGCAAGGATGGCGAGAATGCAGAGCAGGATGATTGCAATCTGCTTGGCCTCTTCCGCAATTGTGTAGAGATCTTGGAAGAACTTCTCAATATCGCTGTTGTCTGAGCAGAACGTGAGAGACTCCTTGGCTGGGACATGCAGGAGTGATCGATTGAACGTATAGCCATTGAGAGACTCGTTCATCAACTTCTTGATGTCCTCGAACGGGTATCGAATGGCAGTCGTCGTCAGATTCTGTACTTGTGCAAACGTCGGGATCGAGTTGTTCAGTGTTGTGAGGTCACCGTACAAACTTGTTGGAATCTGTAACGTCTCCAAGTCTTGGATCGAGGAGTTCAGGTTCAGTGTCGGTAGTGTCAATCCAAGTTTGCTGACCAACGAGCCAAAGGCTGCCATGCTATTCTCAAAGTCCTGTACACCATTCCCGAGATCTCCTCCGATCGTCTTGACAGTACTATTGACCCAGCCAGCAATATCCTCGGTCACATCTATGGCAGCATGGAGGCTGCTGCTAACTGCTAGAGTAATGAGGCAGAGGTAAGTCGAGGTGAGCATGTTGATCCCGAAAACGACAATCTCTTCTGTTCCAGTGACCGTGAGACTCAACATATCATACAAGCCAGCCACTGCTTTGTCGATACCGGAAGCAGTCAACTCATTGACTCCTCCTGCGAGATAGTGTGGCATCGATGCTAATGTGCTTCCCACATTTTCCACTGTATTGCAAGCTGAAAGTGCTTCACTCTTTGCACTATCAATGTCGCTTCGGAGGCTCACAATCGCAATGACCATCCGTGCTAGTACCAGCAAGAGCAGAACAGTCCACTTGTTCACCCATGTTTGCGAAAGTCTTGCGCGAAGTCCAAGGTATGGTGTTGGTCCTGGGATCTCTTCCTCGAATATTTGTGTGCCAGTGACGGGAGTCCTGCCTGCAGGATTTGTCCTGGTCTTCCTGTATACTTTTCGTGCTAGTAGTAGTAATGGAAGCATGATGATTGTGCTATTCTGCTGTGGTCTGTGATTTTGGTTGACGATGACTGAAAGGCGTCAAGCTTTCGAGTTGTGTAAGATCGGTGAGTGTGATGGTGTTGTGATGGAAGACGGTAGAGTGTTGAAGTCGTGCACAAGGCAAGGTGAAGATGTGAAAGAGAGCAGAGAATGATTGTCCAGCAATCAGGCCCGTGAAAGTGCATGCACAGGTGAGGTAGACAAAGGTCAAGGTTTGTGACAACAACAGAAACGACAAAGAGTGCAGGGATCTTTGTCTGTGAGACAATCGGTGCTATACTTGGCTCTGAAACAAAGGCTAGCAAGATGCGCGTGATTGATGCGTCACACCTTACCAGACGCCGAGGGACTGTCTGCTAAGCGCCGAGTGGCACTAGCACTGGAAACTGAAACGCCGAGCATTGCACACGAGATCCAGGGCACATTGTATCTTGCGCGATATCAATCGATGGGCAGAACTTGCCATTGTTGTTGATTTCGCTTGGTATTGTGTCTATTGTCTGCATCGTCAATGAGGAATGTGAATGCTCCACTGGAGCAACTGAATGGACGGAGCCATGAGAGACACACGCAAGCTCTGACATCCACAGACATTTCATCCTTCAGACTTGTCGGATCTCGTGTAGGATGACGATTCGTCATCAAAGACGAGGTTGCGGAGAAGAAATGAGAGAGGAGAGGACAGCGAGGAGGAGGATGAACGAGGACAAAGAAGCTGGAATCAGGGGTCCATGCGGCTTCGGTGGCAAACTGCCTCGACGACGACATGCCTTCCAAGAGTTCAACTTCAGCACATGGCCAATTGCTTCATTTCAGCTCAAAACGAATCAAACCCACTGTAAATGCCTATTATCTGCCTCAGCGTGCTTTGCTCATCGCACTTCTTTTCCGCAGAGACAAGGATGGCTTCATTGTGATACTTTGTGCTGTACCATCTCCGACGAAAAATGTATAGTCTGCTGCGGCTGATCATGTGGACACTTTGATCTTCTTCGTCAACACTAGCATGATAGTGTGACTATGATGTGCGGTGTGCTCGTTTTCTGTGTACACCGAGCTTTAGACCGAGCCACGCGGCATCGCCAGCCGCCCACGTTGCATGCCAGCAAGCTGACAGAGCAGAAGAGAGCAGAAAAGATGATACGAGGGGTCTAACATCTCACTCACCGCACTCCATGATGTGTATAAACATATATGCTGTTCATTCCACTTCATCGGTCAGTACAGCTGTTGACACCTATATATACTTCCACTCACAGCAATAGGACGGTTCAAGAGCAGTTGTTCTTTGATACCTTTCGCACAGTATCATGCTCTTGGAGGCTCCTCCAGCTTCTATGCTCGGCGCTGGCAACACTCAACCAATCAGGATCGTATTCTCATCGATTCACCGTCGACGGCCAATAAATCCAAAAATTGACACCATTCCAGACCATCACCTGTAGCCAGTAGTCTTCTCGCTGCTCAGATGCAACGCTAGCACTCCTACATCGTTTCTGATAAAGTCTTGTGACTTCTCCAGAAGCTTTGTTGCAGAACTGGAAACCGGAGTTCGACAAAGGCTTCATGAGGAGAACAAAGATGGGACATCATCATCTTCATCAGATCAACGACTATCCCGGCTCACCATCTTATCCTTACGGTGACTACCAGCAGTCGATATAACTCACTCGACACTTTCAAGACCTTTGCCTCCTCCGTCCACGTCTTCCCATTCCGTTCTCGCCCGACGGTCATTGTCCCAATCTGGAAGTCCCATGCGGTTCCAAGATCTCACTTCAAATAAGCTTCGCCTGCATGCGAACGACAATAGCAACATCACGTGGTAATGGTAATGGTAATGGTTCGTCCGATTTATCCCTACTGCACAGCCACAGTCATTCGCCACGGCGGCGGACTACAAGCCGGCGGACTTGTTCTGCTTTCATCTTCCTTGTTCACCATTGTACAACCTGAGCGAGAACACGCTAGTCCTCTATTGACCACGCGACGTTGTTCACGACGACTAGAATTATCATCATCATCACCAACAACCTCACCACCAATCCCACTTCAAAGAGGCTTTCACCCTGGTCCCACCTTACGAGCATTCACCGATGGTATTCTCACATCTTGTGGTTCTGGGTATCTCTCAACCGCACGGAATCTCTCTTTGTCATCGGCGTTTAAGCAGCAACAGCAGCAGTCAATATCGTGAAAGTCCAGCACCAACGTTCCTCAACAGTCGTACAAGCCCGCGGCAGGCATCATCACGCCAGAGATGTTCCCTTCGTCGATGGCCTCGTTGACTCCAGTCAAATCTTCGAAGAGTGCACCACGAAGTTTGTCCTTCGCGACCAATACGACCGAGAGGACTGTCATTTCACCAGAGGGTAGCCCTTACTCCGAAGCACTGTCGACACCACTGACAGCACACTCAATCGAATCTCCAACGTTTTATGCAAGATTGTTCCGACAGATGGAGGAAGAGCATAAAAGCTCGGTAATTCCAACAGGACATCCACCTCCTAGTCCTTCGGCGTCGACTTTGCCAACAACCACATCTTTGGCCACTGATCCAGATCCGGATGCTCTGTCCTTGCTACAACATAGTCAACGGGAAGCGCCAGTCTCTCGTCCTTTGCAGGAAGTGTCTGACCTTCAGCTTCAGACCTTTGGCCCGCGACATGGCTATAGTAAGACGGTCAAGAGGCCTGAATACGCACAGCAGCAAGAGCTCCGAAGGCTTGCGAGACTTGCGAATCACCAAGCTCAAACTGCAGCAAGAGCGAGGGCTTTGTCAAGTATCAGGCCGACTAATGATGCTGGCCCGTCGCAACGTACACTTGCCCCACAATCTATGGCTCCTGGACAGGCACCGAGAACGCGTTGGAATTTGGGAGAAGACAATGAAGCCGCAGAAGAAACACAGTCATCACAAGCATCCGCAGCAACTGAGAGGTCTCAAGTCGCACATGGATCCCAAGCACTGCAAGATGTTCAAGCAGTTCGAGATGTTGAAGCACCACAAGATGTTCAAGTACTTCAAGCAGACCAACCAGCTCAGATAACCCAAGATGCGAAAGCAGCTCAGGAAGATCAAGAAGCAACAGCTAGTGTACAGATACCGATCAACGCACAAGCCGTACAGCCACTGAATGTCCAAGTCTCACATCAGTTTTCTGCACAAGCACAGCCGTTCCTTCCAGCACAGTCAGTACAGCCAGTGCAACCAGTGCAACCAATACAACCAGTACAGCCATACGATGAATCATTTTCAGCAACGGAACAGATTGCTCGGCTGTTACACGGACTGTCAGCAATACAGATACAAGCTGTACCACGGACTCTTATATATGATTCGCAACGAAATCTATTGCCTCAAATTCCTTCACGCTCGCAACCATCACCGCACCATGAACGTCGCGCTTCCGCAGAATTTGAACCTCGGAAGCTCACTCTTCAGGTCAAAGCTCCTGGTCATTTCCAGCACTGTCAGTGCCTGGCTTGTCTCTTCCCCAAAATGGTGAATCCTCCTTGTGATCCATCTCATATTGAGACAAGAATAGACAACCTCGGATGCCTTTGCCCTGGACGTGGCGGTCGTCTTGGCATGCAGAGGATGGTGCCATGTTTCAAGCACGACTGGGGTGCCAGATGGGGATGGCTGGCTAGAGGTGGGCCGTGGAAAGATGGGGTGCAGAGAACCCCAGCACGTATTCCAGAGATCTGTCAGCGACCAATCGACCCAGTCGTGTTTCGGGACTGGATCGAAGGTCTGCCATGCCGCTGCGAGGAATGGAAGATTTCGTGGAACAAGGAAGCAGAACACTTCAGGCTTGCAATACAGGAAAATCTATGGCATGGAGCTGGAATTCGATGCAGCGCATGGCTACAGCAATGTCTCGCAAAGGTTGGGCGTTATCAGTCCACGAATGATATCGTCGAAGCAGTACGCGAAATGCTCAATATCGATTTCGAGCTTCACCTGGCACCCATCGTACAAAGCGCATGGGACTATTGGAGACAAAATCCGGGTGTCCATTCACGCTACGCATTGATGGAGCCTGCGCCTCCTGTTCTGCAGAATGATCCACAGTTTCAAGTTCAATTCGCTGCCATCTGCGGCGAGTACATCGCGCCAAACTTGTGGTTGCAGAGTCTTGGCTGCGACTGCGGGACGTGGAAAGACGAGTGGAAGCGATTGATACAGATGCTTTGGGATGCACATCCAGTATCGGCAGCACTGCAAATCCTGCCATGGAGTCATCTTGCCCGGGCCGAACTGAAAAGAGAGTGGCAGCGGAGGAAGCACTCTCTGCGAGAACTACGAAGGACAAATTTGGCTACTGAAACCACTCGACGTCAACGGCTTGGAGTCACAATCACTCCACCTTTCAACGACAGTGATTTCGCCAACCACGAAGGCAGATTCACTGATATATATCCATACATGGGTCAACGTTTCGGCAACACAGCAGAAGACCCCATCATCGCAAACCGGCTGAACTTCCTAGGCCACAAATCCATCTGGCGGCCAAGCGTGAAAGACGATGGCGAAGCCCCCTACATCCAACAGCCCTACGACAGAGCCGGCTCCGTCATCTGGCCCAACACAGCAGACTGCCTCTGGTACGGCCCGATGTGGCACCAAGGCGAAGGCGGCATCTTCGGCCGCGTCCTCCCGCCCGTGATGCAGCGCTTCCCGCCCTACCACGCGCCCGTGCCACGAAATGGCTGGAAAGTCCGCCCGCGGTTCCATCGAGAGCAAGACGCAGCGGGAAACATCCGGATCAACCTGCGCCGTGACCATGACGAAAACGAGCCGGTGTACGGACGGTATGACGGGCTCTGGGATGAGTCTCGTCGGGGAAGGCCGATCCGGCCAGATGAAAGATCATCCGGACAGAGTCGTGAAGGGGGCCAAGGTCGTGACGGGCGGCCAAAGGTGCACGTTCGTGAGGGGAACCAAGGCAAGCCAGAAGACCAAGACGTGAGATTCGAAGACCCAGGACTCGACATGCTGCCATTCGACGCCCTCTGGAGCGAGCCACATTACGGACCCAGGAACGGTCTGCGCGATCCACCATTCGACAACCAAGCGGATCGAGCTCGGCTTGGAGACGCGGAAGAACGTGGCATGCGAGAAGAGGAGCAGAGACTCCTGCTTTCTTACCTCGTCGAAGCTCTCAACGAGCCGGATATCATGGAACTGGATGACGGCGGAGCTGCTGCCGAAGCGGAGTTGGAGAGGTGGAAGGCGGTGAGTAGGAGGTTGCCGAAGCGGTCGAGATATTTTCTGATCAGGAGTGCAGGGGAGTGGGCTATGTCAAGCAGTGAGGATGAGTTGAGGCGGAGGGCGTGGGATGGATGGTCGAATGGGAATTGGTTATGAGTGTGGGTTTGGCGAGCATGATGAGATGATGATGAGAGGGGACTGACGACTGATGACATTACGATGCTGGCAGAACAGGATACCTCGATACCGAGAGCTCGAGAGACAGAGCATGACATGATACGACACAGCAGGACGCGGATGCAACAGACTTTTCTTCTTATACCACTTCTTCTGCTCTTATTTCTCTTGAGTTGGATGGTGGTTACAAATCCTGGCGGTCAACGGGGCACTTCTGTGGGTCTTGGGACCAGGACGGTATGGGAAAGACAAGGTCAAGGTCAAGGCAAGATAGATGGAATTGTAACAATACTACTAGGAATACACATCTTCTCTCTCTCTTTATTTCATGTTCGCATAGTAGCCTTGATCGCTGCTATCACGTGGTGTGGTTGCGTACATGCTGGACAGCCGCAAGGCCGCCGTCGAGCCTTCAGCAAAGGATGTGCCGGCAATTGAGGCGAATCCAGTGGCGTGAAGACGTAAAGGTGGGAGACCAATGGCCGGTGACATGACGCGCTGAACTCTACAACGGTCACCAATTCCTACGCCGTTGTAGGCCGCAATGTACGATCTCCAGACATGGGCACCAGTATCGCAAGCACAAGCAACGCTTAGAGAAGGTCCAGCAGCTCCTGGAAACGAACGGACAGAAGCAGATGAGTAGACTGTCGTGTACCACCAGGACGTAATTTGGGGTTGGGATTAGAATGGTAAAAAGAGCACTGCCTGACCTGATGAGGACGGGGGAGCTCCAATATGTCGAGATACAGTCGACGCCACGCCGACGCCATAGTATACAGCCCAAACAAGTCCAAGCCCATGCCCAAGCCGATGAGCATTATCGGAGTCCGTTTACTCTTCATTTGAACTTGCTGTAGATGACTGCGATGATCAGGATGACCAGTATCGTAATGATCGCAATCGTGATGATCCGATTCGTCGCCATCCTACATCAAACACCAACAGCATCAGCAAAAGTTCGACTCGGCATCACAACCACACACGTTCGCGCGCACGCACCACCAGCACATCGTCATCAACATCACCAAAAAGCATACCTTCTCGCCATCCCCCGCAGCGTCTTCACACTCCTATCCGTATACCCCTCACTCTCCAACAACGTCTCCCTCGTATTAACAATCTGCTCCCTCTGCCCCGCCAAATCCCTCAAC
>Ga0058698_10000499_pt1 | contig 21580 bp, 17 predicted proteins | sample AgamicAsSfe_FD_67288 | JGI IMG/M metagenome (GOLD analysis project Ga0058698, IMG submission 67288) | Agave microbial communities from Guanajuato, Mexico - As.Sf.e | ecosystem: Host-associated > Plants > Phyllosphere > Phylloplane/Leaf | place: Guanajuato, Mexico | collected 2012-05-30
TCTTTATTCCAACTGCCGTGATGCGGGATTATGCGCTACATGATAACACTGGGTCCGGGACAAGGACAATGCATCATGACGCGACTTTGGTGCGTGAATTCGTAATACTTGGCTATCCTTTTCCGCATATCGTCGGTACAAAACCAGAGCACCCCAAAATGAGCCGTTTCGGACTGCTTTCGAAAGCGAGAGTCCCATGTTATCTTGCCAAGTAGGCATGTGACCTTACGACTCATGATCCACTCCGACAATCGGCCTATCCGCAGCAGACATCGCGTCGAGGACGGGACCAGAGACATGCTGTAGGAAGAGTAGTAAATATATTTATACATACAAGAAAGTAATGAAAAACATCTAAATATTGGTATTCTGATTTGATGCCCAAAAGTGAAAGAGTAGAAATGCGCTTGTCGTGGCTTTATCCAAAGCCGGTATCCAGTCCATCCAACTCCTATAACCTATGCTCATGCTATGCGTAATGTCGTCTGTGCGTTCTAATGCCAAAAAGTGATAAATGACGATGACCGTTGAATCGTCCAACCATGTCTCTTCTTCCCCTCTAGTTTCAAGGTATGCCGACCTAGCCGACAACACTCCCACTGCCTACGCTACCACCAAGGTCCCAGTAATTCCTTTGTGAGTTGCTACTCCTCTTGCTCTTCTTGGTACTCTGACTAGCGCAGCTTGAGCTACTCCTCAGCTTTGTCTTGTCCTTCAAGCCACTGGCTGGAGGTGTGTAGTAAGTAGCGAAGCGACGCGACTCCCTCGAGTGAGAGGCGGACGACGTGGGGAGTCTACTATCTGACGTCGTCCGATTTACCAAAGGGTGGTGTTGGCGGATGATGGCTGCTCGGCGGGCGGAGCTAAGGTTGTTGTCGTTTGTAGCTGTAGAAGGGGCGCTAGCGGTACGGATGGGTTGGGGTGGAAGGACAGGTTGCGAAGAGGAGATGCTGGGGCGGCGAGACGAGAAGCGTTTCATGAGAAAGTTGAAGATCATCTTTACGTCAATCTCGCGTTCCCAGTACTCGCGCTCTCGGGCTAGGTCATCGGCGATGGTTGTGGTGGGAACAGAAGGGTTGTGGATGTGAGAGGAGGCCGTGGCTTCAGTATCGGTTTCGGTAGGCTCTTCTTCGATACCCCATAGTGATGCTTCGCTGTAGGTGTTTGAGGTTTGCGCAGGGAAAGTAGGTGCGAATTGAGCAGACGAAGGGGTTGTGGTAGGTTGTGAACTCGGTATCGAAGACAGGGGCTCAGATACGACTGTCGTGTTGGATATCACTGGTGTAAGACCCGCGTACTCTGGTGTTAGTTGTGTTCGCTGGTATGTTGAGAAAGCTCCAGGATGCTCAGAAAGCTGATTGACTAGTGATCCCAGTTCCTGGGCTACTCTTTCGAGCAGCTTTGTCTGCCAGGTATCATCGGAAAAACGGGACGCGTCGATGCCTGCGTCTTGTAGAGCCTTGTCTGCTGAGAACTCAATGGCGGGCGATCCTGGTGTGGGTGTTGCGGCCTCGTCAGGTAGGGCCTCTCCAAAGATGACTGAAAGAGTGTCTTCATCCAGGCCTATAAGATCCCTGATGACCCGTCGCGTGATCCGTTGCCAGAAGGAGAGATTCTCAGTGCCTTCCTCTGACGAGTCGCTCACATCTGACACAGATTGCGCAGTGTGTGGTTTTGTGCTCGTTGTCGCCTTTTGCGCATCAGCCCGACTCGCTCCATTGCTGACCATGCTCATTCGCCGTCTCCGCCTTGTCTCCTTCTCGATCTCTTCCAGTAATGCTTTGCTTTGCTCAAGTCGCCATCTCTCGATGCGCTGTCGCTTCTCCTGCTCTGTGTTGGTCTCCTCGTGGTCATCGAGGACGGAAAGGTGCCGCTGCACGCTGGAACGTCGTCTGGGTGCTCGTCGCCGCTGTCGCTCAAACTGCCACATGTGTTCCTGCATAGTTGCGTCCGGCTTGAACTCGCCCAATCCATCATGGGTCGGTAATACAGTATCACCGCTCTCCTGCAGCCTGCTTTGTAGTCTGCTCAACGGCGCGCCATATTCAGATGGCTCATGGAAGGCGTGTAGCCCGTCGTCTAAGCTGTCTAGCTCCTCTTCTGTCCCAAGAAACGAGCCACCTTCTTCATCTTGTTCAGACTGCGCAGCAGTCTCGAGTGAGCCAAACTCGCTGAAGCGTGACAGGCCAGCTGTCCGTGGCGTTCGGTCGGTCGAGGTGGTATGTGTGCGAGTGGTAGCAGAAGGCGCACCCGGGGAGAAGAGGACCCATTCTTCTGACTGATCCAAGGTTCGTACAGGCTGTAACAATGCCGTCGCGGGCTCGGTGGTGGGTTCTGGTGCGTTGTAGGAGACCTGTCGGCCGGCCTGCGGTCGATGTTGCTGTATGGCCGCCATGGCGTAGTAGTCTAAGTTGGGCAGCGACGTAGGTTGTAGTAGTGGCGATAGAGGAGTCAAGTCCTCTTAGGCAAGGCGCGAGGACGTGGCACAGATGATATGTTGATAGGGTATGTTGCGAGGTAATAGGATAGTATAAACGCGTCGCGGTAGGAGCAGTGTGTTCCTTATCGTCTTGTTGGCTTCATGCCTCGTTGCGACGTTAACCACTACCCTAGCGGTGTGAGGGGGATGGCCTGCGGGCAGTTGTACCTATGATGTCCACACAGACGTCGCTAGGGACACGCTAAACGAAACAAGCCGTCTACTGCAGGCGGCGGATGATCAGTCGCAAGACCGGTAGCACAGGACGTGATTAGCCTTATCTAAAGGGGGTTTGAAACACGCAGGAAACAGGAGATTTGGGAGAGGCAGCAGAAATATAATCCAGCGAAGATGTGTCAGAGGCTGAATCTAGGCTGGGGCGCTGAGGTTTACATACACAATAGGGAGATGCAGGTGAAGGGACCATCCCCCATGCACGCCAGCTCGCAGCTTCCCTGATAAGATAGACTGCTTAGCCCCGCCGCATCAACCTCCCCCACCAATCGCCTACTACAGACGCTCTGAGTGATGATGAGATGAGCCAACGATGACTTATCTTGCGCCATAACACGTATGCCCTGACTCTGCGAAACCGAAGAAGGGCCTGAAACATTTTCTAGCGACGGCAACTTACCAGCTAGAAAATGATGCGCGTCTGGGAAGTTCGTCAGTGGTCACGCCATTACGCATAGTATGCGCTCATAGAGTCGCACCCCTTCACCCCTACCTCTACAAGCCCGTCAGACTGCATGCAGCAAGGCGCAACCGCATGCTATTCTCATCACCAACAGACCCTGTGCGGCTCCGTATGCAGATGCAGCCGCCGAGCTGACTGTGGCCATGAATCCCGAAGAACCTTGTGAAGCATCGTCATGTACAAAACGTAGTCCGAAAATCCGAAAATGTTGCGTCACAAACAGCTATACCCCGAATCTTGCCCTCTCCGATCATCGCCCCGATTCGGCGAGTTGCTGCCCGCTTGACTTACCCAATCGAGGAGTCCAGGTGAATGTATACCAAGCACGGCAAGGAACAACTCTTTGCAGAGTTTGATATGGAGTTGAGTTGCCCCTTGAGTCACGACGGCTACGTCAGACTCAATTGTTTTGTGAACAGCGCCACTGATGTGCGCAAAAGATCTGTAGAATGAATAAACATATGCGCATGCTGTGCTACTTAGGTATCTCCAAACGACGCTAACCAAGTATGGTACAGATACAAGAAAACGCCGTGCAGCTATACAGTGAGTGTCAACAAAACGTCGCTATCGATAATGTCATGTTCTCGTCAATCGCATCTTCAAGACGCCGAATCATACTCGGCACCGAAGATGCGCTTCGCGTCTTCCTCGTTCATCTCCTCACCTTCGCCGACATCAGTCCACCTCTTCGTGATGCGTGATTTCTCTCCGGGTCGTCCCTTGAGCACGCACTCGCCGTTGCCTTGACAAATTTCTTGTCGCCCTAGGTTCTTGAAGCGGGGGCCTAGCGGTCCGTTAACGTAATGGTACTGGCCCAAAAAGCGGTATTGTCGAGGGTCGCTAAGTGGGTAAAACTTGTCGCCCCAGTGACCAGCAAAATAGAACCACGAAGTAGGTGCGCGCGGGTTAAGGTTGGATGCAACCAGTCGGTCAGATCGATAGTCGTACTTGTACGAGTACATGTTCATGACGGGATCCCAGAGAGGACCACGGTCAGTCACATCGTGCAGAATGCCACCGGGTAGGACGTATGGATGTACACCTGCTGTCGCGTACATGGCGTGGGTACCGGTGGCAGAGAAGCCGATGGGCTAGGCATGTTAGTTTCGCATTATAGCGCTAGGACAATAGACTCACCCTCTGTCCACTCTTCTCTACAGCGTCCCATGTGTACGCTTCACCAAAGCTATGCTCACTGAAGAACACTGCCTTAGGCTCGCCATGCTGAAATCTGACCACTGTGTGTTCCCAGTCACCGACGTGGTTGCCGAAGCGGATGTTGAACACAGCATTTCCAAGGTTGTAGCTGTAGAAGAAGAACCAGAAAGCGTCAACCACACCATCACCCTTGTCTACTACAACCAACGGGACGGGCGCATCACTTCTACCACCAACAACCTTCTTGCCAGTGAAGCTGCGGCGACTGTAACGCAGCTCTGATCTCCAATGCTTGTCATCGTTGTCATCAACAAGCTCATCGCCTTCATTTGTGTTCGAAGGGACTGGAAGTCCTGGGGCTGTGGGGTCTGGCCGGATACCGCCTCGGTCCCTAGTATCGCCATCACCTACATGCCACCAGCTAGACTTTTTGCCATCCTTGTCCTCTATAAGGTGTCCAGGAGGCCCGCTATGGTAATCGCCATCATTGTCTTCGTCGTCGTCGTCATTTCCATCACTTGGCGCATTGGGTATGTTGTAGTCCGCACCCAACCACGACGGACGGTCCTCGACATTGTCATCGCTCTGGAGATATACAAATCGTCCCCACTTGTTAAGGTCTCCAAGATTGCTGATGTTCGGGTGATCACTAGATGCTTGCAGAGGCGTGTAATTCAGATGTGGTGTGGTGTGTATCAAGTGTTCTGCCATGTCTCCTGGCCAGTACTCCTCTCCTGAGAAGAGATGAATGAGCGGCGCGTGGTCCAAAACATATTGCGGTACCTCGAGTGCCTCGTCCGGCGTGTAATCAGCGGGGATGTTCCGCGCATCGTTCCAAAAGTCATTCAAGTTCAACTTGACTTCATCCCTGTCCTCCGTTGTCTTCTGGCTGTGGGCCTTGAATGTCTGCGTAGTCCATTGTGCCTTGTTCAGGTGCGACAGGCCACACATACCGAACCAACCACAAGCCTTCCGGTCTACCCAGGACCGTGACGATGCGACCCATTCCGCCTCATCTGCGCGTTCGCTCGAGGGGGTCAAGTTTTCAAAAAGAACGTTTTGGTATAGTTGCGAGAACGAGAACAACCCAAAGAAGGTGCCCGCAGCGGCGATGGCGGGTTTCCTGCCCTTCATTTGAACGTCGTCCTCGTTCAACGAGTTGTCGAGGCCAGCGAGAGACGTGGAAGCTTCCGCAGCTGGCTCTGATGGGGAAGAATGCGCTATAGGAATGTCGATGGTGGGTAGGGTCTGGGTTTCGGAAGCGTCCTGCGCAGCGTTTGGTGATTCGGTCGGAGGATATATTGCTATCGGAGCGTACTCAGGTACATCTATTGAAGATATGGATGACGAAGGAAGCGATGACGGAAGGACCGCCTGAAGTGGGACCTGCCCTCCGCCATGTTGAAGGTATGGGACAATGGGCACTGACTGGTTAGCTTTTCATCCAAGGCTCAAACAGGCAAGGCAGGGAACGTTTGAAGCGGAGTAGGAACGACCTGAAGCCGATACTGCCGGATGGCTGACAAAAAGATGTCAGGTGTGGCAGGTGTGGCTTCGAGATCCTGCAATCGACCATGCGACGCGATGCCGGTGATGGCAAGTGTAGGTAACAACCGGCATGATCGGCAGCATGGAGGCCATCGCAAGGTCCACAAACATGTGAATTGAGCTAATGGCATATGCAAAAGTGGGGAGGGCGCGGAGGTGACGGAAAGGTCATGATGACTTGAAGTGCTATAATCTGGCCGGACATGCGCGGAAGCACACTTACTGATGCGGATAGAAGGCCGTAGCCAGCCGATTTGATACCAAAACCAGACTTGGAGGATGTGAAGCGTTCGATGTGAGCTTACGCACAATGTAACAATGGAAGAAGATGCGCGATGGAAGCTGGAATTGAGGTGGCGCGTATCTTTGGTGTTTGATGCATGTCTGATAGCTGCCGGCTGGGCGCACGTCGTCACCACTAGTTAGAGATGCAGCGGGGACCTCGGCAGCCATGCGGCTCGCAACTTGGCTTCCAGGCACGGGCTGCTGCACACCCATTATCCACACTATGGGGAGGGGTTGACTGGTCTTAGCTGTGGCTTGTTGCATGCTTCTGCCACTCTATGACGGATCTGGATTGTGGAAGTCCCCAGACAAGGGCCAGATTGGAAGCATGGGAACGAGGTCTGAGTAGCAACGCCCTTGTTGGTTGATCGCGCTATACAAAAAACAAGCATGGTAGGCTGAGCGCAATAATATCCATCCTACCATCATCTTATGGCAAAAGAGAACTTGCAACGGCCAAAAAAGATAGAACTGTCTCCCCACCATGAGTCGAACAAGGGACCTTCTGATAACAGCAGATATTACAGTCAGACGCTCTAAACCAACTGAGCTACGGGGAGAATGTTTCGTAACGAAACCGTGCTTGGTTTGGATGGAAGAATGACCAAATATAACATTTATAATCTCATCTGAGTTAGCGAGCTGCTACATGCTGAGGCTAGGCGCTCAAGCAAATTCGTTGTCAATTCGTACGCTTCTGTCAAGTAGCCCCACCACTGCTGACCTTGCAATCCTTCAAGCTTGCGCCAACGCACGACAAAGCCGCTAACCATGGCCAAACCCGAAGAGGATGAATGGGAGTACGAGTACGACGACAATGAGACAGAAGATTTTTATATCCCGCTCGACTTGTCCAATGTCCCCTCTGCGCAAATTCCCATGGTCTCGCAGGGTAGACCGGGTCACCCAACTTTACTCAAGAGCAGATTGCGTGCGCTGAATGCAGCGCGAGGTCAACCAGCTGAATTCGCTGCCAACAACAATAACGATGTGCAAGAGACGGCTACCATGGGAGAAGTCCAAGTCGTCGGCCTTCACACATCGAATCCACTGATCATGTATAACGGCCAGTTACTAAGTTGCCATTGGACGTCGACCATCGGAACCGACATGTTTTTCGTGAAGCCAGATGCGAACGCTTCGACTCAATCACAGGTCCTGCGGTCTCTGCCATCAGTCGACTTGTTGGCTCTGGGATCCGCAAAGCTGGTAGCAAAGGTTGGACGTCTGCGACCGCGCGATGATCTTGTCGACAACGCTGGCGATGCAGAACAGGCGACTGAGGTCACGCATACTCCAGGCGATGACCAGAACGCTGCGAGGAACATCCCGACCACTGCGAACACTCAGACTGCTACAAGTAACCAGGGCTCATCCGCGTCCTCGAGCTTTCTCGTCAGGCTGAATGAAGCCAAAGCAAAGAGAGGGGAGAAGTCGCGCTTGGTAATCGCGAAAACGTCAGAAGGCTCGCATCTGGTGGCGGAGAAGGCAGTGATAGGCTCTGCTGGTGCAGATTCTGGCACGTCGAAAACACATGATGACTCGCCCATGGGTGGCACATGAGGTGCATGGGAAAGCAGAGGCCAAAAGAAGTAGGACCACTGTATGCTCCTTCATACGAACGAGTAGTGGCGCAACCTTGAACATGGACAGGAGCATGAAAATTCGAGGCCCGATGACTGCAGATGTTTCGACACAAAATGCAGAGCATGGTAGGAGAGAGCGTTACGATGGAGTCTCTGTAACGAAGTTGCGCCACCACTGTATCAAAGAGAAAAAACAAACTTCCTCTTTAAGAGTACTCCTTCCTACTACACAAGAGCATACAGAGAGCTATATAGATATAGATTAAAAGCCTAGAAGACTACAATACTGTTAATCTTAATAAGTTTTCTTATTAGAAGATAATGTAGGCTGCAGGGTAAAGCTTGTTATGTCTTTACCTGTTCGGTTTTTCCCTCGTATACGGTGCCACCATGTATGGCATGAGCCTTCCACGCCATCACCAGTGCGCCTACCACATAGGAAGACGTTTGGGGGTATCTTTGTTCCAGATCGCACATGGCAATTCCTTCTGACGCGGGCTCTATGCACTCGATCGTCTCTTACATCAACCTATGATATTTTACTTGACTTCCCTTGTCTCTTACTTTCTGCACACAATCCACCTCTACCTATTTCCGATGCAGCGACCACCAGGCAAGCTCAGTATCCGCATAATTCCAGAACAGCCTGTGGACACTTCCGACACGCAGTCTCTCTCCTTACATTGGCTGTTTGGCAAAAACGGTGGATACGTGACCCGCCTCAAGGAGGATTACCGGCAAGATACCCCGAATGAATTATTCACATCTGCGAAAGCTGAGGCACGAATCATAAGAGAGATTGCGGATTGGCTGCAGTCGCAAGAATGCGATGAATTCTGGACGCCCAGAGCACGGCAGCCTCGTCGAGTGAGCTACTTGTGTAATCGACTTGTCTTTGTCCTGACATGCACAGGCGCTTCCTACTGCTACCCAGCTACTCCGACAGTTAGAAAACCACGAATTCCTGCCAGCTACCTCTTCAAGCAAGACGACTGCTTTTGAAACTCTCGTCCGCGTCATTGCTTTGCAATTACTAGCAGCTTCCTATACTCACCTACCCCCTTCGAGCGCAAATCACATTCCTTTGTTCCAGCAGCGCAAAGAGACGAGATTCATTACAGCTCTACGATCTCATTCTCATTACCGCTTCTCTCCAGCCGCGGGTCATCAAGCCCGCCCACCTTCTGAAACGGATTCATGGCCCGACCTTTACGCTGGGCCATCGAACGAAGAGAAGTTAGCACAGCATGTCAGTCAGAAACGCAAATCACGCAAGCAAAGCAGCGATTGTGTTCCACAATTTGCGGCAAGCGGGTGGACAGACGGACCACCAGCCATTGTCGTACGCGAGGACTCACGAGGCTCCTTATCAAGAGAGAGCTCTAGCTCATCGTCGGAGCCTGGGTTCTTCTCACGACTCATATGTCAGGCAGCAGTGCCAAAGAACTATCGTCGTAAGCACAACACCATGTTTCTGAACCGAGCCCGAATTTCTTCGAAGAAAAAGAGGCAAAAGCAGTTGCGCTTTGAACGCACGCATGAAAATCGCTCTGAGCGTCAAGACATCAGTTCCCAGCCAGTTCAACGTATACCCTCAGTACATCGTCTCCGGCATACCCAGTCGGCTCCGCGAATCGGATTCGAGACGGAAGAGGCAACACCTGTCGAAAGTCCACAAGACGGAAAGCGTCACGGCTCAGACCCGTCCATAGGAAGCCCACTCAACTACTCTTTTGAAATACCTGAAACACATCGTACATCTGTTACACCAAATGCAAGTTGGTGTCCAGGGTCTTCTGGGGAAGGTATGATGAGGGCTTGCGGACGAGGCGACCTTATCGCTCCTCAGGAATATTTCGACGATATACCAGACACGCCAGAGTTTGAACGCCACCAGCAATCTCAATGGAAGATACCCCTTTGGCGACACAGATACACTGGCCCCGTATCACCGCCCTCTACTGTCTCATCCTCCCAGTCAGCCGTGTCGAGTCTGATCACATCAGCTGTTGACTACTTTACAGAAGTACACACCGACAAGCACATCACCCATCAGACTGACAACTGTGACATCGCTGCAGAAGAACATAGCGATGCTGGTCCAGAACTTGAAGATGACCCAAGGCTGCGAAAGATGTTGGGTGGTATAGTGACCACGCCCTGCGAGGATGAATCAAGTGATAGTGACATGGAGAGAAACAAGAAAAGGAAGGGTATCAAAGAATCAGAGGCCACAGCTTGCGAGCTTGCAGAACGTTTCCGAGGTGAAACAGGAGACGGGATCGACCATTCAATGGCCAAAGTGACTTGGTGATACTACATATATGTTACAGAAGAACTGATGGTATGCGCGAAGCTGGCTTATCTAGATACTCTGCTCCTATGCGAGACTACCTAGGAAGCTTTGCTTCAGCAGCAGTTCTGTACATCCTGTAAATATAAGTCGACCGCAATCCCAGGACAGGATTGTCAAAGTCATTCTCCCTCTTCTCGTGTAGCTTGAAACCAACTTTCTCCAAGACATTCTGACTAGATGCCAGCTCGGTATCGGTATGTGCCTCTGCATAGTCGTATCTCGGCGCAAGCCTGTTCCTGATGATCCTGTCATCGCCTTCTACATGCTCATCCTTTGTATTTCCATTGTGTGCGGCTCGTCCGAGGACTTCCGGCATGTAATTTGCCAAGTCGCGTCCCGAGTAATGCTCAAAGAACAATGGCATAAATGCGCGCAACGCTTCGGTAGCATACCCATGGCCCCAGTACGAGGCATTGAACATGTAGCCGATCTCTGGGGCGCGGACTGCTCCGATCAGTCCGATGACATCGGGGCCTTCGTGTGGCGCTAGGAGGACGATTGCGAAGTTCCAGTTCCCTTCAACCTGGTGGCACTGCTGATGGTTAGTATATGTACAATTGTAATTGACGGGACGATATGCTTACACCTTGTATCCATGCTTTCGCACCCTCAAGATCATCCGAAGGGAGAATAGAAGTATGCATCATAACCTCCGGATGCTTCCGCATCAACAATATATCCTCTGCATCTTCGAGGCGCAACGGTCGCAACAGCAGCCGTTCGGTCCTCGCAAACAAATTCGGGTCAACCACCACCATCGTCTCCAGCGTGCGGAATGAGAATTGAAATTCGAGCCATTGTTAGTCGTGTGTTGTGCGCTGATTAAGACTCACATCGTGTCGTGTCGTGTGTCATCAAGCTGGAGCAAGGCCTGAGCTGTACCTCGCAGGAGAACAAACACGCTTAACCGTTCTCAGACACCGACAGCTCCCGTTCCACGACCACAGCTGTTCAAACACACCGCATCCACAACGTCACAACCAATCAAGATGCCGTCCTGAACTTAATTTACATCATTTCCAAAGCTTCCTCGTCATTTCCGGTCAGACCCAGGCTTTACCATGTCGAATTCAATACTTTCCGCTTCCGCGAAGGGAGCCACCTTTCTCATCCTACTGCAGGTGGCTTCTCGGGCGCTGACGTTTGCCGTCAACCAGGTTCTGTTGAGGTTCCTATCACCAGAGTTATTGGGCGTCTCAGCTCAACTTGAGCTCTTTTCCATCTCCGTGTTGTATTTTGCGCGCGAGAGTCTGCGTGTGGCTTTACAACGTCAGGCACAAGGAACGCAGGCAGTCGTCAACCTTTCATATTTGGCTGTCCTGTTCGGCACGCCTCTGGCGTATCTTCTCGCGCTACTATGGCTGCGATCCGATACGCCGCATGTTCCGTACTTTGTGGAAGCGTTGCTTGTGTATTGTCTGGCCACCTTCTTGGAATTGCTCAGCGAGCCGGCATTTTCGGCTGTACAGCAGAAGCTGCTCTACAAGGTTCGAGCATCGGCTGAGAGCTCTGCTACTTTGCTGCGCTGCATCGGTACATGTGGCTCAGCGATCTTGGCTAGTCGAGCTGGTCTAGACATCGGAGTCTTGCCATTCGCCATCGGACAGTTGGCGTACGCCTTGGCTTTGCTCATCATGTATTCGTACAAAACGTGGCCTGTTGCGAAGAACGATGGCTTTTCGCTGTTCCCGGAAAGAGTTCCATCAACTCAGGAGAGTCCGACTTTGATAAACTACTTCTCGGCTCCTCTTTTGCGACTGACTGCGTCTCTTAGTCTGCAATCGGCTCTGAAGTATGTTCTCACCCAGGGGGACTCTCTTCTTATAACAACATTGGCATCTCTCGCAGATCAAGGCGCCTATGCGCTTGCCTCGAACTATGGAGGTTTGATCGCACGCATGCTTTTCCAGCCCATCGAAGAAAGTAGCAGGAACATGTTTGCAAAACTATGCGCCAATGTAGGATCGTCGCCTGGAACAGAGAAGAAAGATCCGAAGAAGTTAAACGAACAAAAGGACAACCTTGCGCAAGCTTCTAGAGTCTTGAGTACCATACTTCGTCTTTATGGAATCATCTCCTTGTTTGCAGTCACACTGGGACCTGAACTGGCTCCTGTGCTCCTTTCCATCGTCGCAGGGCAAAAGTGGTCTGCGACCTCGGCTTCAAAGGTGCTGTCAACGTACTGCTACTACATACCTTTCCTCGCTATCAACGGAGTGACTGAGGCTTTTGTAGCCGCGGTGGCCACCAACAAAGAGCTATATGCACAGTCCGTTTCCATGGGCATCTTCTTTGCACTCTTCGCAGGCAGTGCATGGTTCTTTATCGGGAAGCTTGAGATGGGAGGCAACGGTGTGGTGCTTGCAAATACAGTCAACATGGGTCTGCGTATCGTCTGGAATACCTGGTTCATCAGGAGGTTCTTTTCGAGAAACGGCTCCGAGTTCAATGTACTTGAGACGCTGCCATCCCTTACCGCAGTGGCACCCGCTGCCATCATACCTACATTGATGCGAACAAAACCTGCGATTGGATTTGTTGGAAGGTTCGGCGTCCTTGGAGACCTAATTAGCATGGGTGCAGTGGCCGGTATCTACGTTCTGCATGTTCTTTTCTTCGAGCGGCAGTTTCTTGTTGACTGCTATGGTATGCTTCGGCCATCGCGTTCTGCTCAGCAATCGAAGAAACCGAATTGAACGAACATGCTAAGAGTCGAGTGCTTTGTAGGGCTCATAGAAGGGCAACACTCGCTTTTAGTTTGAATGATACCTACTACAGGCTTTCAGCCCTTCCCAGCTAGCCGTACGCCCTTCTGCCATGCACAACAGGTAGTCAATCCCATCTCCTCCGTGTTGTATCTGTACTTTCAGTTGTGATTGGTTCAATCAGGTTTGTTGCTGACAACAGCCTTTTTGGCGTTCGCTCGATATCTACCAAGTTTCCCTTCCCCCAAACTGACCGCGATTCGCGAATCACTACAGCAGCGATACCTTCCACCACGTTGCTTAGCGACTACAGAGCAGGACCGATCTCGCGATCTATTCCTTCACAGACACTTCCGCCTTCGTCACGGCCGCGGGCGTTGAAGGTTCCTTCCCAGGTTCATGGTCATCACCTTATATGATTGGTCGGGCTGCTAGTGCCGAAGTTTTCCTTCGTGCAAGCAGTGGGACACCCCGCTACGTCACCACGAACACAGGAAGTTTACCCCAGAAAACACTGCGCATCACCGGACACTGTCGCTACAACCTCTCAAGTAATCTGGGGGTAATAGAAACTACGTTCCGAAACCTGGGGGTAATCAATATCACTCTTGCATAAAGCGGGAACACCAAAAACGCCGCTACGAGTTTCCTGGGGGTAAGAGAAACTAAGCCTCGAACTGGAACCCCATCAATCACGCCATCGAAATTCTACGGCTCGCACCGTCTCTTCCGCTTACTTCTTGGCTGACATCTGGAGCACCAATAGCAAATCTGGGGAACCTGCGCTACCAAAATGGTCACGACAGACGAGTCAAGACACCTCCATGGGTTGGTTGACATGGGCAGTAATGGCATCCGCTTCTCAATCACCGAACTAACGCCAGGGACACAAAGAATTTTGCCGACTGTGTATCTGGATCGGGCAGCTATTTCATTGTATGACGCTCAATACGAAAATGGCCAAGTCGTGCCGATTCCAGACGCTACGATCAAGCAAGTGGTCAAATCTCTGTTGCGTTTCAAAGCGACGTGTGAAGACTTCGGCGTACCTGAGAAGCAGATTCGCATTGTAGCTACGGAAGCTACCAGAAAAGCTAGCAATTCTGAGGACTTTCAAAATACGATCAAGGATGCTACTGGCTGGACCGTTCAACTTTTGTCGAAAGAGATGGAAGGCCAGGTCGGAGCGTTCGGTGTAGCAAGCTCATATCATAGGCCAACGGGGCTCATGATGGACCTAGGTGGAGGCTCTACGCAGATCAACTGGATGTCTAGTCGGGTCGGTTACGATGAAATTGAAATGTGCGAGAAAGGAAGTGCAAGCCTCCCGTACGGTGCTGCTGCCCTCATCAAGAGGCTTGAAGAAGCAGGCTCTCCCGACAGCGATGCTTTCAAGACGTTCGAAAGTCAAGTTCTCATGGACCTCAAAGCTGCAGTTCAAGACATAAAGATACCACAGCATCTGCTTGATCGTTCACATTCACCCGAAGGCCTTTCACTCTATCTGTCTGGTGGTGGCTTTCGTGGCTGGGGCTTCGTACTCATGTCGGAGCATGCAATTCAACCATATCCCATACCTATCATTAACGGGTTCCGTACCACCAAGGATGCATTCCATGATACGCTGGCTATACAAGCTGCCGTTCAAAAAGAGGATACTCCTGAAATCTTCCGTGTATCGGCTCGCAGAGCAAGTCAGGTTCCAGCAGTAGCTTTCCTGGTGAATTGCTTGTCTAAAGCACTACCGAGTATCAAGGACGTATACTTCTGTCAAGGAGGTGTAAGAGAAGGCATGTATTTCGCGGAGATGGACCCAGCAAACTGGTCGGACTGGCCCTTAGTGGCTGCCACAAGATCGTATGCCAAGCCGTCGAGCCATGAGTTTGTGGAAGTTTTGCAAAGAGCCAGTATGTCTATGCCAACACCGTCGCACCAAGAATTGTTCAGCATCGGTATGACGAGAGCATTCGCCTATACTATGTTTGCACACATGGCTCAAGTCAAGGATCTGCGAGCTGGATCTGCGCTTCGAAGCACTACCACCGGATTGTTTTCCGCCGCACATGGTTTGAGTCACGAAGACCGCGCGATACTTGCCATCTTTCTCTGCGAGCGCTATGGCGGTTACAGTTCAATAAGTCCTACGGAGCAGGACTTCTACCGCCGAATGCTGCAACTCGTGCCAGAACACTTGCAATGGTGGTGCATGTATACTGGTCGCGTTGCTGCAGTTTTGGCCAGCATATATCCTGCGGGTGTGGTTCGGGAGAAGAGAGTGGAACTGACTTCTCAATGGACGACGACAAAGAAAGGAAACGAGAAGTTGTGCGTAGACTTCAAGTTTAGTAAGGAACCGGATGAACTTGACGAAGGGCTCAATGCAGCACTGAGAAAGGTGGAAAAGGCGGGAAAGAAGAAGAACTGGATAGGAGGACACGGATACAAAGTGCTTTTGACGATCAATGGCAAGGAATACAGTGAGGATGATTAAGGGGCAGCCTTTGTGCTTTCGGCTCTCCGACAGAGTCGTGATGGCATAGTCTAGATTCTAGCTTCGCACGAGAATAGAACCTTAGTTGTTCAGCACAGTGGCGAAGATCGTGAAATCCAGGCCTTTGTAATCGCCAGTGGCACAGCAGCTGACACGGGGAAGCATCGTGACACGGTGGGCGGTGTATAATGACGGCTTCACTGGTCGTGCAATGGCCATGGCTCGGAAGCGACGGGGCATCGTGACCTGCGGCGGGCTGGATGACTCCCCGCCTCATCACCGACCAGCAGCAAATATGGTGCAATGGATCCTGTAATGACCGGACGGGGACCACGTGCAGCACGCAATCCAGTACCAAGGGGCCACGTACAGTCATGGAAACCGTTTGGAGACTCCGCCAAGGATCGTGAGTTCTGCAGGACGCGTAGTGGGGAGTATGGTATTGAGACACTACTGCAACAGCTGCAGCTCATGCAGGCAAGGCTAGGCTTTCTCGGCATCACTGGGGAAAACTCTGATGCGGCTTTTTTGCAGGTCATGTTCTTTCGAGTACTGAAGCACCGGCTTGGGGGCCCCGTTCTAATTACGTGAAGTCTGGGTGGTACGGTGCAGCGCTAGCGGGCTTACCCATGCACCTCCGCAAATTCGGCTTGCGGCGGGCCAGTTCAGGTACGCCGCCGCCGAGCATCCAACGACCATGAGACGAGACGAGAAGGGTTATAAAGGTAACGGGGTCCGCTCTTGCTGCTGGGTTGGAAGGTACTCTCATCGGCTGCAAGCCTCATTCTCCTGTACTCTATCATCTTATCTTGTTATCATCCACATCCAGGGTTACTGTTTCACCGTCAGGTACCTGGAAGATTGTAGCGTTGTACCGACATACTTCGCTGTCACTCACATCCTGACTGGCATCGGACGTGTTAAACGGGTATACGGGCTACTGCAAGATCTGCCTGTACACAATTTGCTCTCCCGATTCCGCAGACCCATCAAACAAAGAGCGGTGGATCATCTGTCCAATTGCCTCTACTATCCTTATCCGAAGCGGTGATCGACGGCTGCGGCTCGTTGGTTGTACTAGAAGGTAAGCTAACGTTCCTGCATCATAGCATTTTACGAGGCCCGAAATAGCGGTGCATCTGACATTCTTCGTATATCTGTATCGAACGGCCGACTAATTATAAGTTTGTAGGCTTGGTTTCGACTGCCCCTCTATTCAACGCCCCACTATCGCGCGATCGACCAAACTCGTTGCGCTTTCTTACCACGCCTGACGCGTCTCACTAAGCACGCATTTCTACCAGGCTTCGTCTCAATCGCTATACAGCACCTTTTTGGACGACTCACAGTTCAATTGCACACGCCCAGCATGGCTTCCACACCAGTTGACGCCGCAAATGGCCACCCAGCTCAGCACAAGCAGCTCGAGCAGCTCCTTCACACCCCAGACCGCCGCCCTTCACCTCTTCCCACACATCTGAGCGCACCAGGCTCAGGAAGCTCAACGCCGCGAATGATCCCCCAGGAGGGATCGGGCGGTTCCGGCTATGTTGCTCCTGTATTCGAGGGAAAGGCACAGCAGATGGAGGCCGTCATGGACGGCGTCGAGGAGAAGGGTTTCATGCCCCCAGAGCTCGTAGAATCAGAAACCAAGTGGTTCTACAACGAGCTGGGCATTGACGACATGTACTTTGCTACCGAGACGGTAGATGCGTAAGCACGGCTGCAATTCCTACGGCGACTGCGCTAACAAACGTTACAGAATCATCAGCCACATCCACTCGCTCTACGCCGCAAAGGTCGCCGCATATGCCAGAGACGACAAACGTCTTGAGATCAGGCTCGACAAGGAAGCCGCCGACCACGCCGTTTACATCGATACCAGCAGGCCCGGTGTGAGCGTCATCGACGGCCCTCAATACGAGCAACGTTTGGGCAAGAAGTACCTGGCTGTATCCAAGCCTGGTCTGGCATACCGTGTAGAGAGCTTCCGCTCCGAGAGCCCGCTGCCAGGAAGCGAAGACCAGCAATTGCGATGCTATTTCGTCTACCAATGCGACTTTGTCGACCCCAACCCCAGCGAGACGGAGACCGACATCGAGAAGATTGGTGACAAGCGTTTCCTGCAGAAGGCGACCAAGAACACCAAGGAGGTTTACCAACAAATTCTCCAGGTCGCTGTAGAGCGGACGGGCCCGGTCATTGACCATTTCGATATCGAAGGCTCAAGAGACAAGCGTCTCGTCGTCGGTTTCAAGCGCGGAAGTGCATTGGGTCTTTTCAGTGCCTTGAGCGATCTGTACCATTACTATGGTCTGACCACCTCGCGAAAGTACGTCGAGCAGTTCTCCAACGGCTACACCGTCATGTCCCTCTACTTGCGCCCGCTTCCAGGAGCTGCCGGTGCCAAGCACCCACCAATCGAAGCCTCAATCCACCAGATCACCAAGGAGGTTTCTCTGCTCTACTGTCTTCCACAAAATAAGTTCCAGACGCTTTTCGCTACGAGCAGACTGAGTTTACAAGAGACCATCTATGCACACTGCGTGTGGGTCTTCATTACTCACTTCCTCAACCGACTGGGAAGCGAGTACACTGCCTTATCGGCAATTCTGGACCCAGAAAACAGCGTACATGCCGAGCTGCTTTCCAAGCTGAAGCGCCGACTTCGTGCCGAGACCTTTACCGCTGACTACATCTACGAGATCATCATGACTTACCCAGAACTCGTCCACACCTTGTATCTTCCATTCGCGAAGACACACTACGTCCAGACCAGGGGCCAAGAGGACGACTTCCTGCCGACACTGAGTTATCTCCGTCTCCAGGTTGACAAGGTTCAGACAGACGCGGAGTTGACCGATACCATCAACAAGGCTGTTGCCAACGATCACCATGAGATGGTCATGACCGCCTTCCGTGTCTTCAATCAGTCGGTACTGAAGACGAACTTCTATACTCCTACCAAGGTCGCCATCAGCTTCCGTCTGAACCCCACCTTCCTCCCATCCACAGAGTACCCTCAGCCGTTGTACGGAATGTTCCTTGTCATCGGTTCTGAGTTCCGTGGTTTCCATCTCCGCTTCCGTGACATTGCTCGTGGAGGTATCCGCATCGTCAAATCTAGGAGTCAGGAGGCCTACTCTATCAACGCGCGCTCCATGTTTGATGAGAACTACAACCTTGCAAACACACAGCAACGTAAGAACAAGGATATTCCGGAAGGTGGTTCCAAGGGTGTCGTGCTCCTTGACTTCAAACACCAGGATAAGGCCCGGGGCGCTTTTGAGAAGTACATTGACAGTATCCTCGATCTACTCCTGCCCCCTACCAGTCCTGGTATCAAGGATCCTATCGTCGATCTCCACGGCAAGGAAGAAATTCTCTTCATGGGTCCTGATGAGAACACTGCTGATCTTGTCGACTGGGCCACTGAGCATGCACGCACTCGTGGCGCCCCATGGTGGAAGTCATTCTTCACCGGAAAGAGCCCCAAGTTGGGTGGTATCCCTCACGACCGATACGGCATGACGACATTGTCTGTCCGTGAGTATGTTTTGGGTATCTACCGCAAGCTTAACCTCGACCCCAGCAAGGTTCGCAAGCTGCAGACAGGTGGTCCTGACGGTGATCTTGGTTCGAACGAGATCCTGCTCAGCAACGAGAAGTACGTTGCAATCGTTGATGGTTCCGGTGTCTTGGTCGACAACAATGGTATCAACCACGAGGAGCTTGTGCGCCTAGCCAAGGAGCGTAAGATGATCAACCACTTTGACGCTTCGAAGCTTTCACCAGAAGGCTACCGTATTTTGGTTGATGACACCAACAAGCGACTGCCAAACGGAGACCTTGTCTACAACGGTACAACCTTCCGAAACACTTTCCATCTCCGCAGTGACATGCACTACGACTCCTTCGTCCCTTGTGGTGGTCGACCTGAGTCTATCGATCTGTCAACTGCCAACAAGCTCATTGTTGATGGCAAATCGGTAATCCCATACATTGTGGAAGGTGCTAACCTCTTCATCACCCAAGACGCCAAGCTCCGTCTCGAGAAGGCCGGTTGCATTCTATACAAGGATGCTTCAGCCAACAAGGGTGGTGTTACTTCTTCCTCGCTTGAGGTCCTCGCATCGCTGGCATTCGACGACGAGAGCTTCCTCAAGCACATGTGTGTTGGTGAAGATGGCCAGGCTCCGGAGTTCTACAACAACTACGTTCGCCAAGTGCAAAAGACAATCCAGAACAATGCACGTCTTGAGTTTGAGGCCATCTGGAGGGAACACCAGAACACTGGTCAGCCTCGCAGCGTCCTCAGTGACACACTCAGTAACGCGATCACGAAGCTGGACGAGGAACTTCAGAACACCGAGCTGTGGCACAATGTTGAGTTCAGGGAGTCGATCCTCAAGGAGGCGCTGCCAAATATCTTGCTTGAGAAGATTGGTCTAGACAAGATCATTAAGAGGGTAAGTCATAATCAATACCGAGCAAATGAAGCATGGACTAACCAATATGCAGGTACCGGACAACTATCTTCGTGCCATCTTCGGAAGCTACCTCGCCAGTCGCTTCGTTTACGAATACGGTGTATCGGCCAGTCAATTCGCTTTCTTCGACTTCATGAACAAGCGTATGGCGAAGGGTAGTAAATCAGCTGCGCACTAGGAGGCTTTCATGAGTATTAAGCATGAGCGTCAAGGCTCAAAAGGCGTTATGGAATGGATTCAAAAGTTACCTCAGGAGGGTCAGTGATATTCTCCGACCATGGACATGGACGGCGCTTAGGGGATCCCATCGTGTGGGTGCTGAGACGGGCGGCTATTTTGGCTGTACCAACGAACGATAGATGAATACGATTTATTCAATTCATGGTTATGCTATGAGGATACTCAAACATTCATCCGCGCCTGTGATTAGCTGAGTTCTTGTGGTTGTCAGAAAGGATCCCGATAACGTGGTAGGGCCGCAGAGAGCGGTGAATTGCGAAGGAGGCACACAACTTGAGTAGCAAAGGATGCAGAGCTGAGTAGGCTATTCCAAAACGAAACAGCCCGATCGGGAAGCTTGATCCTCGAAATAACATGATGTGTTCTAGCGGATCTCTCATTGGCTCAGCTGACCTTGCCATGTGTTGTTGTGATGAGACACGTCCTCCATCTCGCTTGGAAGTTTAAAGTGGGAGCTTCCCCCGCCCATTCTGACCTCGACCGCCCACCTTCAGCAACAACAATCTTTGTCGCATTCACGAACCGCCCCTGGAACACTGTCGCCAATAGCTGTAAGTAAGTCGCCTAGGCTTTCTCTGCCACCTTTCCATATTCCCAGCGCAAATACCCATGTATTCGCCTGCTTTTGCGCACTTTGAAAGGCACGTTGGTGTCATGCCAGCGGCTTTGCGCGCGCGTTCTGCATAACGCGCTTCTCCTGTCTTCTTACTACGTGTGCAATGGTCGCCTGCATTTCCTGTCTCCCTATTTCGTCTTTGAAAGAGATAGCTCGTTGATAAGCTTCGCTTTTCGCGCACTGCTTCCACACTATGCGGCACGCGTGCTAACTTCCGTCACGCAGCTTCGACTCATCACTCCACACGCCACACAATCACTTCAAAGACACCCATCCACTATCTAGAAATCTCTAGAACAATTAAGATGGCAGCAACTACGCGCGCGAGAACTGGTAAGTTTCCTCCCCCCTTCACAGACTGCCTTGTACTGCCCCCCACCACGCCTCAATACCTCGGTTGCCATTCCCAAACATACGCAGTAGCATACTGACTTGTTCACGAAGGCAACTCTAAGCCCCGTCTTGTTCAGCAGATTGAGAACGCAATCGCGCCTACAAAACGCAGCACGACCACCAAGGCCAACACATCGAAGCCCCGCACCAGCAAAGTAGCTTCTGGCCGCGTTACTAAACCCAAGGCTACCAGCAGCACAACTACTACCAAGAAGACTACTACGACCAAGAAACCTGCTGCAGCACCAAAGAAGACTACCGGTGCGAACGTGAAGACAGTCAAGAAGCCGAGGACGAAGACTGAGAAAGTCGTGGATAAGATTGTTGGAAAGGCGGAGCACATCGTTGGTAATGTTGAAGGCAAGCCAGGAAAGAAGGTAAGCCATTCCCGCACATCTAGAATGACAGAAAGCCGTGTTAACCAACACTCCTATCTAGGCCGCAGGTACCGCCAAAGCACGAGGCACAGATTCGACCACCAAGCGTGCCGCACCGCGAACTCGAGGCGTCAAGGCCTGAGAGAATCCTTGCGT
>Ga0058698_10000501_pt1 | contig 21519 bp, 19 predicted proteins | sample AgamicAsSfe_FD_67288 | JGI IMG/M metagenome (GOLD analysis project Ga0058698, IMG submission 67288) | Agave microbial communities from Guanajuato, Mexico - As.Sf.e | ecosystem: Host-associated > Plants > Phyllosphere > Phylloplane/Leaf | place: Guanajuato, Mexico | collected 2012-05-30
AGCCCGCCCCGGCTGAATTCCTGCCCCTCGACGAGCCACCCCTCATTTTTGGAAATCTCGCCTACGGCTGGCCCGGGCGCGTGTGTGTGACGAAGGTGGATGAAACGAACCGCAAGCTCCAACAGGCTTGGTGCGCGCAACGAGCAAAGCCTATTCGACCCCGATAACGATTGGCGTTGCGGAAAGACATCCATACACACCACACAGTCCTTGTGACCACTCGCGAAGCCCGTTCCCCTGCTTTCGCCTCTGACGCTCACTGAATCTGAATCTGCGCGTCTGCAGTCTCCTGCATCCTCCTGTACCTGCTGCGACCGCGACTCTTTAATTCGACGTTTGCCGATCGCCTCGTCTTGGAGTTTTAATATTTGCTTGCTGTAATCTGCGACGGATTGCATCACCATCTTCGCTTGTTGAGGGCCATACTTTTTGCCCTCGTGTACTACTACAGCTGGACGCATCGAGACCCTGCAGCAGCAGACCGCGAGGGAAGTCACGCTGCACCATCCCGTCTCCGTATCGTATACGAAGACACCTACCGCCCGCGCATTTGCATCCTCGCCGCTCCACGCTCGCGGTTTCGCACGAGCGCTCATGTGCCTACCTCCGCCCTGCTCCTTCTATTTGCGCGTCTCTCACTCGCACAATGTCTCTCGCCAGCTCTCGTCACGTCGCCGCCGTCGCGCCATCTGCGAGACCAAGGATCCCGCTGCTTTCGAGGACTGGATCGGATGAAAGAGATTGGGACACAAAAACTGATGATATGCAAGTTGAGCATACTTGGCCAGCAAGCTACGCCTCTGGAAACACAACAGCTTGGGAGTCTGAGAATGACTGGCCCATTGCTGAGTTGATGGCGGACATATACCAGGCGCTGGATCGGCTGGAATGCACCAGCACTGGAGACAAGAGTCCGAGTGGAGGTTTTATTCTGGTATGACGACACTGCTTTGTTTGGTCCCTTTGCCCATGTTTGGTTCACGATCACTCCACACTCCGCACTGCACTGTTGACCGCTTTTCGCGTTTCTTGATTCCTGGCTCACATTCTAACAACTACTCAGCGGCATAGTCTTGACACCCAGTTGTCGCGCTTCCATCTATCGACATCTGAGTCCTCCATGGAATCATGGAGTCCATCACTGCGAAACTATGGATCCCCACCACCCTCATACGATGAATCGGTTGCAGATATGCCCCCAGACTACACTTCCACCAATGCGCTAGCATTTGCGAAAACGCCTGATTCTTCACCGTTTCCTTCTTTCCGCGCCTCATTATGCTCTAGTGTCAATCATTTGCGCAAACACAACAGTTCATCTCCAAAGTCTTCATTCCTCCTCGATGTGAAATCTCCATATGTGGACATCGACTTTGGCTATAGTGACACCGGCATCAGATCGCACGCAAAGAAAGCCAAGAAAGCAGCAGCTAAGAAACCCGCGGCAGCACCTCCACCAGCGGACGACAGCAAAGGAGAGGAAGCTGGTGGTGGCGATAACGGTGGGGGTGACCCGCCTGCCGATAGCGGGGCTGGAGGCGATGGTGGCGACGGGGATAAGGGGAAGAAAAAGACCAAAAAGGAGAAGGAGGAAGAAGAGCGCTTGAAGAAGGAAGAGGAGGAGCGTGCGAAGAAAGAGGAGGAAGAGCGTCTTGCGAGGGAAGAAGAGGAACGCTTGCAAAAGGAGGAGGAAGAACGTCTTGCGAAGGAGGCTGAAGAAGAAGCCGAGCGCAAGAAGAAGGAAGAGGAAGAAGCAGCCGCTGCAGCTGCAGCGAAACCGTCGATATTAAGTGCCACCTCAGGTTTAAGCTGGGGAAAGGAGCCAGCTTCAAACACAGATGACTGGGCATCTTTTGGCGCGGCCGCTCCCGGCAAGAAGAAGAAGGGCAAAAAGGGGAAGGTTGGTCATTTCGGCTTTTTAGTTACACATAGCAGCACGCTAACTTACGACAGGCCGAGCCCGCACCCCCGCCTCCTCCTGACCCTCCAGCGGAACCGCCGACAACATTCGACGACATTATTCTTGACGAAGGAAGCGCTCCAAAGATTGACATGAATTTCGGTGATACAGGCGAAAAGAAATCTGGATTTGGACTTCCTGGACTTAGCAGTTGGACTTCTGGTTGGGGCTCATCGAACAAAGAGGCTAGTGCTGAAAGCGACAATCCTTGGGGTTCTTCAGATAAGAAGAAGAAGGATGATGGTTTCGACTTCGACTTCGATGCGTTCAAGAGCCCCCCAGCTGAGGAGAAGCCTGCTGAAGATGACGGATGGGGTGGCTTAGGCGCCACGACCAAGGTCAAGAAGAAGAGCAAGAAAGGGGCCTTGATTGACGACAGTGTACCGGAAGTTCCTCCTCCACCGCCAGAGCCTGAGAAGAAAGAGGAGGACGACTCATGGGGAGCATTCAGCTTTGGTGGCACCGCAAAGGACAAGAAGAAAAAGAAGAAGGGAGTGGTTGAGGAAGAGGCTCCACCACCTGAGCCAGAACCGGAACCTGTCGTCGATGAACCGTCACCTGTCAAAGAAGAGGATCCATGGGGTGGTGGATGGGGAGCGGCTGCTGCTGGTACCAAGAAGAAGAAAGGTAAGAAAGGAGCCAAGGAAGAACCGCCTCCCGAACCAGAACCGGAACCGGAGCCTGAGCCCGTACCCGAACCTGAGCCGGAACCTGAGCCCCCAAAGGTAGAGGTAGATCCTTATGCAGGGCTTAGTAAGTCACAAGCGAAGAAACTCAAGGCCAAGTTGGACAAAGAGGCGAAGTTGAAGGAAGAGGAAGATGCGAAGCGCCAGAAAGAGGAGGAAGAGGCTGCTGAGATCAGACGACAGGAAGAAGAAGAGGCAGAACGGCTACGCTTAGAAGAGGAGGAAGCGGAGTTGAAGAGGATGGAAGAAGAGGAAGCTGCCGCTGCCGCCGCCGAAGCCGAGAAGAGCAAGAAAGACGACCTCTGGGGCGATTGGGGTGGTGCTGCTCCGACGACGTCCAAGAAGAAGAAAAAGGGCAAGAAAGGTGCAGAGGAAGAAGTTCCGCCTCCTCCACCACCTCCGCCTGAGCCCGAAGTCGAGCCTGAGCCTGCTCCTGAGGAGAAGCCCGCCGACCCTTGGGACGATTGGGGCTCAGCAGCCCCTATCACGAAGAAGGGAAAGAAGAGCAAGAAGGGAGTCATTGAACCGGTCGTCGAGGAGCCGCCACCACCGCCAGAACCGGAGCCTTCCCCACCACCAGAAGAAGAGAAGGGGTCAGACTGGGGTCTGAGTTCGATCTGGGGCGGATCGAAGAAAAAGAAAAGGAACCAGTCGGTCGAGTTAGACGCGTTTCCTGCAGCTTCACCAGAGCCTGTCATCGAAGAACTCGCTTCCGTTCATCAACCCGAAGATGTCGAAGAGCCCAAGGAAGACGAATCTGACGACTGGGGCGCACCATCTTGGAGCAAGAAAAAGAAGAAGGACCCAAAGAAGGACGCGCCAGTAGAAGTCATTGAGGACACCATGACACCTGTTCAAAAACCAGATGAGGACGACCCTTGGGGTAGCGCAGCTTTTAATATCGGCAAGAAAGCAAAGAAGGGTAAGAAGGGGCTCGTTCCGCCTAACGTGCCCACGCCCCCGGGAGAGTTTGATGGAGACTTTCCGGCACCCAAAGAAATCGAAGCTCCTCCGCCAGCTGAGGACGAGGATATCTGGGGTGCTGCTGCTAAGGTATCCTCAAAGAAGAAGGGCAAGACCGTGGGCAGTCTTCTTAGCAAATTTGAGCCTCAACCCCCTGCTCCAACCGACACCTTCGAGGATCTCATATCGCTTGACGAACCGCCACCAGCTGAAGAACCAGCTGTGGAAGAACCGCCTGTTGAAGAGAAGAAGAAGAGTAAGAAAGAAAAAGAGAGCTCAAAGTCAAGTAGCATGTGGGGCTCTCTGGGCGGCTCTAAAGCGCCGAAGAAGGAAACTTCCTTGGAAAAGAGAGCGCGAGAGAAACGTGAGAAGAAGGAGCGGGAAGAGCAGGAGCGTCTAGAACGGGAGGCTGCTGAGAAAGAGGAAGAAGAGCGTCTCGCCCGTGAAGCTGAGGAGGCGGCTGCAGCTGAACAGGCACGTATCGAGGCTGAAGCTGAGGCAGCACGCATAGCAGAAGAAGAACGACTAGAGGAGGAGCAGAGGAAGCGCGAGGAGGAGTCAGCAGCGTCGAAGCTCGCAGGCTGGGGCGCCAGTATCTGGGGCGGAGGAAAGAAGAAAGAATCCACCAGAGAGAAGAGACTCCGTGAGAAGAAAGAGGAAGAAGAGCGTTTGGCGAAGGAAGCTGCTGAACAAGCAGAGAGGGAGCGTCTCGAGCGTGAGGAAGAAGAGCGTCTTCAGCGCGAAGAAGAGGAACGCTTAGAACAGGAACGCCTTCAGCGTGAAGAAGAGGAACGCATCGCGGCAGAAGAAGCTGAGCGTGCTGCTGAAGAAGAACGGCAACGTATTGAGGCTGAAGAACTTGAGGCAGCACGTAAGGCCGCGGAAGAGGAAGAAGCTCGTCGTATCGCTGAGGAGGAAGCTAAGGCAAGTTCTGGATGGGGCATGTTTGGTCTGGGTAAGAAGAAGGAGTCGACGAAGCAGAAGCGTGAGCGAGAGGCCAAGGAAAAGAAGGAGCGTGAAGAGAAGGAGCGGCTAGAACGTGAAGCTAGAGAAGCCGCTGAAGCCGCCGAAGCCGCCGAGGCCGCCGAAGCTGAAGCAGCTGCAGCTGCAGCCGCGGAGGAGGAAGCGCGTCTTGCGAAGGAAGCTGAAGAAGCCGAGTTTGCTCGCATTGCTGCTGAACAGGACATGGTCCTCGAGCCTGAGCCGCCAGTTTCCTCGAAAGAGAAGAAAAAGAAAAAGAAGAGGGGGGTTGTTGAAGAACTCCCTCCACCTCCTCCGCCTCCACCCGCTGAGCCTACGAACGATGACGACTTGTTTGATCTTATCAAGGATGAAGATGCGGGCGAGCTTTTGGCTGAACTCGAGAAGCCCACTAGGAAAGAACAGAAGGCCGCAGAAACAGGCTGGGGTAGCGCATGGGGTATCTCTCTCCGCAAGACGAAGCCTGAACCGGCACCCGTTATTCCCGACCCTGAACCGGAGCTAGAACCAGAGCCTGAGATGGATGAGATGGAAGAGCCTGAAGAGCCTCCAGAGGAGCCGGAGCCGGAGCCAGAGGTCATCGAGGAACCTCCGCCACCAAAACTCACGCCCAAGGAGGAGCGAAGACTCAAAAAGTCCAAGAAACATCGACACGCCGAGCCCGAGCCCGAACCGGAACCTGAGCCGGAGCCAATCGTCGAAGAACCTGAACCTGAACCTGAACCCGAACCGGAGCCTGAACCGGAGGTGGTCGTGGTGGTCGAAAAACCCAAGAAGAAGCTTTCGTCCAAGGAGAAGAAAAAACTGGAAGAAGAGAAGCTGAAAGAGGAGAAACGACTGAAGAAGCTCAGGAAGAAGGGGATAGTAGAAGCTCCGCCTCCGCCTCCGCCTCCCCCTGAACCCGAAGCTGAACCTGAACCTGAACCTGAGCCAGAGGAAGAGGTACCTGCCGAGAGGTCGCCTGGAGTTGGTGCATTCCCTGATGACGATGACGATATGATGGACTTTGCTGATGCGCAGGAGCCGCCACCAGAGGAGCCTGCAGAACCAGAACCCGAGCCTGACGTTGAGCCGGAGCCTGAGCCAGAACCTGAGCCAGTTTCCATTCTCCAGCAGTTGCAGAAGCTGAAGAAGACCAAGAAGAGCAGCAGATCAAGGGGCATGACATTTGACGACCCTCCACCTCCACCGCCGCCTCCAGAACCAGAGGCTGAACCGGAGCCGGAGCCAATTGTGGAAGAGGAAGAGCCTGAACCAGATCCGGAAGATGAACCTGAACCTGAACCAGAGCCAGAGCCAGAGCCTGTTGTAGTGGTGCCTGAGAAGAAGCTCAAGAAATCTAAGAAAAGCAGCAAGTCATATAGGCGCCATACAGAGCCTGAACCTGAACCCGCACCTGAGCCGGAACCGATCGTTGAAGAACCCGCTGAAGATGCAGATCCGGGTGACATGGATGACGAAGATGCAGACGTTAAACTTCCTACGCCACCTCCAGAATCTCCAAGAAAGGAGCGCGCTAAGCTGGGTCGCAGTGCTACCACAGCTGGAGGCTGGGGCCTCTTTGGTGCAGCCAAAACTTCCAAGACTAGGAGAGTATCCGGTGGTGAAGAAGGCGCAGGCAAGCCTGATATGCCACGCACAAAGTCTGCGCGAACCTCGTCTACTCGGGACAACGATATGAAGTCACGATCATCAGGCTCAAATGAAGTGCACATGTCTAAGCCAACAGTATCACGTTCCAAGTCAACACGCGCTGCTACCGGACTAGGTGCCATGTTTGGTGTTGCGGCGCCGCCCCCGCCTTCGCGCTCAAAGTCGCATCGCACCAAGACGTTATCGCGCCGACCTTCAATTGATCAGGACGCTGCCATGATGTCGCCGCCACAAACAGATACCGACGCGAGGGTGTCTTCAAAGGCCGCCAAGATGATGGGTATGAAAAGCTCGTCGCGCAGGACCAGTACAAGGGACGCCAGAGACAAGGGCAGGTCTTCTCGAGGTAAGCCGTTCCCCGCTAAGCATGATACGCCTGTAATTGGCCGGCGTAGCCGTAAGCAAACACATGGAGCTAACCGCATGGCAGCTGTTCCAGACCCATATCCTGTAGACGATGACCAAGATCTCGACGATGAGTCTCCTCCCCCAGCAACCCGTCCAGAACCATCGCGTCGCAAATCTAAGCGCGACTCAGCGCAACCCCTCGAGCCCGTGACTGCACCGCCTAGCGCTGACGATCCTATCATCGTCGACCCTATGGACCTGGACCCTGTCCCAGCTGAAGCTGAACGGCCCCGCCGCGAACGAGAGCGGGAGCGACCTCGCCGTGCGCGCGGCAACTCTGATGCCATCAACACGCTTGCTGGTGTCGCCGGCACTGCTGCAGCTGTAAAGGGCTTCAAGGGAATGTTTGGCCTTGGTCGCAAGAAGACTGCGCCGGCTGAAGAGGCACCCCGCGAGCGCCGTCGCACCGCCTACGAGACCGAAGACGAGCGCAGACATCGCAAACGATCAACAACCCGTGGGGGCGCAACAGAAGATGAGGCAAAGCGACTGCGACACGAGCGCCGCAGCTTGCGCAATCCTCCCCCCGAAGATATCATGATGTCTGGCGCGAATGGCACTCCTGACGATTATGATGCGGAGCGAGAGGCAAGACGAGCTGAGCGTAGGGCCAAGCGCGATGCAGAGAAAGGATCTCGACGTGCTGAGCTTGAAGAAGCAGAGGCTAAGGCAGAACGCCGCCGCGAGCGTCAGCGTGAGAATGAACAAGCGACTCTTGCGGAGAAGAAGGCTCGCCAAATGGCCGAATTGGAGCGGCGCAACCAGGAAGCCGAGGAGCAACTGCGCCGCATGGCAGAGAAGGAGGAACGAAAGAAAGCACGAGGCGGAGACGAACGAGAGCGCGAGAAGCGTTCTTCGCGCCGCAAAGAAAAAGACCGCGAAGAGCCCCGTCCGAAGACCGAACGCCGTCGAACAACACATGTGGACGAGGATGCAGAACGCCGTCGTCGTCACGAAGAACGCCGCGCTGCTAGACGCAACTCCGACTACCCAGTGCAAGCTAGCGGCGAGCCTATCACTGACTATTTCGACGAGCGCAACGGCGCAAGGCGCTCAAAACATCGCAGTTCGCGCCAGGCTCCCGAGGAAGAGAACATGCCGTACATTAATAACAAGAGCGGCGACAAGACCTCCTCTTGGGTCGAGTCTCTCGCCGAAGAGCCACCCCTCCCTCCACCCATCTCCGAAACAGTTCTCGATCCCGCCCCAGGCACCCGTGAGGAGCTCGATGACGAAGAAACTTTCTCCCAAGACGAAGACGTCCGCCTGCGTATCGCCGGCCGCAGGGGACCAAAGCGCGACAAAGAGCGCGCCGAACGCCGCAAGGCTGAAGACAAGGAACGTGACCGCGACAGGTCACACAAACATAGTCGAAGGGCGACGCACTATGAAGGCATGAAGGTGCCAGAAGAGGAGGTGGAGAGAAAGAGGACCTCGCGCAGGACGAGCTATGCGCCTGCGTATGAAGAGCTGCCCGTTCGTACTTGGGATGGCAGACCAGCCGTTAATGGCGGTGCGCCTGCTGTCAAGAGGGGAAGTTGGATGAAGAAGTTCTTCTAAGCTACGGCTCTTTTTCTAATCTTCTATCCCCGGTTTTGGATTTCACGATGTAATATGGATTCTACGAGATGACATTCTTGGATGTGTATATGTTTTGATTGGAAATGTTTGGATTATGGATGGAATGAAGCGAAATGGGTCTGATACTTTTGGATTCGTCCTTTTTAACGCATTGCGCGGCGTTTTCGTTCGCGGGTTTTTGTTCTTGGTTCCAACTTGGGAACTTATTCTTGTCTACTTTATTACTTTTATTCATGAGAACTAGTTTACTTCTTCCTTCATTCTATCTTGTTCAGCATCTTCTTCAGTCACTACATTCTTGTTATACCCCTGGGTTTGTCACATCGTTGCTTGAGTTTCTTGGGTATTTACGGAATGGGCTGATGGGGTGTGAGATAGATACCCACTCTCTTACATTATACAAGCCAACAGTGCAATCATGAATCGTGCTACCTGTGCCTACTCGTGATGTCGGTGCACATGTGAGACTTTGCTAATTCAAGCATGTGCAAGTGAAACTCTGCGTTGCTTAATCGTCGTTTGGTATATCAGATACTGCTTTAACCCAGCCACCCATGACGCCTATCGCCGAACCCATGCTAGTTCCTTGTGGATGCTATCGAACTACTCATAACCCTCCATGCTTACTATTCCTGCTTCCTGTTATTGTCGTTTTTCCCGCTCTGTACAATAGTGAAAAGGCCGTCAGAGGCCCATTTGTCATAGCTGGGCAGCTGCAGCGTCGACTTCTGCAGTTTCCATATCATCATCATCCTCATCGTCGTCTTCCTCCTCATCCTCCTCTTCGAATCCAGTCTCCATCTTCAGTGTCTTGAGTCTGTCTTTCATCTCGTCCTTCTTGTCTGCTTGCCATCGCGCCAGCGCTGCTGCAGAGTGTACCTTGAAGCCGAAAACGCGCGGCTCGTACCGCCGTTGCGACTTTGGCGGCAGCATCGCGGGGTAGACTTGGAAGAGGATGTTGTGGAACGAGGTGCCGAAGTAGGCGCCGTCAATTACGGCATGACGAGAGGACTTGGGGTTGTACAGGTCCTCGCAGCGAGCGCAGTAGAGTTTTACGGGTGAGGCGTTGGGGACGTCGGATTGACCCATGGGAAGGAGGGGTTGCGATTCGCACATGACGCGGGGGCATTTGCCGAAGTCGGATTTCTTGAACTTCTCGAGCTGGTGGTGGTTATGTTAGCATATGAAGCTGTCATGGGACAGGGCTGCGTACCATCTTTGCTAGACCCCTGGTTGTGACAATGTATCGTGCATGTACCAGTCCGTACAAATGCCGCGCCGACTTCTCAATCTGTTCCCGCATATCATCGTCACAGTCGAAGTCGAAGACGTCGGTTACAAGATCGAGTGCATATTGATAGTACTGAACTTCGGTGTTCAGACCCGTGAGGTTGAAGCGATCGGTGAGGTATTCTTCGTCAATCTCGCAGAAGTATTCGTTGCCTCGCGAGGATATGAACTAGTCGTTGGTCAGCATGTGTCTGAAAGCGCGCTCGCTGCTTCTACATGTGCATCGTTCTCGTGCCAGTCTGACCACCACAGAGACTGCATGGCCATGAGCGGACCCCACTCGGCACCGAAGATGGGTGCATATCCGGAGTCGATTGCATGAGGGCACATGCGTGTGGAAATGTAGCCCTTCTGGGCGCAGCCACCGCTGGCGCAAGGTCAGACGTGACCCGCAGTGAAAGGCCGGTGAGCCATACCATGCAACCAAGAACCTCCTGTCCCAGTCCCCTCCACTCAATCCTCGCAGGGCCATGTCGGGCGCTCAGAGGATGCCAATGGTGACAGTATAGGAAGCCAGGGTACTCACCCAATCTCGCCAGTAGCTTGTGTAGTCGCTATCCGTGTCGCTGTTGAAGTCGTCCATGATGCGCTTGCTTTCGGCGATGGGCTCCGAAGGATATGGGCGTTTGTATGTCTTCTCTGTAGGCTACGACCACCGGCGTGGTGGGGCGTTGCGATCAGGCGCAAGCACGGGTCGGGACGCGGTTGCGGAGTGAATTGCGCGCCCACCTAGTGGGATGGGAGTTGGTCGCAGCCCACCTTGTTTCTCCGCTCCGGTGGCGCTAGTCGTTTGAGGCGCGTGCCATCAACACGACAGCCCCATACTTCCCCACCAACCATCTCCAAACACTTGTGCATGGAGCAGATGATCTTGGTGAAAGATTCACATCCAGTAAAGTCCTCTAGGACGTCGTCTCATACGACACGTCTATCTTCCTTGGACGTTTGCGAGGTCTGAATAGATAGTCACCTCCTTCCAGTCGAGTTTTGTCTATACCAACTCATTCTATGCATGGCATAGAATGTAAGAAGCTAATTCACTTTTGAGCTTTTACTATCAAGACAGCACCCGTCAAACTCGGAGTTCGACTCCTTTACTATCACTCCATGTAGCACAACCCACTTTATCACCTTTAAAAGAACGCGGGTTTTTTTTAGAGTAGGCTATCTTAAGCTAGGTATGTCATCGCGGGCTAGGACTTTGGGATATGCTATATGAATACGAATGATAGTATCTGGATGGGAGCCAGCAATTACAGTTGTTGCGAAAAAGCTAGATTTTCATGAGATTTACCCCAGTCACATCGCATCCTGAAGGTGTTTACCATGCTATAGTCTCTAGTATGATAATGTATGATGCAGCGTATGCCTCTAGGGTGTATTACGGCTGGGATACAAGTTATGAGAAGGAACTTCTTCGCAGCTCGGAATCACTTACCGCTGCCATTTTGTTTGTCTCTAGCTGTCTCGAACCAGACAGAGTGTTTCTTATCAACCAATGCGCACTCATAGACCGTATTGCGCATCTCACCAGGTAGGTCGAGGAACGGGAAATTAATGTCATCTTGACAAAGCTGTGAAGTTAGAGTTTGCTCATCGCGTAGCCTGTTGTGTTGCTTAATCGTGTTTATGCTAATCATATTTGTAAGTCCCTTTGCTAGAGCGATCGATAATTAGACGAAGTATCGCTGGATGTTTGAGAAATTCTGAGGAAGAGGCAAGTGTAAGAAATAGTGAATCGAAGTAGAGAAATGAATTCTAGGAACGGTAGGTGTTTTATATGTCCTGAACAAGCACTAATCACCCACTAGAAAAGGTGAGTGTGTTATAGGTAAAAGATACGAATGAACTGGCAGTAAAGTAAGGTCTGGACCTACCAATGAGATGTAAGTGTACTCAGTTAGAGTTACCCCCATATGAGAGCTAATGATGAGAAGAGACGTGGGACAAGCCAGTCTACGCAGTATGAAGTGCCAAAATTATCTTTGATTTATCAATCCCATCTGAGGTTGTTGATTGCTCTCCGTATGTGCTGCGCTCCCAATGCCTCACAGGCCCCGGAATTATCACATTCAGGCCTTCCAGCATGTAACTGTTTCATCTCATCGCTCCAAGAGTGATTCTTAGTATGCCAGCTTTCTTGTCTTGCCTCGCTCTCCTTTACTAGATCCAGTAATGGTCGCGGATTGCTTCCTCCGCCATAGACCTCAGTCTTCAACGCAGTCTTGACTAATTTCTTCCAGTCCTTCCCCTCGATCTCAATATTGAATCCCATTGGGCAGTCAAGGGTGCCAGTGTGTAGATGCTGCAAAGCTGGGTTGTTGTCGCCAATTCGATATGGTTTCTTTTGACCCGTCTCTTCTAGGCGTAGCGCCTCGCGGTCGACTTCGATCAGAACTTTGTTGAAGCGTTCCACTACCGCTTTCATTACGGACACTATTGATTGCACATTCTGGATCGCTGAGTATGACTCCCTTGGACATTGATTACAGTGTATCAACTCCGAGAGCGATGTCATCGCTTTTCGTAGGGGCAGAACAACTTGAGGGAAGTGAAAGGTGACGACAGCTTGTAATTCGGTCAGGGTTAGCCACGTTGTTGTCAGACACGAACACTGCCCTGTGGTTGGTTGATCGGAGAAAGTATGGTGAGAGCCAATAGGCTGGATATCAGGTTGGATGTCAGGCGCCAGATTCCATAACAGTGGATCGACGGTTGTATCCAAAGTATACCTGCAACGGTTTCAGCATTCATCGATATCGATCCGCTGAATATCACATACGCATCGTTGCACCCGGATGGCACTTGGAACTGATCATGAAGGCTGAGGTCGTGATGTTGCGGTGTAATAATCTCATTGCCTGCCGAACCGTCCGATGATTGCACATCTTGCAGAAGCGGCGGTGATAGTAGGCTGTCGAGATCTGTAAAGTCTGGCATTCCCGAGAAGTCATTCCAAACGTCGACATGTTCGTCTCGCACTACTGCAGGTATTTCCGTAGGCTCGTCCGCTTCGTCCTCCCTCATCCTCTTCCTAGGGCGACCCATCTGCTTCTGTGGCGAGTAAACACACTCGATCTTCTCTTTCTGACAACGGACGCATCTTGGTGTATGGCCCGAACATTTCAACTTTCGTGTGCCTGGGTATAGTTGAGCGTCGCGCGGGGCAGATGGGAGCCTAGCTTGAGGTACTCACGGCACTCATCGCAAGCCGCATGGAGTTTTCCAGGTGGTTTCACATTCTGTTGTACCATTGTGCAGTGTCACAGAAATGCTTAGGCTGGAGAGGTGATAGCGCAGAAAGTGGGGATCTCGAGCAGATCAGATGTTGTTGTCGTTCCGCGTAGAGCCAGGGATGATGACTGGGTACGCCTAATCCGCCAGCTCTGCCATGCACATCCCCATAGAGAATGGTTGCGCAGGTTAGCCCCACTTGATGACGGGATACCAACGTGTTGGATTATCGACCGTCAACACATGAAATCGCAGACCCTCATTTCCTGTGAATGTTAGGTAAGCTGTTCGTTGGCGTGCTACTCCAACCTGAAACACAGCTATCCGCGGCCGTATAGGGCCGAATGAGGTGTCTGCAACCTTGGAAATACACGCAGTGACGGGCATGTCGCGTCAAGGTGTGCTGTCAGTAGACGAACCAAACACAACGAGAACTCGCAAGTTTAACCAAGCAGGTGCGACCGCTAGTCACTGGAGTGAGGCTGAATATGCCAGGATTCACGCGGAGCCGCCCTCATTGACCAATGCCATACTGGGGACTTTGCAGCATGTTGGAGGCTGAGTACGGATCCGAATATCGATAAGACCGTCAGAGTTACCCTGGGACCCAGTGCGCTGGGTGTGGCAGGACAACCGCAATGTTTCACACAGTTGTTCACCGCTCCTGATGCCAAACCTTTGATCTCACCTGGCTTCTCAGAGACTTTGCGCAATGGCGCCGGAGAATGCGGTATTGGCAATCAATCTGGAGAACGAAGGCGCATACCGCGCGCATCTGGCAATCTACGATTGATGGAAAGGGCGCAGCTGCTCCGCCTTCTTCTTGCATCTCTCCCGTCTTGGGATGGCTTCTTCGTAATCACCTCCACCGGTTGGAACAATGTGCAGCTGACTAGGGTGCCCCATGTTTGATGGCGCGCGCCCTACTGGTACATGCGCACAAAAGCTGATGCCTGATGTTTAGTGGCTGTGATTTGGATGGAGGCCACAGTTGACCATGGTCGCGAGGTTTGACGATTTTGCTTTGTATGGGCAAATGCTGAATGCGACGCCTCCTAGAGGTCGGGAGCAGGCATAATCAGACTTGAGACCCCATGGAGAGGCCGCGCAGCCACATCAAAGGACGAAAATGGAGCGTGCAGTTTGGCGAGCGTGATGCCTCTTTAACCGGATCGGGGCCTAGGGCTGATGGAGGATGGCGCCGGTGGGCGAAGCTATTGGTTGGGAGCCACCGACACTGCTGCACGTTTTGTGAGTCACAGAACTCGGGCCTTTCTGGTGCCGTGCTCGCTTCCGGTTACTATTAATCCCCCACTTCCCTCGCTGCCTGAATTTCTCCTTCCCACTCATCTCAACATACCACACCACAAAGCAATACACAAGACAGTCACGAACAATGGCTGCCTTTTAACTTCCCCCGCGCCTCTCAGTCAGCTAACAGCCGACACCTTGGATTACCCAACCATAACCACTTTCCCCACTTCAACTACAACCTCAGAGTCTTCCTTTCAGGAACCTCTGAACTCAAGTCTAGCCTCGCGCAGCTTTAGTTCGCCGTCTCCCCTCCCGTTCGACTTCACGTCGACCATCACGGCTTCCCAACAGTCATCATGGCTCTCTTCACCAGCTCCCCAAGCCTCTCGGCAACCAAATACGAGTCAACACGCATTCGCCCGTCCGCAGTCGGACTTTGTGCTCTACGAAACACCACAGGTCTCCCAACGGCCTCTGCGAGCACCGAGCGCGCCTCAGCCTGGGCATACGTTTAACAACGGCCAGCACTTTTACGCAAATTCTGCCCCGTCATCTACTACAGAATTCCAACAGCCACGGTTACGCCAACGTCCTCCGGTTCCACTGTTCCCCAGCTCTAGCAACAACACTCCCCAACTGCACAACGTCACAAACATGGCAGGTACGACGCACGCTTTTTCCGCTCTCGATCGCGAGCTCACCTTCCCCGCAGACTTGAACAGCAACAACTCCTTCGACTCGGGCGCAAGCCTGATGTCCAACTTCAACAACGGAGGCTTTTCTATGGACTCGGTGTCCGCATTCACGGCGATCAACGACCCTTCCGTTGCCGCCGGGTCTACGCGCACCGTGTCCCCCAAGGACATTTTTAACGATGCCTTTGGGTCTGCACCCCCTTCCACGGCGTTTACCAACCTTACTTCCCCTGATATTGGTGACTCCCCTTTCATCAACGACAGCTTCGAGTGCTCGCCAATGTTCAACGGCGAGCCGGTTATTTCTGACACGAGCGACTGGTTCTCCCTGTTCCCGGAGCAGGAGACCAAGATTCCTGACACTGTCTATGCACCTGCCATCTCCATGCCTATGGACCGCACTATGAGCAGCCAGTCTATGGAGCGATCCGGTTCTTCCAGCACCGGTTCTCCTCTCGTTTTGGACAACTATACTCGACGAAAGTCGTCTGTCACCAACTCACCTGCAACAAACGGCATCAGCAAGTCTCGTCGGCGCAAGGGTCCTCTGCCCAGCATCACCGTCGACCCCAGTGACAAGATTGCCTTGAAGCGGGCACGCAACACCCTTGCTGCCCGTGAGTCGCGTCAGCGGAAGTTTGACCATGTCAGCACCCTCGAGCAGCGCAACTCTGAGCTCGAAGCTGAAGTCGAAAAGTGGAAGAGCATTGCTATGGCTCATGGATACAGCGGACAGTGAATGTCCTCGTCTCTCTCATATGGTTCCCAGTGGTCGTAAGGAGCTGGTGAAGAAACCAGCCTTGCCTTTCGGCAAAAGTTTTCCTTTCCGTGTTGTTTCCCGCGGTATTTCCTTTCGCTTCTGTCGCCTTCCGGCTCCGGCTGGATGGTGTCTCATGCTTTGATCTTATATTGTTGTCGCCGGTGTGCAGTCTCCCCTTGTGGTTTTCGATTGACTCCGCCTGGTGTAGGTGGTAATGTGGTGTTGTTCATTTCTGATTGATGCATTCATAGTTGTGGAGCGCTTTCGTGCTGAAGCCTCTGGGATAGTCTCCTTGAATATACATGATGTTCACAAATGACTCTTTGGCAGTGACTCTTGTGACGTTCTTGACTCTTTGTGGCAGTGACTCTTGTGATGTTCTATGACTCAGCCCTGCCAGGCTGTAGCCGCGAAGATGTGACTGTTTGTTACAATTCACTGACACGGGGTGGTCTTGTGCATGTCGATGTGATGTGTATTGTTGCACAATGATATGACTTGCGATACGCTTTCTTCGATTGCTATCTTGGTGTAGTGCGCACGCCGGTCTGGCTAAGTGTTCGTGGTGATGTCCAATACAAGAACTTCGAAGGCAAAACGAGTCACTCTCGACCGCACCAGTAGATACTACAACGACATCTCCATGTATCTGAGGCCATTAATCTATCGTCAAGGCGTGTTCGCGTGTGGGCTCGCTCGCTTCCTGTGTAGTTCGTGGTGGGGCGTCTCCACATGGGATGCGATTCTTTGCAACCTTCCAACTTTCGTACTTCCAGCCTTCTTCCTGCTGTCGATGAGTATATAGAGATACAAAACGCTTTGCTATACATGAAGCAATCAATATCGTAATATCAAGTTGATGGTGGATGAGTATATGGCTAAGGTCGCTATGGAGGGGCTTTCCATTTCTTCAGGCGAGCCACGTCAGGACGACGAGAAGATGCAGATGGGTTAGAGCGACGTCGTTATCGATATCCACTTCTTTCAATGCGCATTCTTGATACCCTCGGCTACCTTCAAGACCAAGATTGAACACCGGTGTCGTATTGCAGCTATCTAGGTACTTGTCCTTCTACGGGTGGTCCCTTCCGTCGGGCTTGCGCCAAGCCCGCGACGGCGTGATCATCAGGAACTCCCGTTCGAGGGCCTGTTTGGTGATCGTGGTAGAATGCGCAGTAGGACAGATATATAATAAGTGTTGCGTCTTTAGAGTATAGGAATAATAGAGAGATAAATTATTAATTAAAGCAAAGCTCTAAACAGCATTGCTTTTATATAGAGAGTACTACTAGTGTACTCTCTTCTAGTCTAGTGCTTTACAGAGTACGAAGAGACAAAGTTTTCCTCGCTGTGCGTGTTTCTGCCACAATATGTTATTTAGGTTGAGCGAATCTTGGGAAAGTGTCGAGAAGGATTGCAAGATTTAGAGCAAGCGAACTAATAGACATGCTGTAGGCTAAGATCCGAAGAAAGATTCACAGTCTACCATCTTCAAAGCACGCTGTGCGCTTGCATGAACCTACGCTGTTTGGTTGCTGTGCGTACTCGCCAGCGCGGGTTACGATCAAGTCACTAACTTTAGCCCAGGCACCTTCACACGTATATTGACCAATCAAAACATCACTACGCGTCACCCTGCTCGGACCCTGTTCCGCACGTACTGTTGGAAAGAGGAAAAGTTCCACATTACGCACCCACCAACAACGACGCGCCGACCATATCTAGCTCTGCTTCGAAGCGCAGGACCTCACCCGCTATCATGGAGGATGCAGGCTCGGATTCCTCATTCGATCCTCACGCAGAAATACTAGAAGAGAACCTCATCAAATTACGTGGTGACCTGGCACAATTGCGTGAGGGGATTGGACGAACAACCGAAAGGTTAACAGCGTGCAAAGCATTGCTCGGTGCGATCATACAGAGGGGACTTGCAGACGTCAGAGCGAGTAAAGGCTATGTGAGTAGTATGCCAAATGCGGCTGATCGTCATTGACCGAAGCTCAGGAACTCGTCGAAGACGTTCGTGAGCTAGAGGACGGGAAGAGCATGACCGATTGGGTTGAGTACATGCACTGTGTCCACAGCGTAGATGATATGCGAGCTCGGTGGACTGTACGGGTATTGCAACCAATACTCTCGGCTTGCGCCGCCGCATCGGTGCTGGCGGGCAAAGCGTTCATCGTCCTCACCGAACCCAGCGTCAAAGTCGAGATCAACAACCCAACCTACGTTGTCCGCCTGCGCATGAACCGTATTAGCGACATCACGAAGGACCATCGGAAGAAAATAAATGAGTTGATCCTCCCCTATCTGTACCGGGCGCGCGCCGCTCTGAAAGCTTTCCTGGTCGAGCACAAAGGCAGGAAGTCCGCGATCCCCAAGGCCGTACTCACCGACTATCGGGCATGCAGCAACGACCGCGACGCCCGCGTACAATTCTTCACCAGACATTGGGACATGGCCTTTGAGAATCGATCGGATAATCGCGAATTTTCGACGTTCAAGACAAAGGCCTCATACCTGTTGACTCTGGCGCAGTACCCTCTGAAGGCCAGCGTTCACGAAGCGTATGAAGAGATGAGCACGATTATCGACTACATTGAGGAGAGGGTGTTGATTGTCGCGAGATGAGCTACATGTACTACAGGGCCTATGTCTACTGAGTGTGCAGGCAACGAACTGTCACCTGCGATTCCGACTTCCGAGTGGTGAAGATGTGTTGTGTGTTGGCATATCCGACTATGCGTCCGTATCAGATACAGTGGCCTTCAAAAGCTCGAACAACTGTCGTCTTACGACTAAACCCTTCCGCCACGTTCGTTCATGGTCGTCACTAGCTAAGTACCTAGGTTATCATCACTTCATGGTGTCTTCAACTGCCACCCCACCTCCAGCCGTGACTCTCCAAAAGCCAGTTGCTCCCATTATGTTGGCTGTTTCCAGATATATATGAACAGCAGATATGTAGCTCTTGTCTCTCACCTACTGCGCTCTCTTACTTGCCCTCTCGCTAAGCCTCTTCATATCCCGAGTGTCGACTAGCGACATCCCTATCTTGACGTATATCTCATCTCTCAATCTTTACTCCTCTATCTTCTCCACTCCCGACTCGATTATACATTGACCGTGCCGCCAAGGATAAGAGAGAGAGTCAACATGGTGAGTCAGAAGGTCCTGTGTTGTAAACCTGAGTAACTGATGCAAGTGAGCAGGCAGCCCCACGACAGGAACTGGCGTTTGAAGGTCGATACATGATCTTCGCAAGAAGCCACAGCGGCGAAGTCCTTGAGGTGACCTATTTCCCATCCAAATCGCGAAGCAAAAAGCCTATCCTTGCACCCAGGCCGTTCTACCGCAACCAACGGGGCACTCAGCGCTTCGCTGAAGACATCGACTTCAACACAGTCAGCGCTGAGATCGTTCCGGGAAGAGATGGCCATGGGCTTGATAGCATCACCAGGATCGCCCACAAGGTGTGGGAAACGAAGGGAGGCTTCGAGCTCTTGCCCAGCAGCGAGTTGAAAGAGTCCAAAGAGAAAAAGAGCGTCGGGTCCTCGGGCAATTCCGCCGGCGATGGACTGAAGCGCCGAAGGTATGAGATGCGGCGGAAGGATACGCAGTCGCCCAACAAGAAGCAAAAGATCGGCAATGCATCGACGATCATATCTGCTGAGCGTAAGAAGCAGGTCGTTGCCTCGTTCGAAGGTAGCGAGCCCATGGATGCACAAGACATAGTAGATTTCTGCCAAGTGCAGAAGCTCGAGCACCAGAACGGTGAAGCTCCAACATATGCGACCATCACCGCCGCACGAGCGTGGGCCAAGACTACAGCCAACAGTACTCCATTTGCGGCCCCAGAGTGGCTTCAATACAAGTATCCTGTGAAGGTCAAGAAGGGTAGGGAAGAGAAAGTCTCAGTCGATGCTCTCGAGCCGCGTCAGACCACGACGCCAGGTCTCCAGCCCTCTATGGGAGAAGCTCAGGTCGTTGAAGCTGAAGCTGCGCTTGAGGACCCTACTTGGACTGAGATGTTGGGGGCAATGAAGCATTGGATACCGGAGTGGCCTGAGCAACAGTGAAGGGAGCTGGATGGCACCAGAACACGCACGAAACGAAAACTGTGGGTTCGAGCTGGGAGCATGCTTCTGGATATTTTGAGGTCGGAGACTTCGCGGCGTGAGCTCCGGGGTGTGAGCTTCGTGGTATCAGGGCTAAGATACAAGGTTATGAGTGCGGAGGACAGCCGCGAGCGTCGCGTATGCAGTCTCCATGGGACCAGCCTCATGGGGCCAGCGTCGTGGATCCATCGTCATGGATCCATCGTCATGGAGCGAGCGTCATGGAGCGAGGAGATATAGAGAAAAGCATGTGGGCAGCGGCCAAATCTACCGAACTCATGGATTGAGTATCATTATTCCGATTATTTCCTACCATCTAGCATAGAAGATTACAATGAAATGAAGTGCACGCGCTCGAGAACGCCATGTTCCCGTTTCGTGATACTCGCAGGGCCCAAGAAGCAAGATTGTCAAGCTCAAAAGATCCGTCCTGGCTATGCAGGCTCGATGAAAGAGTCGCGCAGACTCTCTGCTTCGTCTTCCGCGTGCTCGATGGCCAAGTTTCGTGCGGCCATCATCTGCATTGTGTTAGTCTTTGAGACAAGAGCATCGTGGAATCATCCGATACGACTTACCAGTCCTACGAGATCAGCCTTTTGCCATCCAGCCACTTTCCTGCATTCCTTCTCGGTGACCGGATCCAAATCTAAGATATTGACAGCTTTTCCACGCTTTTCGTATTGGATGTCTAACACACGGCACTCGATCGATTTGGAAGCGATCATATGATATACGTAAACCGTTTTCTCTTGCGGAGTGCGGATGACCCTATCAGTACACTGGGCAGTGAGGCCAGGGTTCCAACACGGTGTAAGATGAATCACAAGTCCAGCGTCGGTGAATGAGCGTCCGAGTCCGCCACTCCGATTCGTGATTAGAAGTATAGGTGAGCCTTCAGCTTTCTCGAAATCGGCTACGGAGGTAGCAATTTCCACTTGCGACATGGTCCCGTCAAACCTAAGAGACGCGATCTTCAGCTTTTCCAGTAACGCGACTACTAGAACGTCCAACGTGCATAGAAACTCGGAAAAAACCACGACTTTCCCGTCACGTCTTGTGAGGTGATCCTGAATGATCTCGAGGGTCTCATCAATCCGCGATGAGGACCAATTTCCGTTGGAGAGACTCTTCTTGAACTTTTCGCGCTTCTGCTTGTGCGACTTGCTCCTGATGAACGTTATAGGCGCCGGGGCTTCTTCGAGTAGGTCGTCGACGGATTTATGGGCCTCAGCTTCCGTAAGTTCTCTGTCAGCATCGCCGGCGTCGCCATATCCTGCGCGCGGACAAGCAGTATGGACGGCGGCGAGTCTCGCATACGTGATCGAATTCAGGAGCTCTTTCTGATTTATAATCTCCTCATCCTCTTCGTCCGGCGAGGCCCTTCTTCCACGCTTCTTGCGTTTCTCTTGGCGTTTTCTGAACTCTTTGTCCCACTGCATTCGCACTTTATCCTGGGGCTCTCGCTCATGAGCTCTAAGATCATGCACTAGATGTCTGTGGACCCCTGGGTCAAGTTCGCCGAGCACTATCGTACCGTCGAACTCGTCGTGTCGCTTCAATCTGAGCGTGAAAGCACGAGTGCACAAATATAGTACCGCATTCAGTTGTCCAGACAGAACAAGTCGCGCGGACAAGTCGTTGGGCGGAGCCAGCATGAAGTACTGGGGGTCATAGTTAGCTTGGGTCCTTAATCAAAGCCGATAGAACTTACCTGTGAAAAGAAGTGTGGAATGCACAATGGCCTGACATTGAGCAGCTGCGCCATGGATCGGATGTCAGAATATTCATTCTGCAAGGGTGTTCCCGTGATGGGGAGCCACGTAAGAGCCCTGAGTCTCTTGGCAGCTTTGGCGATACCGGTGTTCTCATTGTTCATGCGGTGTGCTTCGTCGAAGAACACGCCTAACCAATATATCGCGAGGAGCGGCGAGCGGCC
>Ga0058698_10000502_pt1 | contig 21518 bp, 17 predicted proteins | sample AgamicAsSfe_FD_67288 | JGI IMG/M metagenome (GOLD analysis project Ga0058698, IMG submission 67288) | Agave microbial communities from Guanajuato, Mexico - As.Sf.e | ecosystem: Host-associated > Plants > Phyllosphere > Phylloplane/Leaf | place: Guanajuato, Mexico | collected 2012-05-30
AGGAAACTCGATCTTTATAGGCGTCATTATGCAAGTCAGGGTCGATAGTCCCACCGGAACATCTCAATGCGAACATGGGCGTGGCGAGGACGGTAGCATACAGCGGGAAGTACAGATTGAGATAGTCGCTAAACCTACGTCACGATCGATACCCCGGCATATGGGAATCGGAAGGGACCCACCCATGCACCATCTATTTCTTTTCCCGTGGTACGACTAGCGCACGAAAACACCGAATCCTCCGCAATTGGCATCTCACCACCTAGCATATCCTTACCTATGGTCGCATATCCCTATCCACACAGATGACCAGCGGTCTGATGCGGCGCTTTTCGACATCTGCCCGCACGCAACTTCTGACTTGCCCAGCACGATCGCTCACTGCGCCCCGGCTGCTGGGGCTCAAGCAGTACAAGAGGAACATCACAGCCGTAGGCGCGAAGCAAGCATCCGTGTCCAGGCACTGGTTTACTAGCTCGTCGCCATGCAAACACCCCGAGCCCGATGAGCGCGGGAAGGAGCGACTGAACGAGCGCAACTTGAAACTCGGAAACAGTACGTTGGTCCTTTGTCGAGCAGCGCATCAGGCCACTGACACGACCACAGCCATACGGGTGCTCCATGACCGCCTGCCCACGCTCCTCATATCGCCCTTGCCGCAAGACATCCTCTCCCCGCACATCAGCCTTCACCTATTCCCCTCGACGCATCCTCATCTACCCACCGTGAGCGGAAGGTTCGCATACGCAGCTGCACTGTGGACAGCACCAGTCGCATGGGGCCAGGTACCAGTACTCGGCAATGTGAAGCTCGAGATATTATCTGAGCGCATGGTCAAGAACGGCGCATCGTCAGCGAGCAACGTACGCAACGAGAAGCTTATAGTCCGATGGCAGACATGCAAATCGGAGAAGAAGGACAACGGCCAAGTCAGCGACGTTGTTGAAAAGATTACGAGCATCGTCGCAGGGTCGAAACGACCCCACCAGGAGTTTACTGGGCTCTTCAAGTTTGAATTCGACGAAGAGGGGCGCATCTTGAATCACATCATCGAGCATACAGAAGAGGGCCAGCATTGGGACAGGACAGCGAAGGTCATCAGTGTCACTGACTGGCTGCTGGGGCGGGCGTGGGGCAGACGTGAGGAAGTCAGCCCTAGTCTGGCATTTGCTAGATGTTGGAGGGAGAAGAACAGCCGGGGTCGTGGTGAGCGGCGATGAAGACCTTGTTGTTCCACCCTTGGACTTTCACCACTCTTGTACAAGACATGTAATCACGAAGTAATGCCATTTGGATAATGTACAAAATGAATACAATAACAACGACAACAAACACGATGACACAACAGCATCGACTTCAGATGCGTATCCGCCATACTGATGACGACGTGGGTCAAAAAGCGCATCGGAAGATATTCAGAGGGGGCCATTGGCTGGTGGCATTCTGCAGATGCGGAGGCCGGCCATGTGCAGGCCACTGACTGGGTGTTGGGACATGCATGAGACAGCGTGGCTGATGCGCACAAGATTGACAGCTGCCGTGCTCCGCCCAATAAACAGCCATGAGCATCGACCCAGCACTAGGCCAGGTAGCTTCCGCCTAGTAGCGACGACGAGGATCAAGCTTCCGGCGCATCTCCCACACTCCAACAACATCAATACCCCCATCGCCTCTCCCTCCTTCCTCACCGGGCCATCTTCCCTCCTCGAAGAGGTTTTTTCGCGTCTAGCCGCCCACCGCTAGTTGTGCGACTTTCCCGTGCCCGGCCGCCCAAAGCTTCCCCGCTCCATTACACGACAGCGCCGGGAGCTTCAGCCTCATACACCCAGGCAGAAGCCCTATACCCACGAGTGCCGCCCGTTGCGCCCACACAGCCATGGCGGACCTCTCGCAAAGCGGCGAATTGAGTATGTGGTCACTTGTCTTGACAGACACCCGCCTCGAACCCCAGCTAATGCGGCGCAGACCAGCCCGTTCTCAACCTGACGCCCGAGGAGAAGCGCGTCTTCCAGTATCTCTTCCAGCAAGCCGACACGGAGAAGCTGGGCGTCATAACAGGCGAGATTGCCGTCAAGTTCTTCGAGCGCACCAAGTTGGCACCAGCCGTCCTGGGTGAGATATGGCAGATTGCAGACACAGAGAACCGCGGTCTCTTGACCATGGCCGGCTTCTGCCAGGTCCTGCGTCTCATCGGACACTACCAGGCTGGCCGCGATCCCTCCCCAGAGCTGGCTTTCAGACGTATGTTCTCGACGCTTTCCGCCATGACTTTGCGCTGACGCTCATCTAGCCGCGCCCCTGCCCAAGTTCGAGGGCTTGAACATCCCATCGGCAGCCCCTTCTGTTCCTGCAGCTCCTAGCTTCTCCCCACAACCCACTGGTTCCATACAACCTCAGATGAGCGGCAACGGCCCCATCCGAGTACCTCCGCTAGTACCTGCCAAGGCTGCTGAATACGCAGGCCTGTTCGAGAAGTCTGGTGCCGTCAATGGCGTGCTCTCTGGTATGTCTTCCGACGACTTGTTAGCACACCTCTCTAACATATACCAGGTGAAAATGCAAAGGAGATTTTCGAAAAAGCGCGGTTACCCAATGAAGTCCTCGGCCGCATCTGGAATCTTTCCGACACCGAGCAGCGCGGCGCTCTCAATGTGACCGAGTTCATCATCGCCATGCACATGCTAGCCTCGTACCGAACAGGCAACATGAAGGCACTTCCGACTGCGCTACCCCCAGGCTTGTACGAAGCCGCCTCGCGACGAGGGCAACTCGCACCTCCCCCAGGACGTCCAGACCAATCAATGTCCATTCCACGCCAGTTCAGCGGCCAGCAAAACGTGCCACGGCAATCGAGTCCCCTTGGAAGGACGCCTTTTGGAGCACCAGCTCCACCACCTCAACCGACTGGCAGCGATTGGCTGATCAGCCCACAAGAGAAGGCTTCATACGACAACCTCTTCAAGACCGTCGACACCATGGGCCGTGGCTTCATTACTGGAGACCAGGCAGTGCGCTTCTTCAGTGACTCCGGGCTACCCGAAGATGTCCTTGCGGGAATATGGGACCTTGCAGACATTAATTCAGAGGGTCAACTATCCAAGGACGAGTTCGCGGTCGCAATGTATCTGATCCGTCAACAACGGAAAGGAGACCAGCTGCCAGCGACACTACCACCTAGTTTGATTCCTCCAAGCCTACGGACCGCCGCCAACCAAGCAGTACCAGTCGCTGCGCCCCAACCTGCACCACCCGTTCCTCGTGCTGCCAAATCAGCTGCAGAAGATCTCTTTGGCCTTGACGCCTTCACAGCACCGGCTCCTGCTCCTCAGCAACCGCAGTCGACAGGTGGCTCTGCTACGTTCAGCAAACCCTTCGAGGCCGACCCATTTGGAAGCAAGCCGACTTCGCCTACTTCACCTCACCCATTCCAGCCTCAACCGAGGAACCCTGCCTCTACGTTCAAGCCCTTCATGCCTAGCTCGTCGTTTGGTCAAACTCTTACCGCGCATTCTACGGGACAATCGGGTGCTTCTGGCCTGCCACAACACTCTACGCCATCCGCAATGGACGATTTGTTGGGCGGAGAGGATGTTGCTGAAATTAACAAGAAACTAACGCAAGACTCAACCGACTTAGCCAATATGTCGAACCAGATGACCACTCTGCGAAACCAGATGCAGGAGGTTCAGAACAAGAAGACCGCAACCGAGGGCGATCTGAACAGTGTCAATACCCAGAAGCGCGACCTCGAGCTCCGCCTATCGCAGTTCAAGACCCAGTATGACCAGGAGGTCAAGGCTGTCAAGGCATTGGAGGACCGACTGGCTAGCTCCCGTAACGAGACCCGGAAGTTGCAACAAGACCTTGCTATGATCGAGGGATCCTACCAGGATCTCCAGAACCAGCACCGACAAGTGGGAGGTCAACTTGAGGCTGACCAACGCGAGAACAACAACTTGAAGGAGCGTATCCGTCAGCTCAACGCTGAGATCGGACAGCTCCGACCTCAGCTTGACAAGATGAGGAACGATGCTCGCCAGCAGAAGGGTATGGTGGCAATCAACAAGAAGCAGCTTGCTACCAACGAGGGAGAACGCGACAAGATTAAGAATGAGATGAGCGACTTGACCAAGTCTCAGGAGGAGGGCACTCGTAGTCCCCAAGCCCAGACACCCGCCGTTGTCAGCCCTGCGGCTTCCACGACCAGTCAAAGCACGAACCCGTTCTTCCGCAAGTCCCCACAGCCTGCTGAGAACACCATGTCGCCGTCTGGCTTTGCCCGTGAAGGACCCCACAAAGACTTTGACAGCGTGTTCGGTAGCTTCGGCACACCCCAAAGCAGTGCACCTCCTGTGTCCTTCCGTCCCGAGAACCAGAGCCAAGGTCCTAGCTTCTCTGTCCCATCCGGCCAGTCGGTACAGTCTTCGGAAGGACCTGGTGTTCCCACACCTTCTACATCGCCTCCTCTGTCGTCTTACCAGGAGTCTCCGCGTGGTGCAGACCCACCAGCTCCTCCGGAGTCGCGCCAGTTCGGCTCTTCATTCTTGCCTCTAAGAGAGGGTGGCCAACGATCCGACTCTTTCAGCTCCTCTGTACGCGGGACTGCTCCTGCTAGCAGATATGGTGCCACTGGCAATGAGACACCTACGATCTCACAGGCCTCACCTGCTAGTACTCCTATAGCTGAGAAGCCCGCCGTAGAGCGCTCTGAGACAAACAGGACCGAAACCGACAACTTCAACCCTTCCTTGTTCAACAGAAACTTCTCAGCCTCCCCTGTGGCCAGCGTCACCAGTGACACTCAGCGCTCAACCAGAGCTGAGGATCGCAAGGACACCTTCACGAACTTCGGAGCACCCTCTGCTGGTGTTGGGCAAGACATCCCTGGAGCCTTCCCTCGAGACGGCGCTACGCCTCTCCAGCAGAACCAGACTGGAGAGAGCAGTTTGAGTGGTCCAAACAGGAACAACAACCGTGCCGACCCCTTTGGCAGCACCTCCAATGAACAGCCCCGTGGAGGTAAGGATGATTTCGACGCGGCTTTCGCTGGCTTCGGTCCTAACCGTCAGAACACTGCCACCGCATCTACTACGAGCGCAACTGCGGACAACTCCAACAAGTTCAACAAGGAGTTCCCGCCGATTGAGGATCTTGCTCACGATGATGATAGCGACAGCAACGATGAGCGGGGCTTTGACGACAACTTTACATCCGCGTCGCCCAATCAGAAGCGTACTAGCACCGGACAAGAGCAGCGTCCTCAGCAACAGCAGCGACCGGGTACTGCGTCGAGCGATGAGCTCTACAGAGCCCCACCACCGACTACTCGCCTGGACTCCAACATTGGTGGCTTGCCCTCCCCTAGCGCGCAAAAATCACCACCTACCTACGAGTCCAGTGTGAACCAAACCAGAAGTGGATCGAACCAATTCCCTCCCGAGTTCGGCGGCCTGCTGCCCTCTCGCGAAGACCCTACATCGCCAAGCTCGCCTGATACAGCGCAGGGCCCCGAGAAGTCGTACAATCCCCCCGGTGGTCACGGAGCTGCTCTCTTTGGTGGCCCGTCCAAATCTGCGACAACATCGCCCCCTCCTCTAGACACTCCATCGTCGACCGTACCATCCGATCAATACCATTCTGCTCTGTCGTACGGTGCCAATGACAACAACAACAACAACAAGGGTCCCTCGCCGTCTACTAACGCGCCCCAACTTGGCAAGTCTGCCTTCAATGATGACTTCGACGCCGGATTCGATGACCTAGCGGATGCCAAGGAAGACGACAGGGCTGATGAGGACTTCATGTTCTCTTCGCAGCACCGTGAAGGTCTTGACGAATTCAACCCCGTGTTCGACTCACCAGCTGCCTCCAAGTCCAACACCATGGCTTCGCAGCAGACCCCGACCGGCAAGCCGCGCGGCGATGACAGCTTCAGCGACTTCGAGCACTTGTCGCAGACTTTTGGAGGACAACCTCAGCAGCCTCAGCCCGCTGCCTCTTCTCAGGACTGGGACGCCATCTTCTCCAACCTCGAGTCGTCACAGACCGACAAGGGCTCGCACTCACAGCAAGCATCCACTGACTTTGGCAAGTCTGTCTTTGACACCCTCGACAATGAAGAGGCGGCCGCTTCTTCATCCAAATCGCATCAATTGTCTCCTCAGATGCCATCGCTTGGCCGTGCAATCAGCACTGGAACCGAGCATGACGACCCCATTCTCAAGAAGCTGACCGGCATGGGCTATGATCGCAACGATGCCTTGTCTGCGCTCGAGAAGTACGACTACGACATCAACAAGGTAAGCGGTGTAACTATTCTCTCAGATAAAGAAGCTAAACTAACATATTTGACAGGCCGCTGACCACCTGGCCTCTGGCGGAAACTAAATATCTTTGTCGCTGTCATCCAGATCAACCGTTCACGTACCACGGATCGCTCTTTTGTATGAGTAAATATGTTTAGCATGGCTTGTCACACAAACTTCATACCCTTGAGCGTTTACTCTCTCATTTTCCACCACCGCTGCGACGCACGCCCTTTCCTTTGTTCCGTTACTTTTCTTGTACTAAGCTTACACCTTGAGACGGCGGCTTTGGTCAGTCTTCGTGCTGGCTAGTAGTAGTGTGGATTTGGTCTGAGCGATGCTTTGCGCATAATGTTCGTAACTAATCTAATTGTTTGCTTGTGATGATCAACTTGACTTTTGCGTTACTGCGTCTTGATTGTCTCTACTTTGTGGGTGAACCAGAATGTTTGTTCGCATAGCACATGTATTGTTGACATGATAGCAGGCAGTCACGCCTAATTCTCATACCCGTAACTGAATCCGTTGAGGGCACTATCCTTATCCCAACGCCTTTTCAGAGCTTTGCGAACTCGTTTTTCGAGTAAGTGGTCTTCTACTACTTCATCCGCGTTATTTGCTTCGTTTGCGGCTGTAGGCAGTGCAAGGATATAGTGGGATGCGGGATCCGCGACGGTATCTCCTCCCTTTTCCTTTTCCATGTTGTTAGTGAGGAGAGAACGAGAAAGTAACACAATTCACCTTGAGCCACTCCTCCTTGGTCATGTAGAAGAAATCAGCCTTGTGAGACATCTTTGAATTTGAAGAGCAATAACTTGTTAGATTCCTCTGTGGGATTTGCAAACTTGTCCTGTCCCGTCCATCCAAGTTTTCATGGAGAACCTGGATCGCATGTCCCTTGTGCAGTAACTCGTATACGGGCCATCTGAGTAACTCGAGGATATTGAGCATGATGCGCTCGGCTCCAACTGAATACCAGAATTTGGTGTTGTGATATGGTGTAAAAGACGTGGTGAGATTGACGTGTATGTCCATCTTGCGCCGCTTTTCAGGGATGAGTTGTAGAGCTTGTAGGTGAGTTGCGACACTGGCAAAGTTTACGTCACGGGGATCCTCGAAATCGAGCGTAAGGTCAAGGCGCCGGATATGCTCGTAGGGCTTTATACCTAGGGCCAACGGGTCGAAGGTCAGAAATGGATATAAGAACTCCTCCGAGGTAAGTGCAAAACGATTCAAAGCATAGTAAGCTTCCGCTAGCTCTTTTACTACATCGGTTCCAAAGTATGCTGGGTCCATAGCCCAGGATCTGGGTTGAATTTGACAACTTTCGCCAAACATGGATAAACTTTCGAGATCTTCGGATTGCCCAGGCTCGAAGAAGCCAATTTGAATGATGCCATGGATGTCAAAAGCGTACTCAAGCTGGGCTGACGGTCCCACGATGTAAGTGTAGATCATGTTTCGGAGCTCTCTAGGCAACACGGCGTGGAGTTCGTTGGCCAGCTTGCGGCATCTTCTCCTTCCTGCAATTGCTGCCTCAATTGCTATTTTTCGCTCTTGATTAGAGCCGATATATCTGTATATAGCTGATCGTTAGCAACAACGGCAATGTAAACAAAAGATCTGAACCTCACTCATTTCTCCTGACTATCTCCTCCATGTATGCAGATGTGGTCAAATCACGAGGTGGATCGATGCAATCGACAAGAGAATTTCGTTCCTCGATGGTTGTATCAACGCCAATCAGATTATTGTAGATGGGAAAGAAAGGAAGCAACCTTGTCCGCAGCACAATGCCCCGCTCTCGCAGCAGCCTAGGATGCCAAGTCCAATCATCTCGGACGAGAACTTGGCGATACTGCATCGCATATGTCGAGCTTTATCACATAGGGCAGAATTTAAAGCCAGATGAAGCGTAACGGAGAAATTAATTAAAGTAATACCAAAGCCCATGGGTCCCGTTATATGGAACATGCATCATACGCTCATGCACATTCTTCTCTTTATCACATCGCAACCTAAATCTTCTTGTCATTAAACCTTCGTAACACCAGCAGCAACAGATTCGGTTCTCACAGCAGCATCAACTTTTTCTTCGTAGCGGTCAAAAGCAGCAGTTCCCTGGATATGACTATCCTCAAACACATCGACAGATGTGCTCGCAAACTTGCGCGCGCTAATTCGCTTCTCGAAGAGCAGATCTAGCTCGGCGAAGGAGCGGCCCTTGGGCTCAGGAAGACGGAAATACGTGTAGACGATACTTAGGAAGCAGGACCCGGCCCAGAAGAATCCGGCGTAGTTGCCCCTGTAGTTCATTTAGTATGTTGATGAGTAGGGGACAAGAAGCACTTACCAGTTCCAGGCTCCTGGGTTGAGCATGTAGGGCGTGAGAACGGATGTGATGATGCCGATAACATTGTAAAGGTTGCGACCGAGAACAACAGTCTTGATAGCGAGGCGACGTGTGGAGAGCTCAGCAACGAGGGAGTAGCACACGGTACCGACAGTCAGCTGGTAGAACATGGCCCACACTATCATCATAGCTCCAGTAGCCATAGCACCCGTTTCGCGCTGAGAGTCTGGCACCAAGCCAAGGAAGCCCATGACGAAGAGCATAGCACATAGTCCACAGAGACCTCCTAGATAGAGCGTTCGTCGTCCAAACCCAACTTTCATAAGGTACCATGCGCCAAAGACACCGGCCATGTTGATACCATACTGGCCCATTGCGAAGTCGTAGGAAGTTGATGCGGGTAGGCCAGCTTGTTGAAGGAAGTAAGATGAGTATCCAGAGAAAGCATTTCCACTCAGGTTCTGAATCGCCCAGGCCATGCACACGATCTCAGTACGACGCAAGTCAGTACCTTTGAAGCAGTCCCAGTAGCTAGCTCCTTGAGTGATCTTCTCCTCGAGAGCAGTAGTGTGTACCATCATTGCTACCGTTTCATCGGCATCGAAATCGGTTTCGCGGTCGAGGCTGGTAAGTCGAAGCAGAGCCTTCTTCGCATCGTCGATTCTCCCCTTACGGACTAACCACCATGGCGACTCGGGTGCCAGGAACACACCAATGATAAGAGGAACTGGCCACATCCATTGGAGCGCGTAAGGAATACGGTACGACCACTCATCAGGTCGGTCGACCATGGAGCGAATGACACCAATGCCGATAACTTGGCCTAGGCCCCAGCAGAAGTTGACGTAGGTCGTCACTAATTGATGTAAGCTTGTGTGTTGGGTGGTAGAGTTTGGATAAACGTACAGTATCCGCGTAGAGCAACAGGGCAAACTTCGCAAGCGTACGTGATTGTAAGCGTCTGGAAGACACCCCATGGGATACCACAAAGAATCTCCGCAACCAGCAAGTGCACCACTGTTTGAGCTGTGAAAAAGATCGTAGTGAAGCCAATGATTAGAAGCAAGCATCCCATGACAGTGTATCGGTATCCAATAGCCTCACTGATCCATCCGTTGAGGAACAGTCCAATGATCTCGCCCACAATAACTCCGTTCGAGAGTCCGGCTTGCCATGCTGCTGGAATCTCCCATGAGCCGTCCGGAAGCTGCTCGCCATACTTTTGCTTGAATTGCGGGAAACCGAAGAAGTTGTTCAGTAGACAAACATCGTACCCTTCCATGACGATACACGTGCTGATGAGGACAGACCATCCAATCGCCTTGGGATAGAGTTTGATGCCCTGCATCAGGGTCATCTTCCGTTCATTGTCGGTAGCGAGTCGTGCGTCGTCAACAAGTTTGTTGGCAGCGCGCTTGTGATCAGCCTCATGATCGAAATCATGATCCAGGGGAGGAGCCATGGTAGGCTGGATATCCTTCTCTTCCGCCATGGTTACTGTCGTCAACTTTCTCCAAACCAAACGATCGGGCCGATGGCGATCGCCTGAACTGTTCTAGGACGATAGTGGGGTCTGCGACGCCGCTCCACTCACTCTTGACCAAAACAAAAGTAAAGAATCCGGGGAACTGCTACCGTGACATTGGGTGGTAGGACATGAGGCGGTCTTTAAGCATAAAATTTTGCGGGGTCCGAGTATCGTTAGGGTAAGCGTAGTTGTAGCGGCGAACCATGCACGCCAGGGTCTGGGTCGCGTGCAGACAAGTGGAGCTTTCATCTCCTGCGGCCGTGCTCGAGTATGATTGGGTATCGAAATATGCGACCTTCTTGGTGTAGTTAGCCAGCTCGAAATCAACGCTGAAGGGCTCGGGTAATTCATCGCTCACTTGATCTCGTGCACCCACTGTGCATGCCCAGAGGCCTGTCCTCGGCTAGATCGCCAGTGTCGACGATCGGAGAGTTGGCCGACTAGCTGACCATTGAGCTGGTCGCATCGTGCAGACAACGTGCATGTCTAGGTGAAGACTAGAACCCTCATGCCTAAGATCGGCAACAGGAAACGGTATGTAAGGTGAATGCTAACAACTGTGATGTTGTCGTGTTGACTTGACCTTGTAGGCGTACGGGAAGCATCTCTTTACCTAGGTAAGCCTAGGAAGAAGCTTGCCGAGGTAGGGCCATGTCAGCTTCCATCCGTACCTAGCGGTGTAGCTTCAACAATGGCCACATTGAACGCAGTAGATGCTATGAATCGTACCAAAATTTGGCTTATGCTAACGTCGGTCTACTTAACGTTTCTGGGCCTGCTCGGTCAACTTCCGTTAAAGTACATCAAGCCGTCCTCTGTACGTCCACTGGCTGTTCAACATTGTCATGCTCTTCGACGCCCCTGACTACTTCGGGTACAGGTTCCTCCTTCCGCGGTTGTACCCTTCCGCCAAAGAACGCGAGTAGCAGCAAATCGTAAGTCGCTTTCAAGCTACCCGCTGCAACGAATGCGACCCAGAAATGATTGTTCCCAGCAAGTACACCAGTGACACTTGGTCCACTGCTCTGAGACAGCGTCTTGAGTATGTTCACGACTCCCATAACAGCTGTGCGCTCTCCGGGTAAGACGACGATCGAGAGGAAGGCTGATCGTGGCGCTTGGTCCATAGAGTTGAGCACTGAGCGGCCAACAAGAAGACATATAGTTAGAGCAAGGCCTGAAGGAACCGGGAGTAGCGCAAGGAAGATAGAGGAAGGTAAGTGAGTAAAGACCATGGCTTGAATCAAGCCGAGACGTTTCGCTAGACTTGAAGCGAAGACGTTACCAAGTGTCGATACAAACCTGTTAGTTGATTAGTGCATGGTTCTGAAGTTGGAATTTGCTTGCAAACATGACTTACCACGTTGCAGACATGATGCCGCCTAACTTGCCCTTTGGCAGATCAAATTTGCGTTCCATGTAGTAGTTGATCAAACTGAACGGAACCATCCCAGAGCCTAAGGAATCTAGAAAAAACAAGCTGCATAGCTTGATGAGAGTGATGCGACTTGACTTGGAAATCTTGCTAAGAGAATGCCAGAATCTCTTGGACTTTTTAGGGGATGGTTCCCGTGCCGCAGTGCTTGAATCCTCGGTTTCGTGACCGTTCAGTAATGGTTCGGTCTCGGGCGATGCAGCGGGTTTGTTGCGTTCATCGTTCCAGTCGCTATGTTCGCATCTCTGGCTCAAAAAGAGTGTCATCAAAGCCTTGATACAACCAACACCGGTGTAGATCCAGAATATCGCACGATACGCATCCAGATCCGTCCAACCCTCGATAGCTTGCAAGTTGTCGACAGCCACTCCACCAACGGCCAAACCCGTTGACGTGCCCAGTACAGCCAGGACGACGTACCAAGTGTACACATCTGATCTCTTGTCCTCAGCCACCAGATGCGCCAACGTCGACTCTTCGACGGCTCTGAACGGCCCGATCTCGTTTCCGCTCGGACTGATAACACCGATGATAGCTGCGAGAAGCAAAGCAACATAGTTACTCGTTGTGGCGAACACAGCGCCAGATATGGCCATAGACACCGCTCCGAGGAGTAAAGTGCGACGTCGTCCAAGTGTATCGGCGACGAGGGTAAGAAGAAGGCTGACGACTACGTCTCCCAACAACGTCAATGACATGAATAGTCCGATCTGTTCGTCTGAGAAGCCTTGCTCTTGAAAGAAGAGTGCCAGGATGAGCGCCACACTGCCATATGCGAAAAGACGGATGTAACGCGCCAGGATGATGATGTACACATCTTTTCCGGCTTGTTTCATAGTCGCAAGCCCCAGTTCGCGACCGAGCCATTGTGCTGCTCTGACAGGCGCATTTTGTATAGACATAATCCAGAGTCAAGGGTTGGGTGTGTTCGTCTCGAATGCGCCATTCACGTGAATGCGTTGGGCAAAGCGAAGGGATGGCGTCTGTTTGAGGTACTCAGGTCGATACACCAGGGCCTTAAAGCATTAGAAAGGTTAGGAAAACTCTAGAACAAAAGAGCAAAGAAAAAGCCTTGGTCGAACTTGCTTTTGCAGGCCGATCCAGGACCCGAGTATTTAGTGTTGTCCGGAGGGGATGCCTAGTCGAGGCGCCAGCATACGTCAGCGCCTGCATTCTTCCGGATACGGGAAGGAGCGAAGGGTACGCGGCATGTCGTACACGCCGAGAAGGGCGCTTCAAGGGCTGATTTTGGATGTCAAAATGGTCGCTTGATCCTCGAGTTGGACAGTCGGTAATTAGGTATGTTGGTTGTAACGAGCTGCTGTCTGTTCGATCCGCGGTTGATCATATTTGTGACAATACTGGTGTCTTCACATCACTAGAGCGCAAATTTCAGTTTGTCGAGCGAGCACCGAGAGCTATGAGGTAGAATCTGATTGCCCATATTAAAGAACACCTAAACACACCAAGGAAAGAGACCTAGTGGCCACCACAAATTGTAATGCAGACACCAGCACATCCCAGAAATCCAAACGAGAGCCCCCATTCTATCCGATCGGGTGTCGCCATGCTAGCACACAGGTTCGGAGTGGAAACGTGGAAACGGTGACGAATGGGAGAGACATGGCGGTCATGTAGTCAGTGAGCATTATGGTAGTACCGCACCAATCCTCGCATCGCATAAGAACGGGAGCTTGTTCCACCCACGTTGTATGCCGCTCGTCCGTAAACACTGGTACGTTTCTCCGACACATAACGACTCTTCCTCTTCTCTAGCAGCAACCTCCGCCAGATCCGTTTTGCACACCTTGGCCCTGGCCAATGGGGACTGTGGGCTTGGTGTTGGCAGTTGTGGTACCCATGCGCTCCTTAATCTGGCGGGCCATGGTTAGGAAAGCTTGCTCGACGTTGGTAGCGCTCTTTGCGGAGGTCTCGAGGAATGGGATGCCGAGACTGTCTGCGAACTCCTGGTGATGTTGTTAGATACTGAGGGTGCGTGGCGAGTCACGGCATGAGCGTACCTTTGCTACAGTGTACTCGACAACCTTCTTGTCTGCCATATCGGACTTGTTGCCCACTAACAGCTTGTTGACGCCTTCGGTTGCGTATCGGTCAATCTCCTGCAGCCACTGCTTCACGTTGTTGAATGAGTCCATGTCTGTGACATCGTAGACGACGCAGATGCCGTGGGCGCCGCGGTAGTACGAGGATGTGATGGTTCGGAAACGCTCTTGGCCGGCAGTATCCCACTGTCATGGCTGTTAGTACCTGCTCCCAGACACTGCAACCCCGAGTATACGCACAATCTGTAGCTTCACGGTCTTGCCATCGAGCTCGATCGTTCGGATTTTCTGGTCCTTGTTAGTTCATCGCCGGTCTAGGCTGCAGGTGCGCGGGTGAACGCACAAAGTCGACGCCGATGGTCGAGATGTAGCTCTCGGTGTATGTGTCGTCTGCGAAACGGAGCAGCAGGCAGGACTTTCCGACACCAGAGTCACCGATGAGGAGAAGCTTGAAGAGGTAGTCGTATCTGTTGTAAGGCGAGCCGTCAGCGGGAGCCATCCATGGCGGGGACGGCAGCAACAGGACTGCAGCCGGGATAAAAAGTACTCTGCAGGTATCCAAGTTAGCATGGTCCTAACCCCAGATTTGGCGTCGCCGTTCCCCAGCCTGTGGCGGTGGGCGTCGCGCGGAGGTTACGTACCACTCAGGGTTCATGATGGCGGTGTTGCGGGGTTGAGAAGAAGGTAGAGACTATGGATGTAAGTTGGGGGGTTATCAAAGGCAGTAGTCGTGGGGGTATCGCGGGTCGTCGAGGCGGACGGTGTTAAGTAGAGGTGGACGAGGTGCAATGCGCGGATACCAGATGTGAATTAGCTTGGCATTCAGCCCAAATCCGTGGTCACAAGTTGCCGTAGCTCGTCGCGCCATGGGAACATCACATTCACGCCTGCTGGTCGGCCGCCTAACTTTCTCCAGTGAGATGCCTGCTGCGCTTTCTGACGTATGACACCTAGTCTGCCCCGTTTCATTCCAGGGCTCTGAGACAGTGGCAGATCATACATCATAATCCAGCAGATGCCATCGGTGCACGCACGTGACAGTCACCAGGGTCCACGGGTGTCAGCCAGCCATGGCACGCATCATCATCATCACTTTCAGTCCGCAAAGGTGCCATTATTCGGCCTGAGTTCGCTTTTTCATAGAATGGAGAATGTGTCGTTCGTTCGCAGGAGTATGCGCTTCTTCGTACGTCGTTGCCTTTGACGTAGCCCAACCTGCTAGTTCTATAGCACCGGTAAACCCAAACCTCCCATATATTACAGACATCAGGATAAGTTCATCGCAACACATTACATTATCTTGCCAAAGGCAGGGATCAGCGTTTGGGCCAACCAGAAGGAAAACACGAGCTTAGGTCCGGTCATGAGCAGCTTAGGTGTCAGTCCCTTGAAGAAGGAAGTGAAGCCCTCGTGCTTCATCATGTTGGACACGATCCTGAATCCACTCTCGGGGTTCTCAAAGTTCCTGTTCTGAATACGGGTCTTGATGACATCGAGAGGAGCAGAGACGACGAGCGACGCGCTAGCTCCGGCGATGGAGGCAACAAAGTTTTGCGACCATGATGCCGAGTTGTAGTCGGAGAGCTTGTAGAGGTACTCCTTGGCGACGGCGGAACCACCGAAGAGCTGTGTTTACATTAGTATATGCTTTCTTTTTTCGTAGAGTGCTGGAACATACCGCAAACGAGCCTGGCGCGTTACGTGCTGCGGTCCATCCCCAACCACGGTACAGTCCAAATCCTTCGTCTGAGACAATCTTGACCAGACCACGGCCTCGGAAAGCCTCGGGGTTTGTTTGTCGCTTGATCTTGAGTACGTCCAATGGCAGGAGAACGATCTCACCAATACCGATAATGGAACCTGCAGTTGCGTGCATGATGGCCTTGCCGTTGCCCTTGCCGAATGCGCGGTCGAAGCTGTCACCGTGGTTGTGCGCGAGGTAGTCCCGTACAAAGGGCTGTCCGCCAAACTTGTATACTCGCTGGAGCACCTTGTATGCGGCAGCGTAGCCGAGACCGGGGAAGAGAGAAAGGAAACGACCACCGACCGAGGCGTTGGCCGCGTCCCTGAAGACGACCTTGTTAAGATGCGCTGCGTTTTCAATCTGCAGTTGCTCGAGTCAGACATGATCGTGGGGTAATTTCGTGGATATGTCGCACCTTTCCAATGTTGCTCATCAACCTCTTCGCTGTGGTGTCGACAGGGTGGAAGACCATAAGCTCTGCGATACCCGCACATCCTATCCAAGTCAGATGAGTGAAATTGCCTCAAGAATGCCATATGTACCTGCACCCAATACCCTAGCTGTGTTGGACTCCCTCTTGTACACCTTTGCGGACGAGTTGGTGCCGGCAGCGGCTTGCGCAACCTTTGCTACGGCTTCGGAAGGTGATGGCGTCATGATCGAAAACTTCGAGCAACGAGGAAATTGAGAATTGACAGACGTTAGAGGGAGCAACAGCGCAAGGCGATTGCGGTACCGAGCAATGAAGAACGGGAGCTAGAGATAAGATGCCCAACGATACCCGCTCCAAAAAAAAGTCGTCGGGGAAGCGAGTTCAATGTCCGGTGTCGCCCCGCCAAGCCGCGCTACCATGCATATCCTGGGGAGCCCTCCATCTTGACATTGGACAGAACACCGGCATTACCAGAGCTGAAAGTAGTCGTGTCGTATTGAACGCCCATCCTGAACCTTATACTCCTCCAAGTCATGTTGCATGCTTTAGGTAGACACATACACTATCTTTCATCTTGCTAGCCAAAAAATGTAAGACCCCACAAATATCTTGAGGGCAGGTTAAAACCGGTATCATGTGTACTCGGTCGTCATTGTTCACCTGCTTGAGTGGTTGGTTACACCCACAGGACTAAAACGGTCCGACCATTGGTATCTTGGAAGTTGCCATGAGGCTGTGCAACAACGACAAGACTTAAAGACATAAGGCGCGCAGTCAGCGGGTCTTGGGAGTCTTCCTCGCACGCAACCTAACGACAGAACATTCAAGTTCCAGGAAACCTCCCAGAGCCCCGCCAAAATGTTTGATAAACTCCGAGGCAAGTCGCCCTCCGGTCATTCCAAAGGGGAATCAATTGACGACACCCCCAATGATTTATCTGCACCCCCTCCACCTGCCTACACAGCAGCTTCCTCCTCCGGATCTGCATCATCAGCACCCGTGCAAACACGTTTCGCCTCTTTGTCTCTCCACAAGGAAGACCGTCTTCGTTTCCTGCGCTTTCCCGAACCCATCATCTCCAGCTGCCGCGCAACCGTTCTAAGAACCTGGCCTCAAGGTATCGACGAAGAGCGCCGATACGCAAACAGTCAAGAGATAAAACTCAATGGTTACCCCTGGCGCGGACATGGAAAAGAGGGGGTGCACGCACGACGTCTGATGAACGGTCTGTTAGCAACACTACACGCCTCAGGGTGGCTCTTAACACTTAACACCGATATAAGCAAGAGTGCTGTGGACAAAGATACCTTGCTCTTCCGATACCAGAGTCCACCTCCATCGCCGCACGAATGGTGTGTTGTGTCGTTCAGTCGGCAAGATCGGCTGCGCTTTATGGACGCACCTGCTTCGTTGTATAGCTCCCTCCCATCTCGTGTAGGAGCCAACTGGATTTCAGCATCCGAACAGCATTCGCCTGGGATCTGGGAATTTAAACTTAAAGGCTACCCATGGCAAGCTAGTGGCGAAGAAACAATGAGGGTCAGAGAATTGTTGATAGCACTGGTAGAGATGTTGGAGGAGGAGGGATGGAGTGTGTATGCTAGTATCGATCAGAAGAGTAGCGGAGGGCAGGGTGTGAGCGAAACGGATACTTGGCATTGCTGCAGAGCGAAGGGGTGGGAGAAGGGTATGCCCGTCTATCTTCGCTGACGTGGAGGGGAGCGAGACACAAGGGGTATTGCGCTGGAGATCTCTTAGGTCAGTTTACGAGTTTTCAATGTAGAACTACGTGTTTCCTGAACAATGTGTTGCTTGCTTGAAATAGTCTAAATACCACAACGCCGCTTATGCATATCATCAAGAGGGTATACACGAATGTTACAAGCTAATTTTCAAGCTCCATGACGCTCAAGAGGGAGGGCTGCCAATCTCCTTCTTTACCCAGTTCTCCAACCCACCAAGAGCAATGATCTCCTGCACATTGGGAGGCAGCTCGCCGACCTTGACGTTCCACTTGGCGCCATTGGGTCCTTCTTGTACGGAGACAGTACTCCTGCGAACGTCCCACTCAAGAGTCCAGCCGGTGCGGCGGGTCAATTGCTTGGCTTGGCTAGGCTGAGCAGCAGCAGCCGGGGGTGGTGAATCAAGCGACTCACGGTTGTTTGAAGGCTCCTTGATAGCTTGCTGTGATGACGAAGCGTCTTGGGAAGAGAAGACTTCGCGGAGGCGGTTGGCCAACTTGGGGACCTCGACACCCATCAAAGCATTGTTGATGCTGTTGCGGCTGAAGATGTTACCGAAGCTACCAGAGACGACGAGCGGAATACCCTTTGCCAGGATAGCAGTTGCAGCCTGTTCGCGACTGCTACCGCAGCCGAAGTTGAAACCTGAGACAAGAACGTCACCAGCTTTTGCAATCTGGCCAAAGTTGGGGTCGTAGTTCTCCATGCACACTTCCGCCATCTTCTCGCGGGTTACATCGTCTTGGTATGTATATTTACCAGGGTAGATACCATCGGTGTTGATGTTGTCTGCGTCGCAGAAGACAATCTCGCCGCTGATCTTCTCGGGGAAACCAGGGAGGATCTCAGTCAAAGGCTCAGCTTCCGAGCCTGGTGTCGCGGGCGGATCCACGGATTGTGTTTCGGGCTCGGCGTTGCCAAAGGTATCGATAGCAGCCTCAGCATCCTTGATGGCCTTCTCGAGCATGTCTTCGATAGTCATCATACGCTCTTCCTCAGGAACACCATCGCCCTCTCCCCGCCGAACGCCTGCATAGCCTTCAGGAGCCTCGTACCATCCAGGACCTGAAATTTTGCCCGACAAAGCACTTGCTGCAACTACTTCAGGGCTAGCAAGGTAGGCCTTGGCGTCAGGCGATCCCATACGACCCTTGAAGTTACGGTTACTTGCGCTAATACCAACCTCACCAGGCTCAAGGAGACCCGTACCGAGTCCAATGCAAGGACCACAGCCAGAAGGCAATGGCTGCGCACCAGCTTCCAGGAGCGCCTGCCAGTCACCGGCCTCTTCCGCGGCTTTTTGTTCAGGAATTGACGCGGCAGCGATGTAGAAGTTGACATTGTCAGGGATTTTGGGGATCTTGCCGCCGTTCAGAACAGCAGCATCTTTGAAGACGTTGGCGGCGGCAGCGAGATCAGAAGCGCGGGAGTTGGTGCAAGATACGAGGTATGCTTTGTTGATCGGGATGTTCTGGCTTTGGAGTTCAAGCAGGGGAGTGGCAACCTTGACCGAGTTTGGGCCGGAGACATATGGTGACAGAGTGGACAGGTCAAGGAAGAGCTCTTTGGCATAGACGGCTCCCTTGTCCGCAGCCAACGCAGGCTTGAAAATGTGACCCATCTTCTCTCCAACAATGCCAGTAGCAGTGAACAGCTGATCAATACGTTCATGAATAAACTGCTGCTGGTGGTGATCCTTGGCTTGTCCCTCTCCCATGGCGGCTAGAGTCGCCCTTGCGCGAAGCCAGCCGTGGAGGGTGGAGTCGATAGGGAAGAGTCCAGTGAGAGCACCCCATTCAGTTGTCATGTTCGCAATGGTAAGGCGATCATCGATGGGTATGCTACCAAGGGTCTCATCGGTTCCGGTGAACTCAATGGCGTGGTTGAGCACTTCGTCCTTGTTAAAGAGACCTGCCAGAGCAACAATGACGTCCTTGCCAGTCACGCCTTGAGGCATCTTGCCATTCAGAGTGACCTTTGCGACAGGTGGGATTTGCCACCAAGTCTTGCCCGTTGCCCAAATACTCGCAGCGTCTGTTCGCACGACAGGTGTACCCAGACATCCAATACCGCCGTACATGTTGGAATGACTGTCGGAAGCCACAGCGAGCGTTCCTGGCCATGCGTAGCCCTCCTCTACCATGATCTGATGGCCGATGCCTCGTCCGGCAGGATAGAAGACGACATCCTGCTTCTGTGCAAACTCCTCGATTTGGCTGTACTTCTTCAAGTTCTTCTCCGTCTTGTTTTGCACATCGTGGTCGAGAGTCATGACGATTTGCTTTGGGTCGTTGATCTTGGTGGCTCCAATGCCCATGAACTTGAGAGCGACGGGCCATGAGTTGTCGTGTGTCATGCATTTGTGTGGCTGCAAAGTGACATAGTCGCCGGACCTGAGGACTTTGCCCTGCGCAACACCGACGGCATGTCGTTGCACAATCTTCTCTGTGAGCGTCTGCGGTGTCTTGGGCGTCTCGTTGAGCGAAGAGAGGAAGCTTGCCGCGGGGCTCTCTTTCATCGAGGGAAAGACATCCTGGGCCTCGCGACGGCTAGCGGTCGTAGCAAACGTCCGTGGCGCGAGACATGGTCGAGGCGAGAACGAGGCGGCACGAAGAGCCAAACCTGCTCGAGGCTACATTTGCAACGTTAGACGGGACGGAGCATGAGACCATGTTTTACAACATACTGCTAGTTGCCTGCGACCCAAGAGCCGCGCTGCCCGTAGCGACATTGCCATTGCTGGTACTTGGAGGATGGCAGCAATGTGGTGTATGCAATGGTGAATGCGCGCTTCCCCGGACAAAAATTCCCCACCGAACTTCGGCGCCAGTCATCCATTCCCTCGCGCTGCCATTGGACACAGCCAGACGCGCTCAATTGCTTCGCATAATGCATTCAACGCCCACGCGGGGAGCATGTAGCATCTGTAGCGGACCATACTTGAGTGCTCTGCATACGTGGCCCGCCATGTCCATATTGCATGCTAGCCCGAAGTCGGAAGCAGCTGTTGGTAAGAGGCGGGCAGTAGAGTCATTCTCCGTATGACGCGACGTGAGAAGACTTTCTGTACAAACCGCCCCTCTTTGCTCAATTTCTCTCATGTCACTTCGATTCTCCTCTGCACACAACACTACTAACCTCCAAATCCGTCGTCGCCATGGTCAACCGCTCTGACGTCAACTACTTTGGCGCTGGCCCTGCACCCTTGCCCACCGAGGTCCTCGAGAAGGCCTCGCAGGTGCTCCTGAACTACAAAGACAAGGGCATCGGTCTTTGCGAGATTTCTCATCGTTCGCCAGAAGCCAACGAGATTCTTGCAGACACCAAGAAGGCACTTGCTGACCTGCTCGAAATCCCTGACGACTACGAGATCCTCTTCCTCCAGAGCGGCGGTAGCGGCGAGTTCAGTGCGACCGTATACAACCTTGTCTCGATATGGGTAGAGAAGAAGCGCGCAAAGATTGCGGAAGAGGTGGGCGACAACAAGGATGAGCTGATGAAGAGGCTGCGCAAGGTCGTCGATGAGGAGCTGAAGCTCGACTACCTCGTCACCGGCTCTTGGTCGCTCAAGGCATCGCAAGAGGCAGCGCGTCTTGTAGGAGCGAAGCACGTCAACGTAGCCACCGACTCGCGCAAGGTCAATGACGGCAAATTTGGAAAAATCGCCTCTGAAGACCAGTGGAGCCTCACACCACGTTCCAAGGGTGGGCCTGCCTTTGTATACTTCTGCGACAACGAGACAGTAGACGGAGTCGAGTTCCCGTCTTTTCCTCAGAGCCTCGAGGGCGACGACGCGCCATTGGTCTGTGCCGACATGTCGTCAAACTTCATCTCCCGGAAGGTCGACGTGCGCAAGTATGCCATCATCTTCGGTGGCGCCCAAAAGAACATTGGCAACACCGGCATCGCGATTGT
>Ga0058698_10000505_pt1 | contig 21464 bp, 26 predicted proteins | sample AgamicAsSfe_FD_67288 | JGI IMG/M metagenome (GOLD analysis project Ga0058698, IMG submission 67288) | Agave microbial communities from Guanajuato, Mexico - As.Sf.e | ecosystem: Host-associated > Plants > Phyllosphere > Phylloplane/Leaf | place: Guanajuato, Mexico | collected 2012-05-30
GTGGGAGGGTGCTCTTGGCCGAGGAGGTGCTTGAGGAGGCAAAGTGTGGTGGCGACTTACGAAACAGCGGCATAAGTATAACTCGAACAAGCCGACAAGCAAGTATCCACGTCCTCAATATCCCAGAGCACAAATTCAGTGAGCATCGCACCGCTGGCTGTCTGGTCAAAAGCACAGGATACGAAATTGAACTCCGTCAAGTCTAGACCGAGCTGCAGATCCAGGCTTGGGGTGGTCGCGGTGGCACATGTTGTTGGCTTTGTCGAGTTGTCCGTCCAAAGCGCGTTGCCTGGGAATCAATTATTAGCTTCATATCTACCAATCCACTCTGTCTGCGGATCTGAGATGCTTCACTTACAGCCTGGCAGCGCAGTCAAAGGCCTATTATCAAGCCCGACAGGTTCATTCGGATACATTCCAGCGGGCATGCAAGGTGGGATCTGAGTGCCGTTCCAGCGACTGAATGTCTGGCACTTTTCGATTCCACCTTCTGCACTGTTGCAGGTCGGGTCGTTGATGGCGTTTTGAAGGAGCGTGATGTTCCAGCCATTAGCAAAGTCGGCGTGGAGTCCGAAGCCCGAGGTGTCGCCCTGAGATGTGTGAGTTTGTGGAAAATGAGCTGTGGTTAGGAAATACGAACGAATGACAGAACCCAGTTGTCGGAGCGGGTGGAGTCGAAGGGGAAGTCTGAAGCGGGACGTGTAAGTTTCTCTTCGTATGTACTGTGAAATGGCTTCAAGTCATTGACTCACCTTGGACGGGGTAATAATATTCCTGCAACAGGTGCATGAATGCGTGAGGGTGCGAGCTTGGACAGACGTGAGTGGACCAGTTGGGATAAACCACATGCGACTATACTCGTTAGTTCTCACCCGAGGAGTGCGAGAGGCCATATCACAGCACTCACATAATCCGAACTATTCGCCTGATCAACACCATCCCAGCAACTCGGAAAGTCAATCGTCGTCCTCAGACTCTGATCACAATTGCCAAGACCATCCTTCTGAAAGTCGCGCATGTCATGAGAATACGGGCTATTGCCGCTGGATCTCTGGCATTGGAAGAGACCAGCAGTAGACGTCGGGTCGGAAGAGTTGATGGATCGTTGATACATGTTTCCAGCTAGCATGGTCAGGCCTTCGGGAAATGCAACGCGAGTGCTGGAGCCGGCGGCGTTGTTTGGGTCGTAGCTGAAGGTGGTGAATTGGTAGTAGACGTGGAAGGAAGCTAGCATCAGCGAGTAGTTGCTGGCGCCGTCGTAGTGGTACATTGCGGGTGTCTGTGTGGTGCGATTAGAGCTAAATATTTTGCGCAGTCGAGCTTGACGCCACTGACCCAGTAATTTGAGAGGTCGTCCTGAACGATGATGTTGCTGCAAGTGCTTTCACGGCGCAGAGTGTTGTAATCGTAGGTCGCTTGCATCCCATTGCTGCCAGAGATCTGATGGACGTGAGGGGAAACGGCACCAGGTGCGATGATAGGATCGAGACGGCCATAGGACATCATGCCAGGAAGTCCTCCGTACGCATAAACTGAGCGTGTAAGAAAAGTGCAAAGGGAGTCTAGAGTGTTGCGACTTACACTCCCATTTTCCAGCCGTCGCGGCGAAGATCTGAGTGGGTGCCAGCACCACCGAGGCGATGAGTGCCGCAGACACGTACATCGTGATTGAATGTAAGGAGAGACTAGAAGAGGAAGAGACAGAGGGAAAGGGAAAGGGAAAGGGAAAGGGATATGATATGTGCAACTTCCTCCTGGGAATGCGACAAACGGATGAGTGTGTAGCTTGTGTGTGCAAGAGAAGGAAACTGAGGTCAAGAGAAACAAGAAGGGCCAAGACATTAAGAGGCTACGGACATGGGCGGCAGAGGAGCAGCTAAGTATTTCCTAGCGCACGCCACTGTCGTCGTTCCCTCATCCCTCGTCGCTAGTCCTCTCCTTTACAAAACTCATGGGAACTCGCTCCGTCCCTTCGAAGTCCATCGTAGAGATGAAATGCCATCCGTCGGCAGGCCAGGCCAGGCCAGTAATCTCCGGACTGCCCCTGTTGTCAACACTAGCTAGAGGCTAGGGAGCTGATCTTGTTTAGCGGGGCCAAGGAGGCTGAAACGCGATTCAGTCGCGTCATGATGAAACGTCGTTTCTTCGCGCCGTTTGAGAGAACGCTAAAAACGCTGGGCCTGAAACATGCTAGTCTCATGTTCTGGACCGGGAGGATCGCCTTCCGACTTCCGACATGGCCTGAGCCGCCTCAGCAGGCAAGCCCTTTTGCACACGCCTCTGCATCTGCCAGATCCTTTCGCCTACCGCCTACATTGCACTTATTTAGCGCCACCAGACGCAAGCTCCTGAGAACGATTCTTTACCCTATATAACAGGAAGCTCGTAGAGTATAATGCACGATGCCAGAGTGAGGGCGAGCATCATTAGAGTCTATAAAACAGCTACAAACCAGCTACAAAACAACTACAAAACAGCTATAAAACAGCTATAAAACCTCTTCCAGTCACCACAGAACACCCTTCATACTCCCGAGCAACATCATCATGTCCGACGACAACACCATCATCTTGTATGGTCTGTCCGCCACGGATGACCACGTCCGCTGCCGTTCGCTGAATCCGTGGAAAAGTGATACCTTCCAGACAAATCATGATCGCTGACACTTGGAGGACTACCAATTCGTGCAGCCTCGTCTCGCCCTCAACTCAAAAGGTTCGCCTTACAGAAACCTAATGGCTGGAACATCCCGACGTCAAGCCCACGTTGTCTGCTCTGTCAGCTCTTCCCTTTCAAGTCTAATCTCCTCGAATGAGCCAAACTAGCGACACTGTGCCCGCTGCTCATCAATTCACACCTTGACCCAGCAGCATACCGCCCCACAACCCAAATTCCAAAACTACCCGCCCCGGCATCACCTACACCATCCCCACGATTTACCTTCCCAAGCCTCCGCCCTCCAACCCGCACTTCCTAATGGACTCATCCCCCATCGTCTCTGCCCTCGAGTCCCTGTATTTTACGCCGTCCCTCCGCCTCAACCACCCCATCCAACCTATAGTTGAAGCCCTCACCCTCCGCGTCCGAGGCGCGCTCTGGGCTAACATCCTGCCTGGAATCCCAGAGAGGGTGATCAGTGACAGGAGTGAAGCGTGTTGGTATCAGACGCGCACGCCGTGGTGATCAGAAGGCGTACCGCAGGGGATCAGGGGGCGACAAAGCCTGGGAAGCTGCCGAGTCGGCACTGCGGGAAGTTGTGGGGTTGTTGAAAGGTGAGGGTGAGGACAGGGAGGCGAAGGATGAGGGTCAAGGCGAGGACCCTTCTTTGGAGGAATGCCAATCGTGTCATGCCGATTTCATCTGGGCTGTTATGGTGCATTTTGTGTGGAGGTATAGTGAGGGGGAGTGGGAGAGGATGATGGGGTTTGATGAGATACTGAGGAAGCAGTATGAGGCGTGCAAGCTGTGGTTGGAGAGGGATGATTGGATGAAGGAGCAGGGTGTGGTGGTTGCGTCTGATGCGGCGGTGAGAGATATATGCTTGCCTAGATGTTGATCTTGAATTGAAGCTATGCGAAACTGAATGAGCTTGCTGAGCTAATCTTAGAGAAAAGACCAATGGAACGTCAACAGTCTTGCTGCGTACATCGCAATATTTGGCACTAAAATCTAAAGTATTGCTACCAGATTATCGCAGCTCGAGCAGCCCTATTCAGCCCATGAGCCCATGTACCATCATCTGGTGACCATCACCATGAGCACCCAGCAAGATATCGATTCCCATACCCTCCTACGCCATCTCACGACATCGCCACTTCAGCATTGCACAGACTCATTGTCCAGACCAGCCACTCAGCCCACCGACAAACAAGCGAAGCAATGTCAGTCGTGGAACGTGGCCTCAAGCAGTATCTCCTCTTTCTCACACCTCTTCAATCGTCAGAGAACGTCCCATCATCATTGAACCTGTAGCCGAAAGGCTCGGGCTCAAGCTCGAGCTTGAGCTCATCGTCCACCTTGACGAACTGAGTGGTCTTCTCCTTCGTGGCTGTGACTCGACGCTGAATAGTCTCCTCCTTTTTGGCTGACACGGGGCGCTGAGCAACCTCCTCCTTCTTGACGATGACTCGTGTTGGCGGCTTGAATGCAATGCCCTCACTCATGCGTTTAGGCGCAATCCAGACAGTACCCCCAGCATTGAGCTTATAGCCGTGGCATTCGAGATCTTCCATCAGCGAGATGGGGTGATGTCGCTCCTCTGTCATCGTGGTGGGCTGGCACCCAGTTTGCTCCGCCCTTGGAGTGATGGGCTGAGATGCCTGCTCTTCGATCTTGATGCTGACGGCGGCGTCCTCCTGGAGCGCGTTCACCTCCTTCGCGTCCAGAATGTCGCAGTGTGTTAGCAGTCTCTCGTGACACTCATCGTCGTCACCGTCGTCGTCATCGTCGAGGCCGAACGGGTCGGATGGTCGCCTCGCTCTTAGCCTGGATCGTGGAAGGTCCTCCTCGCCATCGATGATGTTTCTGTCGAATCTTCCAAGGTGATCCTCATTCAAATCGAGTCTGATTGTGCTTGGAGTCGAGACGCATCCTCCGTTGTGGGTATATTCTTCTTCCAAGTCTTCATAGTGGTCATCGGCGCCATAGAACGTGCCGTCCTCATTGAACTCATACCCAAATGGCTTCGGGTCTGCCTTCGCTTCCTCAATCGGTGACAGCAGACGAACACATCTCGTTGCCAGCTTGGTGAGTGCCTTCAGTTCCACTTCAAGCCTCTTCACGGTCTCGGCAGTGGCAGTAGGTTGACGTTGTTCCTTCAACTTCTCCTTCACAAGCAGCTGGACGCTGATCCTAACATCGCCAGCTGCGTCAGGCATGCCGTCAAGCAATCTGTTGCCTGCTGCCAGGTGTTTTCCAGCGATTACTGCATCGTGATACCTGTCGCGGTCCGCGGGATGGTGCAGAAGGAAGGCTAGGGATGTCGTTCTGTCAAGAACTTGCTCGATATAAAGTTGGAAGATGTTGACTTTTATCTCGTGAGGAAGGATGTGGATGTAGTTCTTTGTGCGCGCCTGCTCGGCAGGAGTCAACTTCGGGATCGTGGCGTTGAGTCTTTGATTCAGGTTTCCAGCTAGCAGGTCGTTCAGCGTCACGATAGGCATTGCGAAGGGAATGAGACAATTGTCACCGCTTGGATCGGCTTGGCTGTCGAGGGTACTGTCGAGAGCTAAGCTAGTATGGGTTACTGCATCTTCGAGTGAAAAAGTCAAGATAGCATGCGAAGGTAGAAAGAAAACGGAAGAAATGGAGTGTGCGGACATCACGACGAAGCGCGTCATCAGGACCCTGAATATTTCAGGCAACAGCCGCGAAATCTGTAACGTGACTGAAACCGAAACGTCTTTTGGTTGAAAGTGTCTTGATAATGACTATCAGTAAGCTATTGGAAGTTCGAGCTGCATCGCAGGATGCTTTCTTTCGTCGTATGTCACGTTTTTCCTATATTGTCCTCATTTGAAACCCTCGAGGGGAATGCCGTGGACTCCATCTACGTCTCCTAACCCCAAGGAGCAAAAGCCGGTGCCCCATTCGTGCTGGAACAGCCATACTGCACGATATCCTGCTAGAATGTCGTACCGGCGGTGGCCACTGTCGCTCCGGCTGGATTGGTGATACTTATCAGGAAGAGAGCACCATCTTGCGCTTGACCGAAGACAGTCCGGAAAGGTGTGTAGGTGCCCTGCGTAGCGTTGAGACTGTAGGTAACATTACCAGGCCACTAGTATAAGCAGCCAAAGTGCAATTATAGCTGCCAGTCGTCTCGGCGAAGAGGTACCCCTGTCAAAAGTGTCAGCAAGATTCAAGATAGTGTCACAGTCCTTTAAGAGCCATATTACAGTATTAGACGTTGGAGCATGCTACACCACTTCTGAGGCGGGATCTTCCCCCAATCGTCACCCTCGACCCAGGGACCGCTTCATGTGAGGACCTAGTGAGTAGGGCATCTTGAAGTACTACATCAACATCTAAGGTATTGAAAGTCTTGCGACGCCGGCTTGACTACAACGCGCGTGATACTGCACACAGAGATCAATCTGTACAGAGTGAACACCATGAATGCACATTACATTGACCAGGTGGCTGGAGACAAGCCTTGTGAACTCTGTAGGAGATTGCAGGCTGTGATCGACGTTGATCTGCAATTCCGATTCATTTAGCAGGGTAACGTATCTTTCCATCAACTCAACCTCAATGCCTAAGTTTGGCCTTCCTGCCTGCCCCTCACCTGGACATGCCTAGATCACAAGACGACAGATCTCGCTCTCGCTCGCCTCACCGCCGGTCGCATACAGGCAGACCTCATCGCAGCCGTGAGGATGGTAAGTCCAGCTCTCATCGACATCACCATCGCAGCCACCACCATGAACGCAAGCCAAAAAAGTCCCCATCTCCAGTCCTTCCACCACGACCGATAAGACTACCACACAAAGCCCAAGAGCTCACGAAATATGACCTGGCGGAGTATCGACCATTGCTCGCCTCATACCTGGACATTCAGAAACAACTCTTCATTGAAGATTTATCTGAGGAAGAAGTGAAGGGCAGATGGAAGAGCTTCACGAAGAAATGGTAAGTTGCGACTTCGCACTTGTCGCTATGCTCGTACAGGAACACTCCCAGCTGATTCGTAGAGGAATCGTGGAGAACTAGCAGAAGGTTGGTATGACCCAGAAACCAAGCAGAAAGCCATCGACTCCGCAGAGCGGACAGCCCAGGAGATTGTCGCTCAACCACGAGCATCACCAGACTACCTAGCACAAGATGACGAGGAGGAAGACGAGGAAGACGAGGAAGACGAGTATGGACCTGTTGCTGCGTCTCGAACGCATAATGGCCGCCCAAGTGGACCGTCTGCTGCAACATTCCAAGATCTGGCGTTACGTGGTGAACAACGACGAGAAGATGCGTCAGCTGATCGCGAAGACCTTCGGTACGCCCGCAAGCTTGACCGCACGGAACAGAAGAATCGTCTGGACGAGCTTGTGCCACGTGCTGATACAGGGACACGGGAAAGGCAGTTGGAGAAAAAGCGGGATGCTGCGGCCGTGAACAGGGAGTTCCGCGACGCACGTGGCGGAGGGGACGGTGTTGCCGAAGTGGCGGAGAGTGATCTTATGGGCACAGGAGGCGGAGCTGATGATCTGCGGGGCATGCGAAAAGAGGAAGAGAGGAAGAAGAATGAGCGGGAATTGCGGCGAGACGAGATTATGAGGGCTAGGGCTTTGGAGCGAGAAGAAAGGATGGCTGTGGTAAGACAGAAAGAGGATAAGACGATGGAGATGCTGAAGGTGCGCCACGTAGCAAATGTTCTTGTTGACGAGATGTGCTAATCTATCGCTAGGCTATTGCTAAAGAACGATTTGGCTGATCTTGGCGGACTGAACGGACGCCGTAGTAATAGGTGATGGCCGTGTGTGCACTATCATGCAGCTCACCTGAAGGTCACCGGTCCTGCCTCTGATGGACATCATGCAGCATGGTGCCTGATCAGGTGCCAAGATAATGCCGACCGAGCGAGAGACAGAGGCAAGCATCTGGTGGGCGTCGAGTCCGAGCGTCGAGCCCATCAGGAAGCGAGCCGGACATCAAGACTTCCACTGCTTGAGCCACAGAGCCTATGCATAGACAGAGTATGCTTCTTATTCCAAGCCTTTTTCAGCCTGGTCGCTGAAAAATAGTGTCCTTATAATACCTCGCCTCCTCAATACTCTCCAAGATATCCGCTTTCGCCTCATGTTTCCCTGCCTTGGCTGGACTCCCCTTGATCACCTCTTCAGAGGACCACCTTTTCGCTGCTTCCTTGATCGCGCTCACATCAAATATCCTATGATGCAGATACCGCACCACCGGCCTCCACGGCTCCATCCTCAGAAACGCCTTGTCCGCATGCACCGTATTCCCTGCCAGTAGCGCCTTCTTGGGCTCTGGCACGTACTTCTTGATATACGCCAAACACCCCTGCGCCGCCTGTTCCGCCGTCGTAGTTGATGCTAATGCAGCTGCCGTGAGTCCTGAAGAGCGATGCTGATTCGTGCACCATTCACCCATTGCATCCAGTTGTGATTGTGTGTGCTGTACGACGGCCTCATAGCCGGTGGGGTCGAGGAGATTGAGGTTGGCGTCGGTGATGAAGCAGGCGAGGGAGAGAATGGTGTCACGTTCGAGGTCGAGACCGGTCATTTCGCAGTCAATCCAGACGAGGGGGTGGCGGGAGCGGGATTCGGGCATGCTGGTGGGAGCTGGGGTTGTGTATCTTACGCGAGGTTGAGGAGGCGAGGTAGGATCAAGGGATGGCAGATAATACTGGGTTTGACGAGGCAGGAAAACACAGGAGAGAAGCCTGGAGCCCAGAGCAGTGGATGATGTACGGTGATGAGGTATCAAAGACTTCAAGTTGCTGAAATGTCGTAGCTGAGAATTCATGTATTTTCCAATGATCTTGAAACAGTTGCGAAACATTCACGAGGTCATAGATCACATGTCGACGATTGTCGTCTCCACTTGACGGCAGCTACCTTAGATTGCTGTACGTAAGTGTAAACAAAGCAGTGTGCAGAACACACCGGTGAGCAGTCATGGACGCCAATGGTATCCTCAATGCCTCAAAAGCCTCATGCCCCGACTGACCCGACCTCTCAGGCCACTGGCACGGCCTTGTCAATTCAGGCCGCACATCACCACCCCGAGTGCTGATCATCGGCGCCGGAGCTCGAGGAACAGCTTACGCTCATGCTATTTACCACTCGACAGCTGGTCTGGTGACTGCCATCGCTGACCCTATCAAATTCAAGCGGAAAGAGCTGGGAAGGAAATACTTCGGGAGCTACAAGACGCCGCAGGCCGGCCAGGAGTTCACAGGATGGCAGGATTTCTTGCATTATGAAGTAGCTCGACGGGAACGTGCAGCAAAGGGAGAGGACGTCGAAGAAGGCGTCGATGCAGCTTTCATATGCACACTGGATGAGCACCATGCTGAGATTATCACTGCACTGGCGCCTCTGAACTTGCACTTGCTGAGTGAGAAGCCACTGGCGACGACTCTTGATGCTTGCCTGGATATCAGTGCGGCACTGCTACCTGAAGGATTCGGATCACCACAGACTGGCATCTTCGGCATCGGGCATGTTCTGCGGTACAGTCCACATAACATGCTGCTCCGTGAGCTACTGCTGGAAGAGAAAGTGATTGGCGACATCCTATCGATAGATCACACCGAGCCCGTGGGATGGTGGCACTTCAGCCACTCATATGTCAGAGGCAACTGGCGAAAAGAGTCTAAGACAGCACCTTCCCTGCTGACAAAGAGTTGTCACGATATAGACGTCCTGTTATGGCTTCTGTGTTCGCCTTCCGACCCTGCGAGCTCTACACCACCTCATCTACCAGCCACGATCAGCTCTACAGGAGTGTTGAATCAATATCGAAAAGCTAGGAAACCCGCCAGTGCTGGCAATGCTACAAATTGTCTCTCCTGTCCAATCGAGGAATCTTGCATATACAGTGCCAAGAAGATCTATGTCGAGCGGCATCTACGAAAAGGCCTCACAGACTGGCCAGTCAAGATAGTCAACCCCGAAATAGAGGAATGCTATCAGACACAAGGTGCGGAAGCCGCGGAGAAAAAGTTGCTTGCTACATTGGAAGAGGACTACAACACAGAAACCATGTCATCCGCAGAGATAGACGCCCGTCCCTGGTTCGGTCGCTGCGTCTGGGAGAGCGCCAACGATGTCTGCGACGACCAGACAGTCACCATGACCTGGGACGACGAGACTGAACCCTCGGATACACCGACTTCCGCTGGAAGACGCTTCGCAAAATCAGCAACCTTCCATATGGTCGCACAAACAGAAGCGCAATGTGAGCGTCGCGGGCGCATCTACGGCACAAACGGCGAGATCAGCTACGATAGCAAAGTCATCCGTGTCTTCGACTTCGCCACAGGCACGGCTAAGCTGCATCATCCGGCTCAACCAGGAGGTGGCCATGGTGGTGGTGATGCTGGACTTGCTAGACAATTCATACAGGCTGTTGAAGCAGTCAAGAATGGTGGGTGGAGTGTGGAAAAAGCGCAGAAACGATTCATAGGGTGCACGCTGGAAGAGGTGGTCAGGAGCCATGCTGCTGTGTTCGCGGCGGAAGAGGCGAGGAGAGAGAAGAAAGTTGTGCAGTGGCAGGAGTGGTGGGATAGGGAGGTTGTGAGTAGGATGGCGAGAAGAAGTGGAAGCTGGGAAGTCATCTGAGCATATAGAGGCTATGATACACGAATTTCTATACCATACCTATGCTGATAAGAAGCGAACTTGAGGCACCTAGTCTATATCTTCATGCCTTCAGCTGTGCCCAGAACCCTCCATGATGGGAGAGAAAGACCATCGCTGCCTTGCTATCGATCGATCGAGACTTGTGTCAATGCAGCTGAAAAGTTTCAAGTATCACGACTCGCTTCTAATGCCTCAACAGATGATACTCGGCGCCCTCCTGCATGAGGTGAATAGCCGGAATCAGGCCAGGGACGCCTGCATGCCCGTGCAGTTCCTGGGTTGTGCTCGGAGTATTTGATGACGTGGGAAAGTCGCTCAAAGACTGTAGTACGCTGCCATGTTCTGCAACTGATCTCGGAGCTCCTTTCATGTGTGTGTCGTCAGATGAGCGGCGTTACCGTCTTGTTTCGCAATGCTACAGTCGTACGGCCGAAGCTGGCAGACCTGAGGATCTCCGCCTCTGTTTCACAGTCGTCTGCCCATCACCCGCCTACCTTTCCCCTGGCTTTTTTTGGTGGAGCCACTAGTGTTTCTGCAATGCTCCTAGCTCGAGCATGGTCATGTAAGTTTCGCCTGATGTCTCCTTCTCGATACTCAACGAGAAAGCTGACGAAGCAAGTAGTATCCTTGCTACAGACACGTTATCCCTTGGTTAGCATGCGGGAAAGCAATAGATTGTGCAGAACAGGACAGGTATCATGCGAACTGACTTTCGTGAAGTGATACAGAGCGGGGAGGGGAGAGGAGAGGGGCCATAAGAGTCTCGGCCTCTGACAGGTAGGGGTCCGAAGAATCCAACGTGGTCCGTACGCATGTGGATCGTAAAACGTCTCGATCTTTTTCGTGATCTTGACGGCACTCTTCAATCCTTCTCAAGGCGAGACAGCACGGTTGGTCATGTACGATGATTGAAGCTGTTGCAAAAGCCCCCAAATGTGAGGTGCATATAGGTTGCTCCGAAAGGGCAGCAAGTGAACACGGCGAACTCTCGCTAGCTGTTTCAAAGTCACTCTCGACAGTGTCAGAAAGTCTCCTTGTTTCACCCCATCTTTCACTTTCGCTCCTCTCTTGCAGGACGGGGATAGGATAGCGTGCAGCGCGCAGGGCAGAATCAGATCTCAAAGTCTACGCTGCCCACTCTACTGCCTCCCCCCTTCCCTTCCCCTCTTTCCCAACCACAGTCGATTTCGTGATTTTAATCTCTGCTCGTTCGCTCTCGTTTTGGCTCTCTCCTCCGCGTGCTCTCCAAATACGAGCTCGCTCTCCTCTCGTTGTGCACGATCTTGACTTGGCTTCTTGCTCTCACAACCACGGACGATCTCTTTTCAGTTCAGAAGCACGGTAGAGATTCACGAGTTACAGCATACTTATCTCACAACTTCATTACAAGCACATCTCCCTCCCATCTGATCCATCCTACTTCTCCCATCGTTCTCGCTCTCAAACCATAGACTGCCATCTCCACGACAGCAGGACTACAACATCACTGAGACGGTCCCTTCACTGGCTCAATCACCATGTCGATCCTCTTCTATCGTCGTCCAGACTATGTCGACAAAGCGCCTGGTTATCTGAACGACTCTGCTTGCCAGCGCTACGTTCAGCGTACCAAAGGAAGCAAACATAAGCCACCAATGGAGCTCTCTTTCGACAATATCCTCAACAACAGGACTCTTCCACCTACGACATTAGGTCAGCCTCGTCCACTCGTCCGCTACTCACAGCTCCCGTCAGACCAGTTAACACATCATCCAGGCGACTTCATGGACTACCTCCTATACGTGGCTCACGACGCCGAGTCTCTCCAATTCTTCCTCTGGTATCGCGACTACTGCCGCCGCTTCGACGCTCTCGAGCCTGCACAGAAGCAGCTCTCTCCCGAATGGCGCTTCGACTCCAACAACCCATCTCCTGGTGGCTGGCCTCTCCAATCCGACGAGAAAGAGATCATGGTCAGCGCCACTCCATCACAGCCCGCGCCAGTGCGCAGCTTCAGCAGGCTTGGTCGACATACACCACAGCAGAACTCCTTCAGTCAACAAAACTCATCACTTGACTTTGAAGATTTCCCACAAGCACCACCACATGCAAGGAGCGAGAGCTGGACATCAAAAGCACAACCTCACGATAGAGACATGGCTGAGAATGACGCGAAAAGCTACGTGAGCAGGTCAAGCAGGGCACATCAGAGTAGGACGAGCTTGCAAGTGCAAGGAATGGCGGAAGGAGCCAACGCGCAAGTGGGCTTGAAGTGGCAGGGCTGTGAGTTGCATCTGGCACTCGTGCATGAGATCGTACTGACATCTACAAGTCTCGATACAACCCTTCCGCACTGAAGTCACCCGCGTCATCTCACACTACCTCGCACCCGAGTCCCCACGGGAGCTCAATCTCGCCCACTCAACACGCGCCGCCGTCCTCCACGCCCTTCAACACACAACCCATCCTTCCGCCCTCCTCCCGGCCGTCCAACTCATCGAAACCCAACTCCGCCACCAGTCCCATCCCAACTTCATCCGCTGGTCCATCTGCAACGGCAACGCTCCCAAGATCTTCTTCGTCCGCACAATGGGTGTCGCCCACACCATTCTCGGCTTCGTCATCGCACTTCTACTCGTCCTCAGCCATGCAAAGCGCTGGTGGCGAATCCTCGCGGCACCCGTCTGGTTCATCGGCATCGCCACACTCGTCGCCGCCTACAAAGGCCTCTGCGTCATTCTGCACCACAACGCATCCCGCAACGTCAAACCCTGGGAAGACCCCTCAGCCGCCTACAGCGACTTCACCGGCTCCCCCGACGACGTGCACGCCGGTTCCAACCCGCCAGGCTCCTCAACAATGACACTTAACAACAGCCTCACCAATACACCCGACCTCAGCAGCAGCGGATACGACAGTCTGGAAAAAGGCCGTTCGCCCGCCGGCAGTTTCGAGTACACGAGCGATGCGTATGTATTCGGGGGCGGGAACGAAGAGTATGTGCACGCGGAGTGGATGGAGACGTATAGGAAGAAGGGGGTGTTGAGGAAAATCTTTGAGACGAGCGTCAGGGTGCAGGAGAGTAGTGTCAAGGTGCTGCAGGATCGCATTGCGAGGCAGAGTCAGGCATGGGCTGGGCTGTTGACGGTGGTGTTGACGGTGGTATTTGTGGCTTTGCCGAAGGGGAACTTTTATTGAACAGAGGCAGGGATTTGGGAGGCATATGCAGGAGGTAACAGAGATGGCATCCGTATACTGAGTGGTCTTGGCAGGCATCTTGAGTAACGTAGGCTAGGGAGGCTAATGTTTCGCATTCGCATTTGCATCTGGAACGTTGAGCAAGTCGAGTCTCGCGTATGGTGGGCATGCTGTCTTTAGGATATACTTCAACAAGGATACCCAAACTAGTAGTGACAACGCACCGTTTCTTGCCACGGTGCTAACCATGCCACTTTGCCTCAGACGGACTCTCCGACTTGCTTAATCGACGTGAGTCAACCCCTGTACAACGCCGCGGCTCTCAATTGTCATGTTCATTCCAGTCGTGTTTGCCACAACCTCCGTTCTACAGCGGAAAGTGCCCTGGGCAACGATATACTTATGCGTTTCAAGGTATCGAACAGTAACATGGCTGTGTGGTAGTATGTAGTGCTACAGTGGTTTCCATCGACGTTAGGTTATCATGGCTTTGATTCCACAAAGGAGAGTGTCGATACACAAAAGAGTGAAAACAAATTACTGAGACTATACAGATTCTCACAACCTCTTTGGACCTTCGAAGCAGTCTTGCTCCTGGTTCTGGACTACCAGTCCGAAGAGCTTGGATGAGAGTGCCGTGGCCGCAACACGTCAGAGGGAAAGGGCATCTTCGTGCCAACTCACTGGCACGACAACCATGAATCTAAATCGTGTCTCAACCTCACTTCAGCTGGCAGCAACTTTAGCGCTGGCATGGTCGATCGGAAGAGCTGTCACCATCATCGTTGTCAATCATGCAATGACATAGCCCACTCTGACGAACCACTCTTCAGAGAGAGAGAGAGAGGCGGGATTCTTTCAGAGGCTGCGAGGGAAGGAGGCACTAGTTCGTTCAGCGGGCTTGTTCGACAAAGAAAAGCAAGTAGAATGAAGTCGGGGAGGCGAAGGAAGGCAAGGCTTGACGCTGGACGGTACTCTACAGCGACTAAGGAACAGGTTATGAAGGTAGAGAAAAGGCAAGAGGACAAGGACAGATGGGAAGAGGACAGAAAGCGTGAAAAGCAAACGGTACTCTTTCGAGCCTAGAACGGAATGCTAGTTCTACCTCCTTCCATCCTGCGATCAGAATGAGCTCAGCCGTCGGGAAGAGAAATCTATGTCTATACACACCATTCGCGCATCCCCCACGCCATACCATTCCCTGAAAACCTCACCCCACATCTGACTTCACCAGATCGCCACGTCAAAGCATAAACAGCTCACTACTCGTGAAATTCCACAAATCGTCATCCGCCCATTCTCCCAGTAGGCCCCCCATGTCGACATCGTCATTGCTCGTCGAAGGTGCTGTGGTCGTCCCCGCCGCCTCAGCAGCTTGCTCAATGGCGCCATACCAACGCGAGTCTGCACCCAGTCCTACCCCAACGCCACCACCGATACTGCCGAATCCCAGATCCTGCATCCCACCCGTCTGCGGTCCATCACCCATCCCGACACGACCACCGCTTGCGTTTACCATCCCCTGCGTCAACGGCGGCGGCGTCTCCTGGTTCGCAATGATCTTGTAGTACAGGTTCGTGACTTTCTCAGCCGCCATCACCTGGCAGCGCATTGACTCCGGATCATCTGGCCGCAGAGACAACGGTGAGGCGTCATGGTTACGTAGTGGGAGAACGAGGTGATAAGCTGCGGAGACGAGCCAGAAGAGGTGGAAACCCGTGCCGAGTCGGAGGACTTTGGATTCGAGGATGGAGAGAGCGCGAGCGATAAAGTCGAGGAAAGGGGAGCGGAGAGTACGGATGAAGAGGGTGCCTTGGAGTTGATTAACAGGGTGCATTGAAATATCGATATACCGACGGTAAAGGTATGGGGCAGACGTACCTGGTCCTACGCTTGAAGCGTGAATGACCTGACAGACACTTATGCATGTTCGTGACAAGTCGTTCCTCAGCAAACTCAATACGGCTTTGCGGTCTTCGTCAGCGTGATTGTAGATGTCGAAGATTCGCTCGGCGGCTTCGAAACATCCACTTTGTGAGTACTTGAAGCGGGAATCTTCGTGAGTCTGTACAGCATAGGGCGTGTGCATGAGAACGAGGAGCTGCAACAATTGTAGTTGTTGAATAGCGTTGCCAAGACCGGCCATGCCGTCCAAACCTAGCCAGATCGATTTGCCGACTTCGGTATAGTTTGGTAGATTCTCGAGCTCGTTGTTGATTTGTCGATCGAGCGCGAGAATGTCGTTGTAAGATGCGCCTCGAGACAGATCATTCAAGACAGAAACGACTTGAGATCTTGCAGCGAAATTACTTCGGCAGGAGATCAAGAATGAAGCCGACGTTTGTGTAGTATACTCCTTGACCTGTTGTTCTGGCACTCCGATGGCGCTATGTCGAAAATCATAGTCATCGATATTGATAGGAGGAGGACAGGAGTACGAGTTCGACTGAAGTGTCGCAGGCATGCCGCGATCAATCGATGCCTGGAGCTCGAGTTCCAGAATGACGGACCAGATTCGTCGTCGCATCTCCTGATCGAAGAAGCTCATATTGCTGTCAAGTGTGGCAGGATCACAGTGCATACCTGCTGACATGGCCGCGCGAAGAGTGCTTCCTGCGTTCGCCCACGCTCGTTTCGGCTTGCGCGCATTCACCTTGTAAGCGACCAGTAATAAGCACTGCACTTGGAAAATTTCCAGCGTCAAGTGCTTTTCATTCTGATTTTCGAGCCACGACTCCACTGCTGACATCCACCGGAAGGCTTCGAATCGCGCGAGTGAGCTGTCGCCGACAAACCGCAGTGGCTCGTTTCTTGGCATGACCGAAGCACATGACAGTATGAGAAGTAGTACGGCAACGAACCCAGGTCGTGATACTCGTCCATTGGTGTCTCTGAAGAAGCTCAATTGATCGTGGAAGACCTGTTCGTGGACTACCGGATAGATATGGGAGAAGGCGTGGAAGTAGTCCCGGATCAAACTGAGCATTCGCGCTTCGTCAGGCAAGAATTGGACAAGGTCTGCATCCGTTCTTGCGTTAAAAACATCTTTGTTCTTGCGCTTCAATGATTTCATGCCGTCGCGTACACGTGCCAGAGATGGACCTTTAGTGATGGCACCATGAGCAAAAGCTGTTAGCTCGGGGAACTGGAGGAGATTAGCTTGGAATGGTAACGTCTCTATGGTACGTGCTTACAGTCTTCAACGTGCTATATGGATTCGTCGGACCATTGAATTGCGTCTCAAAGGCCTTACCAGGTCTCCCAACAACAGACGTAGCTTCGGCTTCTTTTCGGAGCATAGTACGAATCGTCCCTTGACTAACATTGACGCCCGTGCCAACGTTGTGTCTTTGTGCTGGTCGTTCGACTTCTGACAGACGCCGTGATTGCCATGCCTGCTGCTCATCGACGTGGCTATAGGGTATTGGATAGGAATGATGCTGAATTCCTGTCCCTCGATTGTCATATCCAATCATTTGATCCTTCAAAGGCTGTCCAGTCAGCGGACCATATAAAGCTCTACCCGGTGATGCTATATTTGTCGCTTGGGGCGTTTGTACGCGCCTGACTCGACTTGGGTGAGTTTTGTGCGAGTCCATGGTAATCGTTGACCAGTCATCATAGTAGCAAGGAACGCCACGTTTTTTGCATCGTCCGCAAGCAGGATATTCGCGGTCACACTTCAGCTTTCGCTTGTGACAATCTGCACATGATGTGCGTTTTCGTTTGCCTTGCTGTCGTGACGGGGTGTCATCATTGCTGCCAATGACCGCACCTGGTTCGACAGGAGCATGAGTCGGTTCCTGGCTTCTTTCTCGGACGTTCGGCGATTGTCTGCTCGTGTCGTCCATGGAGATGTCCCGCGAAGATTGCGCTACGTGATTGTTCGCGTTGTTGCCATTTGCTGCAGCCCACGTTGATGTGCTGGTGCTGTACATGAAATGGCTGGGACTTTGCTGTGGTGAGACTGGTTCCTGTTTCGAGATCGGTGCAGCCTGCGGAACCGATGTTGGAGGCGGAGCTGGTGTTGGCCCAGGTGTCGCCCTAGGTACAGGCGCAGGAGAAGGAGCGACAGTAGGTGCATATCCGTGATGAGGAACAGACATTTCGGGAGATTGCGGTGCTGTGTTATTGATGGGAGTGAAAGCCACCGCCGGTACACTCTCCCGAATACAGCCAGCGCCATCGTGAGCACAACGAGAGCATGATGGATGCCTGTCGTCGCAGGCAAGGTTCAGGTTGCGACAGCGTCTGGGTACGAGATAGTCAGTTTGTTGTGGCGGGAAGGCAAAGAGGCAAGCAATATTAGTATTGTCATGATGGTTCAACACGAGATAGAGAGACAAACAGCGATACAAGGAGGACGAATAACGAAACAGGACAAAAGAAAGAACAAGAAACAGACCTGCATGGTGTCGCCGAGTAGCGGTGTGGGGCCGAGGCCGAGTTTGAGTTTGCGCCAAGTGAGGTTTCGTGCGACGGCGATGTTATGCTATGACGAGCATCATTTCCATCGGTGTTCATGGCGTGTTGTGTTGTCGGCGCAGCGAGGCAAGGAGGGAGGAAGAAATTGTCGGCCGACGAAGATTCGAGGTGGGCGACAAAGGCAAGTCATTCCTCTTGCCCTCGCATCGCGGCTACCTGACCGGCACAGGAACTCCGAACCGCCGAGAGTTGGTAACAGCACATCCAGATTCCGAAAGGCAGGCCACCCTCTTTTTACATCATCCTTTCCACTCTCATCGTCCAGCTTCCCATTGCGAACCTTTGCATTCTCGCCGGCTCCAATTTCCAACGATGATTATTGGAGGTGTCGTTTTAGAAGAGCTTACAGAATACTCTGCGCGTCTGCGTATGTCTCTATGCTGCGCAGACGCATCATATTCATGATCCGCCCAGCCGCTGACCGGCGTCTTTATCCGGTAATATCGGAGCACTGCGACTTCTCGCGTTGATCGATGGTACTGCACGCCACGTTTGGTGCCTGGTGATGCTATGACAAGCGAAAGAGGCTCGGCTTAAAGGCGATGACAGTTTTTGAGATTTTCCCGGCCCCGGCTAAAGTGACTTCGAGGCTTGTATCTCACATGTCAACGTATTCTCCGACCCGAGGTCGATTGTTAGCTTGGTCTGGCGGAAGTGATGCTACCATCTCCAAAGTAGAGTATGAGGGCATCCGACTGCTCCGCTTCGATCAAGTCTCTTCAGAGCCCCTTCGCGAGAAGAGTGTTGAAACACAGCACAGCCATGGCGAAGCTCAATTTCGATTCCGAATGCTGGTCACGTGTCTTTTCGGCCTCGCTGCCCGGCGATGCCTGCTCGCTTCCTCGCTGATCCGCTCGTCGTCATTGATATTACGCGACCACTTCAAGAGATGCAACAAAATATCTCGATCATCTCAGCGACATTGTTCTTGAGACTACATATCCCCCAGCATCATGTCATACCCAACAATCACCCTAGAGGAGCACTACCTTTCAACAGCCATCGAGGAGAATCGAGGAAAATCAGAGGGCCTCTACAAAGGCTTCCCGCAACAGATCCATGACCGTCTCAAAGATCTCACTCCGGATGGCGTGCGCATCAAGGAAATGGACAGTGGCAATGTGTCCGTGCAAGTGATCTCCCACGCACCTGGCGCCGCATCATCCGCGCCCTCTGTTGTCAAAGCAGCAAACGACGAGCTCGCACAAGCAGTCAAGAATGGACCTCAAGGCCGCCTCGCAGGCTTTGCAGCACTTCCAATGGGTCACCCAGAGGAAGCAGTAGCCGAGCTCGAACGTTGCGTGAAAGACCTCGGATTTCTCGGCGCTTTGATCGATAATCATCTCGATACCGGCAAAGGCAGTAATCTTTATTACGACGACGAACGCTTCTGGCCTGTCTTTGCCAAAGCTGAAGAACTCGATGTCCCTGTCTATATCCATCCGACGTTTGCCACAGACGACATGATGGAGCTTCTATACAAGGGCAACTATCCGCAGAAGACTGCGGTCCAGGTAGGTGCATCCAGGAACCAGCAATTCCCGCATCTCTGCTTACTGACAATCTCTCCAGCTCTCCATCGCCGGCTGGGGCTGGCATGAAGATACCGCCTTGCATGTCCTCCGCCTCTACGCCGCCGGCCTCTTCGACGCTCACCCTCGTCTTAAGCTCATCATCGGCCACATGGGCGAGATGCTGCCATTCCAGCTTGAGCGTATCGAAGGCATGACGCACAGCTGGGACGTGCGCGGCAAGCGAGGGTTCAAGGATGTGTGGGACACGAACATCTACATTACGACGAGTGGTGTGTGGTCGGTGAATCCCATGCGCTGTCTATTGCAGAACACGAAGGTGTCTCATGTGCTGTATAGTGTTGATTGGCCGTTCACGAGTAATGAGAGGGGGAGCGAGTGGTTGGGACAGTTGGAGGCGAGTGGGCTGCTGAAGAAGGAAGAGATTGAAATGATTGCGCATGGGAATGCAGAGAGGCTGTTGAAGATTAAAGCGAGAGGATGAGGGAGTGGTGAGGTGGCATGGAGTGTATCAGGCAATGGTGCGCTGTATATTCTGAACGTCTTTGCTCTGAGCAGCAGCAGTGACAGAGAAACATGTAAAAAATGATCACCATGACGGGCATGTGGGGGCAAACTTTATATCCAATGCGGGGCCTTTTGTTGTATGCATCATCAGCCAGCAATCACCACCATCTTACGACCATCTCCCTCAGAACACACAAGCTTCCTTCCTTTCCCACCGATCCTCCTCTATCAATACCCATCATGTCCTCCTCCTCCCCCTCTACTTCCCCATCCAAACTCGACATGCACAACCTCAGCACCCTCTTTCCCTCAACCAGTTCTTACACCCTCAACTACGGATGGGCTGCTCTCGCAGCGGGCACGCTTCTAGCTATGGGCCAAGAAGACCTGATTGCGGATCTGGCACACGCGGTGCTGAAGCAGACGGGCGAGGATGTCATGGCGCAGTGTAGCGCTATGCGGAAGGTCAGGGAGGCGTGTTTGAAGGCGAGTGCGCTTGTTGGGTTCCCGAGGGTAAGTCGTGCTGTGCTGTGATATGACGGGAAGTGTGTGGTGGTATGTCTGAAGTGCCGTCGGGACGCTGGCTAGGATCCGTCGTCGTCACCTAAACGATTGTGCGTGGAAGTAGTCTTCTGGACAGCAGCAAATTCATGCTTTTTGCGTCGTCGCAAGTACTGTAGTCGGACACATTCTGAGCAGAATTTGTGCGGCGCTCTTCCAGAGAGGGTTTTCTAATATCTTCGTCCTGTGAATAGTACTGTCTCCACGGGTGATGGCATGGAAGTACAGAACTGTTGCCTGCACACCGTGACGACAACAGTGCTTGCGGAAGATCAACGGTGGGGTTGCCGACCTCGACACATTGTGCCAATGTACGCCGAACACTCCCTGTTTGTCGTTATATCCACACCACCAGCCGAGCAGCTCCTTCAGTAGTAGCTTCATCTGCATCTCGGCATTCCAATGCTTATGTGGAAGTAGATGCTAGATCACATTCGCCACTCGAATGACGTTATTTGTCCCAGCTGCTGTGCTAAATCGCACCAACTAACCCCAACTAAAACCTCACCAGTCAATCAACGCCCTCTCCCTCCTCACTACCACCCTCGCCTCCTCCGCCCCGGCCTGCCACGCCCTCCTCTCCACAGACACCTCCCTCCGCGCCCCGATCCCCCTCTCGGAGCGACACGCCCGCGGCCACGCCTTCTTTTCCAAAATCTACGGCCCCAACACCTCCCTCGTCCTCTCAAACCTCAACAACACCTCCGGCGGCGACCTGGGCGAATACGCCGTCAACTGCGTCTACGGCGACTTGGTTGCCGAGTTTTCGATCCTGGATGAGCGGGAGACGGGCATGTTGGAGTTTGTGTGTTGTGCGGGCGCGGGCGCGGCGCCGCAGGCGAAGGGCCATTTTTGGGGGAGTAAGCGGTTGGGAAAC
>Ga0058698_10000506_pt1 | contig 21450 bp, 21 predicted proteins | sample AgamicAsSfe_FD_67288 | JGI IMG/M metagenome (GOLD analysis project Ga0058698, IMG submission 67288) | Agave microbial communities from Guanajuato, Mexico - As.Sf.e | ecosystem: Host-associated > Plants > Phyllosphere > Phylloplane/Leaf | place: Guanajuato, Mexico | collected 2012-05-30
TCCCATCCCCCACCTCCCGACGCTGCCCCGACGGCGCGAAAACAACAAGAACAGCCGACTACGATCTCGACACTACCGATATATCACTAAACGTGCAACATATTGAAAGTGTATCATTGTGTTGTGCGGGGCCCTGTGTAGCTATCTCTTAAAGCGACCCTCTAAAACATCTTTGTCCTCTTCTACTCACGCCTCTCCCCATATCATGGCGACCCTCACGCAATCGGCCGAGGACGTCATTCGCGCGTCCAAGATTGACTCTCAGGAACGCCTCATTGAGCAGCTTGGGAGCACAAACACCTTGCCGCTATGGGCACAAATGGCCAAACTGAACCCTGCAACACCAAACCCTACTTGCATCCCTCACATTTGGCGATATGATCAAATCAAACCTTATCTGCTCAAAGCAGGCGAGCTGGTCACTGAGAAGCAAGCGGAACGGAGAGTGCTTATGCTGGTAAATCCCGCTCGAGGTAAAGTAGCATTGCTCGCCATCACAGAGCCTGAGAAAGACGTTATCATACAGCTCGTCCATCGGATTCGCCCGCCGTGCTAACAGAGTTCTCCAGAAGCACCTTACACAACCGACACCGTCTATGCCGGACTCCAACTCGTGATGCCCAACGAGACCGCCCCAGCGCATCGCCACGTCGCATTCGCCATGCGCTTCATCATCGAGGGCAACGGTGGCTTCACCGCCGTGCACGGCCGACGCATCCAGATGCAGCGCGGCGATGTCATCCTCACACCGACGTGGAACTGGCACGACCACGGCAAGGACGGTAGCGGCCCGATGATCTGGCTCGACGGCCTCGACCTGCCGCTGTTCCGCCACTTTCCCACGCACTTTGTGGAGCATTTCAAGGAGCAGCGGTATCCGGCCGAGAGTGTGGACACGAGTGCGAGCCCCATTGTGTTCCCGTGGAGCAGAATGAAAAAGGCCCTGGACGAGGCCGAGGCAGGCGATTGGGTGTCGAAACCTTATTGCAGAGGCGACGGGAGCGATGGTGCGTTATTTTTCCATCAAGAGTCGTTTCGTAGCATGCGCAAAAGGGACCCAGCTGACAAGGACATAGTCAGTCGAACCCTTGGTGGTTCCGCTGAGCGTCTCACGGCAGGTACTTCGTCGCCACCGACACGCGAAACAGCATCGAGTGTTTACCACGTCGTAAGCGGCACTGGGAGCAGCGAAATCGACGGCAAGGAAATTGCGTGGAAGCAGGGCGATACATTCTGCGTCCCGGCATGGAACAAGTATCAACACTTTGCGACCGCAGAAGAGACGGTATATCTGTATCGCTTCGACGATAAGCCAATGTTGAGATCTTTGGGCTTCTATAGGGTCGAGGGTGACGATATTGAGTCGTTCGTGACGGAGCAGTAGTATGGAGGTCACAGGCTAGCGTTGAACGTAAAGAGATCAGTCTTGGGCCCCAGGACCAGAATTTTCACACACATCATGTCATTTATTTCTCTTTTTCCAACCAATTGCGACTATAGTCAGAAGATCAGCTGCTTTTACAATCTATGTTGAGTCAATTTCAAAGACTGATGTAGCATCAGAACCATACTTACTCAACTATACATGGGTCAAGTTTCGATAGCTAGACCAAACGACAGATACGATTGATACCTATCGTGCAAGACTCGGGAAGCATCAAGTTTCCAAGTCCTTACCGTTTCCCCAATGGACTGTCGTGGCCAACACGTCTCCGACTCATTCCTACAACTTTGCGCCAGTCATCTCCAAATCTCTCCTGTCCAAGCCTACGGTGCACCGAAGCCTGTACCAGACATGCCCATAGGGAAGCGATTGTCTAGGAAATCGAAATCCGTGTCCATTAAAAATTGTCCTAGGTCGAGTCCTGGCGAGATCTGCGCGTGATCTCCTTCATCTGTCGGCTGTGAAATACTGTTACGCCTCTGTATTGCACCTCCTTCAGCTCCTGTTGGTATCAAGGAAGTGGTCTCATAGGTGGAGCCGTGCCTGATTGCGGGCTGGCCGGAGACTGTTTGTAGATGTTAGTGAGTGCAGACCTGGACCGTCATAGGTTCCAAGATTTGAGGTGCGTGTCACAGACCTATGGTGTAGATGACAGACGATAGCCGATCAAGATAATGGCAACATCGACTGATGACGTGGTTTCCACGATCGAGTAGTTTGAGTACTGCAGTAGCTGTTCTGAGAGTCTCGAGTGCGGTCTCGCTGGTCGATGTGAGTGCTGTGGTGGCTGCACCACCGGAGCGGCTAGCGAGGAGGGCTGCTACAATCGCTAGTGCACCATTGAATACTGTAATTGTGTTAGAGATGGACTCTCAAGGCGAGAGCAAGTTTTACCATAATAGAGCGTGAACCACCAAGCACCTAGCAGGCTTGACTGCCGTTCACTAACGCGAAGGACTGTTTGTACAATCGTTATAATGCTTGTCGCAGATTGCATGCAGATGCTAATGCTGTTCGACCCAATCTGCTCCAACAAGGCAAGTTCCGCGGCCTGAATCGAAAGGTCAGAGCGTGCGTCGAGCAATCGCGTCAAGATTGGTCGATGGAGGAGGATCCGCACGTTCAGATAACGAAGATTGAGGACGTTACGCAGTTTCATAATTCTATAGGCCTCATTGGAGCTTTCTGCTGCTCCCTCAATATTCCAGAGCTCCTCCAAGGACCAGAGGCGCAACCCCAGAGGGAGTTGACGTTCCCATTGGAGGAGTTGTGATTCGATGTTGAAGATTAGTGAAATAGTATCCCCAAGCCCGAGTGAATCATTGCAGCCAAGATTTTGGCCATAGAGGGAATCCAGGATCTGCCACAGGATTTTATATAGTTGTCTACCTTCAATTAGCGAGTGAGTACTTCGCTAGTGCAAGTCATGAGCTAACATTGTAGCAGTAAAGAATGCGACACTGATCTCCTGATCAACAGGACTCTGATCGCAAATCGTCAGGTCAGGAGACCACGGTAAGACCGTAGGCATTGGTAATCTGACATAAGAGTCTGGGATGGTTGCAGGACGTCCGAATGTCATACTCAGCGTTCGATCAAGGGTAACGCACCCAAACCAGACGCGCTTTCGTATTTCTCGCTCGGTCAGAGTCAGTGTCGATAAAGTGTCGTTAGTATGCAGACCCATCTGTAACGCGGCTTTGACCGCTAGTCCATGGTTAACCCAGGCCTGGGTAGATCTCCTGGTTCCTTGAAGATACTGGCCCGTCAGAAGTAGGTATTGGACTAGAGCATGATTAGCTATGGAAGAGCTCAATACATGGCGCACTTCTCGGCTTACCTATCTCGATACTACTGCCGCGCATGGTCCGAGATTGGCATAATCCAACCGCACGTTGATAAAACACATCTGATTTGATAAACCTCTCTTCCGCGGCCAAGTCACCCATCTTAGTAGTCGTAGCAAACGCCAAGATGAGATTAAGTAGTCCCAACCACGACTTGCGAACCTTGTTTAGAACATCTCTCCTCATCTGAACAAAAGTCTGGATGAACGATTCCTCATGTATGAATGGAAAGAGAAAGCCTGTATCCTTGAAGTAGTGCTTCACGAGCTCAAGCGTCTCTTCTTCCGGGGGTAGTGCGTAGAGATTCACGGAAGATCCTTCCATTGGGAACGATCGCAGGCCATGACTTGTGGGTGAAGGAGGCCGCGAGATATTAATCAGTCCGCCGTTCATGCAAGGCGCTTGTCCAGGCGCTTGTCCAGGCGTCCAAGGCGCATCGGCGTTGGAAGCCATCGCTATTGCACGGGAAATGTGTCGTACGAAGGCGATGTTAGAAGAAGGGCCTGTTTTGGTCTTCGTCAAACGTGCTATACAATGGTCTGAGGAAAAAGGCATGTTGACGGACCAAAATAGCCGACTTCTTCCTCGTTTGCAAAGATAACAGAACCCATTGCATCCACGGCTTCATCTTCGCCAACTTCCTGCTGCTCGCCGGATGAAAGTGTCAAGTCCGCCGGATTCTCTCCTTGGAGTAGAGGAGAGCCTTGATCATTGGTCAGGTGTTGCCATATCTTGCGAAGGTCCGCAGCGAAAGTGCGCATTTTTGATTCGGTCTCGCATACTCTATTCTCAAGGATCGCCAGGGAGCTATGGAGACGTGGGTGAGCCAACGCATGGGTGTGCCTAGCTAGGCTCTTGACCTACGCTTTATCTACTGTCACGCTTGCAGATGAGGCAGATTGGCTGTAAAGACATTCGTATCCGGCTTCTCGACATAAGGCGCACTTGGGACGAGCCCCATCACACTATACAGTCCCAAGTCAACGTCAGACTATTTATCTCCAGAGTGAGCAGTATACCGCAGGTACCACACAGTAGGCATAAAGAAGGCAGACGTACACGGGATTTTCTCGTTCGACAAGCAACACAAGCAATCGCCGTTCTTCGACGCTTGTTTGTTCCGTCGGCGTACTCATTATTATCGCCGGGCATCGCGGCGGTCAAAGGGGCGATATCAACCTCTTGTCCAACGAGGCAGGCAGCACGGTGTGAAGCCGGGGGCCATGGTGGCAAAAGGAGGGGAAGCAAAGGGAATGGCTGGAAAGGGAGGGAAAGTAAATCATGAGATTTGGGGTTAGGTCTGGGGTTTGGTCGGGGAGCCGGGGAAGGCCGGCTCTAAAATGCGTCATGTGACGATGATGCTCGTCTTCCCACTCTCTTTCACTTTCACCTCCTCCAGCAGAAAGTGGAGGATCCAAACTCCTGCTCCTCCAGGCTTACAGACCACAGCTCACAGCTCATAGCTCACAACTTTTAGCTCACAGCTTAAAACTTTCAGCTTACAGCTCACAGCTCATCCATCTCTTATCTTCTACGAAAAATCATTGCCAATGCCCAAAGGAAGGTAGTGGGCAATTGCGGCAAGTCTATGTATGATCCTCCAGTCGGTGCATCGCCGAGTTCTTAGTCATAACCCTCAGCTTCTTGCCGTAAAAATACAATGGCACCGTACAGATCAATGGAGCGACGACAAGCGCAAACTCCACCATCACCGGAGTAATGTAGCCTTCTTGTGCAGCGAGGGGGCTGAGCCAGTAGGACATTGAAAAGCCGCATGTGTTTTTGACAACGGTCGCAACAACCATTATCTCGCCAGCGATGGGTTTACTGGAGGCAAAGTGGGAGGATTGGTCAGCGCGGGATTCCAGTGTAGGCAGAAGAACAGAAGGTGGAGTGACTTACTAGCAGTCGACTGCATACGCAACTGCAATAGTTGGCACGCTGGTTACGCACAGTCCAGTGATGCCGAAGCCAAAGACTAGAATTATTGGCCAGCTCCAGAGCTTCTCGTAACCCATGCCGCCGACAACGATGCCAAGAATAGACAGCATGGCAAACGGGAGTAGTGCGGGCAGTCTCATCTCTGCCTCTCTGACACCACCATTTCGGATCGTGAGCACTTTGGCGACAAAGTCCGACAACGGACCTGCAGTCACCAGCCCGACGATTCCACCAATGACGAAAGCCCAGTTTGTGTTTCCTAGTGCGCCAGGTTGGAAGCTGTACGGCGGTGCCCCGAGCACGCTCGACTCGGTCAGGTTCCAGAAGAGAAGCAGATTCGCAGGTCCTGCGACCATACAGGCGGTCCAAAAGATGATTGGGAAGAAGAAAACACGGAAGGGCGCGAACACGTCACGTACTATGATTGTCTTCCAACGTGGATCAGGGCGTTGCCAGAGCTTCCACGCCATTGGGACAGCGGGGCCGCCACGAAGCCCAGGACTGTCTTTTTGAGAATCCACGAAGTTTTTGGAGCCAGAAGCGGTGTGAGGGCTGGTAACCATCTCGATGTGGGTGCATCGTGTCTTGCCGCCGGAGGAGCTAGGAAGGGCGTCTTCTGTTGCAGTGTTCGGAAAGGGAACGTCAGTAACGATAGCAGAAGCGCTGGGGCGATGGAATTTGGTTTCCGGAAAGCCGAAAAGCTACCGAATCGTGTCAGTTGAGGGATACGGGCTGTCTATAGTGGACAAAAGGTATAAGCTTTCTGCCAGAGTATGCATACCATCATGAGGAGGTTGAAAGCACCAAGCGCAAGAGACAACCAGAAGAATGAACGCCAACCGTGGACGGCGGCAATGTTACCTGCGATGACCTAGATGTCATCAGTATTCCTCCAGTGTTGCATACGGCTGGCGAATTGCTTACAGGACCTATGAAGAGACCCAGGAAGTAGGCGAAGCTAGAGATGAAGCATGACGTTCAGTGTTTGTCTAGTCTTCGAGACAATGGAGTAAGTTCACTTACAAGTAGATACCCATAAATGCACCCCGTTCATGAACGAAGAAGAGGTCGGCCACTACCTGAACCATGACAGTCTCGCTCGTTGCAGTGGCAATGCCATTGAGGACGCGAGCTCCCAACAGACTATGATAGGACCCCGCCGATGCTTCCCAAGCGGCCGACCCAACATTGAGGACTGAACAGAGGAGGGCAGCGAAACGACGACCGAAGATGTTCGATAGAGGGATGATGATCATGTTAGCGTAGCCAAGAGCAAGCACGCATACTCCCGTGAGAAGGCCGACCTGAGGACCAGTAAGCTCGAGGTCGGCCGCTATGACTCCATTGATGGGACCAAGCGAGAGCGCAGATTCGACAATGATGAAAGTATACACGAGTTGTAAAGCGATCACAAAGTCTTCTACATGTCAGCCAGTGTTTGTGCGCGTGAAGAACGAGCTAATCTGTACACTTCCATCTCTTGGACCAGTTCAGAGGATCAGTGGGATCGGATGAGGGATGAGGAATGAGACTGTGATGAGGTTAGAGCCGCGATGGCTGAGACTTGGGAAGCATGCGCGTTCTGCTAGACTTACACAGGACCACGTCCACTGTCAGCGTGAGTGAAGTGTATACCTCCAACATCGCGCATCACCTCGGTCCCAGGGACCAGCTCGATGTGCAGTTGCTCAGCAGCTATCGACTCGAGCATATCTTCATTTTTCAGTGAAGCAGCTGAAGCTCTTGCTGCCGCGTTCCCAAGATGGCTTTTCGATGCCGACGCCTGGTCATTCATAATGCTACAATAAGACCTTACAAGGAGAGAGTTGTAGTAGTATAGGTGCACATGCGATCATCTAGGTAAGATGCCAATAAGTCAAGGGTGGACCTTGTTGCAGTAGCCTTGAATAATAACCCTCACACAAAGCGCCGTGGCTCAAAGTCCGCTGGTCCCCGGACCTTGAACAGCATACGGTATCGGCGAGGTGCTTTCCTAGACAAGTCAGGTGATTCATGATTGTCAGGGTGAGGCTCCTGAGCCCGTCTCCGGGGAAGAGCGGTACGTGAGATGAGTTACCGGGTCTGCTACGGTTCCGCAGTTCCCTACGCCGGCATCTTGGACGGTTGGGTCAAGCAATCCATCTGCCTGCACGGGCTTTCCTCAAGAACATACCGATGAGGATGGACGGGAGACACGCAACATGATATGTGAATAGCTTGGCTTAGCGCTCATATTGTGTACACCACCACTGTAAGACGGTTCAGGCTGAGTCCGTTCGAGGGTTTGTTTGTACATTTATACGTTCCAACATTGCCTCGATATTGCCCTTGACTGACAGCATTACGTCTGTAACATCAGTGGCTGATCGTCCTGTAGATGTCTACAAGTGCCCAGTAGCCAGGGTCCATGACATGCGAGTTTCCAACACGACCACTTCCTCAATCGCCTCGATGACATACCCTACACCTTCCTCCTCAATAGACAATATTCTCCCCACTGCCTTCGCCAGCTCTTCGGCACCCACTCCGCCTCCGGCATCCAAAACAGCCTTCCCAGCACTCCCGTCTTCCCCTGATCCAAGAACCTCTCACACCTCACCTTGTCCCACTTCCCCGCCTCCACCCCACTTCCACTCATCCTATCCGGCTGTTTCTCACTCCCCACCTCCCCAGCAAACCAACTCTCCACAAGCCAATCACAATGCTCCTCCCTGGTCAACTTGCCCAAATCCTCCCTATTCTCATCGTTCATCCCGCTCGGCACGAGCCAAGCACCGGGGAAGAAGCCAAAGTTCTCGGCTTCACTGAAGGCGCCGGGAAGGAGACCGTGGAAGTCGGAGGGGATGAAGGCAGGTCGGTAGGACGGGGGCAGATGGTAGGAGGACGGGAAGCGGTACCATTCTTTGCCGAGGCAGAGGGCTGGTTGGGAGGAGAGGGAGGTGCTGGTGGAGGAGGAAGAGTTGACGGGAGGGAGGGAAGTATAGATGGAGAGGGGTGCAGAGTAGGCGGTTGCGAGGCCAAGGGAGCGAGAGAGGTTGATTGTGGTGGTCAAGAGGAGGAAGGCGGCGATGCTGGCGGGTTTTAAGACGCGGAGGACGGTGGTGGGGCTGATCGAGCTGAGCCAGGAGGGAGTGGTGGGCTTGGCGCTGCCGACTATGCGAACGTGGTTGTCGTTCTTGCTTGGTGTGCTGCTCGATGGTATTGCAGCATCGATAATGTTGATGATTATGTGAAACGCCAGCGCAGCATTCAGTGCGAGGAATGGGTACACTGGGTACATGAAGCGCTCTTCTTTATGTGGCTGCAGCGTGAAAATGGCCAACCAAAGATAGAACGGCGAGATCGTAATCATCGTGCGGAAGAATGGAAGACGGGATGAAGCCTCTCCCATGACATTGCGCTGGAATAGCACGAGAGGAGCCACGGCGCAAGCCAGCACGAACCACAGATTGAAGTTGATGAGCAAATTGCGAATGTAGTAGTGCCAGGGCTCAGTGCCGAAGATGTTTGGCCCTTTCCCAGAACCACCGAAGACATTATACCAGACCAGCTGGAAAGAGTAGATGACAACCTTGTGATAGAAGTAGTAGTCGACAAGTGCTGTCATGAGTAGCACAACGAAGGCTCCACATGCCGCCTGGAACAGTCTTGCCGACAAGCCTTCCAGGTCTTCTGTGAAATGCCACATGACAGCCTCTTCTGCAAGGTAAGGTATTGCAAGTGCGCCGACGAATGGCCAGCCGAGCACTGCACCAACGCTCAGCCAGAACAAACCCTTGGCTGTTTGAATCCCGAGTGTCCAGTCCATGAATGATGCTGCTGCCATCAGTACGGTGTAAATCGCGAATGAGGAAGGCAGGTATGAAATTGCGGCATGAAACATGCCCGCGCTTGTAGCCATGATGAGCATGAAAAGGTTGGCAATACGAGGACTCATTGCCTTTCCGATAGCCTTGAAAAGCTGAACCTCGCAGAGAGCACAGACGATGGCGAAGGTGAATCGTAAGAAGTAGAACTCGGCAGTCTTGCTATTGACGAACGGCAGCCACGAACCGGCATAGATGACCATAGCATGTAAGCTTGCATAGAACCACGATCGAAGGGCAAATTCTGGTGAATATTCCCAAGTCTGGAGTCCATGGCCATGGTTGAGGTAGTGTGTTGGCTCCCAGTAGTTGTAGACCTCGTCACAGTCCTGTATTGGAGCGTATAAAGCCGCTATTGCATGAGAAGCAAAAAAAATGGTGAATGCAACTGCAGGGTTTATCGAAAAAGATGTTGGTCTTCGTTTGGTACGTCTTGCAGTATGTAAGCCTTGTGCTTTGAGGTTCTCTCGCGGCGTCACTCACGGTATGGAGATATTACCAGATCTATCATCTTTCTGAGCTTGTTGACTCTTCGGAACGAGACGCTGCTTCAGCACTTGCTTCGGCAGCATTTTTCCTGGCGATACGGCCAATATCGAGACGTCACAAATCAGCAACAGGGCACGGGCATCGACAGATCGCGGGATACTCTTCTATGACTTCACAAATTATAGCATCGCGTATACGTGTAGCGGAGATCGATCCGCCATGCAGCCTGAAAAGTGTGGGGATCCATAACTTTTTGTTGCCTCTGCCTTTGCCTCTTCTGTGCTGCCACCAGACTATACCGTACCATTCGTGACCTTCTTAGACATACTACATCGGCAGCAATGGAGTATAATCACGATGACCAGCCGCCAGCCAAAAAGATGCGCGTAGACGGTGTCATCTCACTGAATGTATCAGATGATGATTTCGACGACCCAGATGACTTCTTCGACACTCCTGCCAAACCATCAACACCAGAAGCATATCACGAACCACCAACCGAAAGCGCCAAAGACGTCAGTAAGCCTGATGAGGTTTTGACTGAAGGCAAAGGGCAACAATTCCTCGCTCCTTCGGTATCAGCATTACACTCGGATCCAAATCAATCACAAGGCATTCCAGCTCCTCCAACATCCACACTGCAATCGCAACCGGCAGTACAGTTAGACAATATCATGCCTGATGTGGACCTTGCCGACGACAAATCAATGCTTAAGGAACATCCAGATATAGCCGCCCACATTTCTACTCAAGGTGCGGAAGAGATCGAGCTGCCAGCACCGTCCACTACAGCACTGCCCCCCACCGCGTCATGGACCGCAACAAAATCTGCCACACCACCATCCAAGAAACTGCTGTCCCACACTGCGCCCGCCATAGTACCTACGGCTGTCAAAGAGTTCATGCCCATACCGTCGACTACACTACCGTCGTTTACTGGATTTCTTCACAATTCAGCATCGTCCGGTACCACACCGTCCATTACAGCGCCGCACACGATCACACCGTACACGACCCAACCATCCCCCCCGGCATCTTCCGGGAAGCTCACCAACGAAATGACCACTTCTACTTCTGGGTCAACACCGTCAGCATTCCCCGCCGCCCCCGCTGGCCTTGGTGAGCCAGCACGCGACATTGATGCAACCATTGACACTAGTACCGGGTGCGAGACAAAGCAGGCCGTCGATCCTGATTTCCTCAAAGTGGCTCAAGCAAACAAGCAGGACGACGCAGCGGAATGGCAGTACGATAGCTCGAATGCTGAATCGGAAGCTACATCGGAGTCCTCGTCCGATGACTCGGACGAAGACAGTGATGCAGAAGATTATGTTTTACTCGATCCGCGAGAACAAGCACGGATACTCATGCGGGAAGAAGGTGGCTCGGATGATGAAGGCAAGCCGAAGAAGGGTGGCAAGGCTGCTCCTCGTACTGCAAATGAAGAGCCAGATGTGAAAGTGGAAAAGCCAGATATTGAGGTCACGCCGGAAATGGTCATCAGAGAACTGGGTCTTATTGAGGTGATTGTGGAGAACATGGCTCTTGTAAAAGGGACGATATCGGCAGAAACGCAGGTGCTCGAGAGTGGTTCTTTGCTATGCCTGGACGACAGGAAAGTCATCGGCGTGGTTGCTGAGCCGATCGGACGTGTTGAGGAACCACGATACTCAGTCGCTTTCACCAATGCCGCCGAGATTGTGAGCTATGGCCTGACAGTGGGCAAAAGGATCTTCTACGTCCTAGAACATACCAAGTTTGTGTTCACGCAACCACTGAAGTTGATGAAAGGAACAGATGCCTCCAACCAGCATGATGAAGAAGCAGGTATGGAAGAATTTGAATTTTCAGACGACGAAGCAGAGGCCGAGCATAAAAGGAAATTAAAACAAGAAAAGATGATGAAGAAAGGCCAGATCAAGCCAGATCATATGAGGCCTGATCCAATCTCTGCTTCTGGCGCCAGCCCGAATATCAAGTATGAGGACGCTCCTTTGAAGTACGATGACGATGATGCAGAAGACTTGTACACTCCGCTTGCGAGACCTACCAGCCTTGGACACAATACAGCGCCACCGCGACCAGCAATGCAACAACTTGGACGTGGTGGAGGCGAACGTGGACGAGGACGAGGCAGGGGCAGAGGCGATCGGGGACGTGGCGATCGAGGTCGCGACGGACGTGGGCGTGGTGGCCCGCAGCAACACAACCACACTGATCCTACCTCAGGTGGTGCATCCCAGCAATACAATCCCAGTGTACCTGCCACAAGCGCGAGCAATAGTCCTCTCCCAGTCAGCCAGCAGCAACTTACGGCCACACCTGCGTCATTCGAAGCTCTTTCGCAGAATCAGCAAGCTATGCCAGCATTTCCAGGCTTCAATGGCGGATTTCCAATGTTTCCTGGCATGCAAGGTCAACAACAACAGTTCTGGAATCCCGCGTTTGGTGGCGGGCAATTCCCTATGCCGACGCAGCAATCGCAGGCACAATTCGGAATGCCCCCTCCAGGATCATATGTCAATCCTGCATTCTTTGCTCAATATCAGCAAGGACAGATGCAGAATCCCCAGCAATATCACCAATCGGCACAGATGCAGAACTCGCAGCAGTATCAGAATCCGCAACAGTTTCAGCAACAATATCAGCAACGACAGAACCAGTCCTATCAAGGTCAAGGTCAGGGTCAGCAAGGTTACGGCCAAGCATACAATTCGAACCAGCCCTGGACTGGCCAACAATAGCACACATACAGACCTGGCTGATCGAGAGAGCCTGCTACGCCGACTATCGGCATCTCTCGGATGTAGCCGACTGGATCGCAGGCTAAGTACATGTAAGATCTGAATATTGTCATCTTAGACCAATACCGCAAGAGCTTGTGAGAATAGCGCACAGTAGAGGTGCTTGTTCTCCATCACTGCGGCAGAATATGAGCCGATATGGCTTACCACCATCTTGTTGTGATCTGTTGTGACGTGAAGACTGTCGTCCGTTCCGTGTGTTGCATTCTTCCTTGTGCTTCCATCAGTCGACCCCGAGTCTCTCAGCTACTCTCAAGAAACCCTGCTCATCTTCAGTGACCCAAACATCAACCCACCCTTCCTTCTTGGTCTGTGCCACCTTCTCCACATCCCAAGCTTCCTCTCGTGACCGCTCAACATATACCGTCCTGAACCCACATCCCTTCGCCGCCTCCAAATCACTCAAATGCGCCGCCACCATACAGCACTCTTCCGGTTTCAGTCCAAGCCTCTTCGCAGCTCCCAGATACACAGCCGGATTCGGCTTATAGCTACATCATGTCAGTCTTTTGCCCCCACAGGCCATCGTCACGCCCCTACAGTACCTTTTAAACATCTCCGAACTCAACACCTCCGTCCACTCCAGGCCCGCATACTCCGCCATATCCTGCAAAAGCTTCACATTCCCATTACTCAGCGTGCACGTCCTGAACTTGCCATTCAGTTTTCGGATCCCCTCACAGGCGTCGGTCCACGGATCTAGCCTGTGCCACACCAGACTCATCTCCTTGACCTCGTCCTCGCTCCACAGGCCTTGCAAATCCCATTCCGAGAGCAAGTCTACCAAAGAATCGAAGTGGTGCTCGTCGACGGTCTTGTACGGCTTACCCGGGTCCGCGGATGTGGCGATGAAGCGCGTGAAGCTGTAATAGGTCGAGCGCCAGGAGGCGGCGAAGTCTGCCCAGTCCGAAAGTTGGAGTGAACGGGCTTTGGTGCGGACGGGATCTGGGATAGAGTGTGTGCCGGACGAGGAGCTCAAGGCTGCTTGGGCGGACTGATGCAGCGATCTAGTGACGGTGGATCGCCAGTCTACGACGGTTCCGAAGACGTCGAAGAAGAGGGCTTTGATTTCAGTGAGGTTGGAGGATGGTGTGGTCATGGTGGGGGAAGGAGTGTGGCTATATCACAGAATCACAGATGGAGGCGTTTTTCTCATATGCACTCTTCTTGATCTTCCTGTTAATGGACATGGCTTGACAGCCTCACAGAGGCAGCGATGCTTGATGATATGACGCAAAGCATGCTCCACCCTCGGGAATATGTCGGACCACCTGTTTCAGCCCCTCAGCTCAGATGACCGACGTCTATGCTTGCTTCGCCTATAGCACTGTCGTGAGAGCAGGGACCTCTTGATCAGACTCAAAGTGCCTCTCTATGATATGAGTGTGAGAGCGGTGTGGCAGGTCGCGCATCGGGTCAGTGTATTGCTGTACCGCGGCTGAATGGGCACACCCCCTCATTTGTGGAGAGCCCTCTGAGCATGCCCTGCACCGCCTGTCTCAGCACTGGTCTGCTGAGATACCTACAGGACAGCCCGGGAGACTACTTGCTAAGTGTCGACGAGAGCATTCCATACAATAGAGCTTGAGGACGCACTCAATCTTTCGTGCGACGTTCCTTTGCAGTGAGCGAAATGGTCATTCACAAATCACTCAGAGGAGACATCGACGGTATATGATTGCCCTCAGGCGCAAGCGCAGTCGTCTCACGCACGCTTCCACTAACACAAGACAGTCCCGACCGATGTTTCTATTTGGGACTGGCTCTTCTCACCCTCTCTTTCAGCTTCCTCACCACTCCATCGGCCCGCTTCAGAGCTTGGCGGATTCACGGATGGAGTGACCAAGGAGCGCCTGAATTGGGTTGATGTCGCACAACTATCAACATATGTCTGTACAGCGCTGGTGCGGAAGTATGGGCTTAGACAGGGCCAGACGGTGGCGCTGTTCAGTAGGAACACGATCTGGTATCCGGTCATGCTGTTTGCGGCGCTGAGGGCAGGTGAGTGGAAGCTTTGGTCGTGTATATGCTGGATTAGTATTGCGGATGTTACGCAAGGTATCTTGCATGAGCGATGCTGATAGTTGTGCTACAGGTGCCGTGGTCAGTGGTGCATCCCCTGCTTACAATGTCGAAGAGATGACCTATGCATTGAAGACAGCAGAAGCCAAATTCCTTGCCACAAGTCCCACAAGCATGGCTGTTGCCAAGGAGGCTGCAGAGAACGCAGGACTCAGTCAGGGCAATCTCTTTCTGCTCGAAGACAAAATGGACGGTCTCGCGACGGTCCAAGACCTCATTGAGACTGGCAGGTCATACGGTACTGACCAAGTGCCTGTCTTCGAGTTTCCCGTCGGCAAGACCAACAAAGCCATCTGCGCGTTCCTCAGCTTCAGCTCTGGCACCACTGGCCTTCCCAAGGCCGTCATGATATCGCACCACAACATGATCGCACAGTGCCTGCAAGCGCATGCCAGCCAAAGTCCCTGGACCAAGAACGTCCTCGCCGTGCTTCCGCTATTTCACGTCACAGGTCTTGCATGGATCCTGCACATTCCGATACTCTTGAACGAAGACGTCTATCTGTTGCCCTACTATGAGATGAACCTGATGTGCAAAACGATAGAGACCTATCAGATCAACGAACTCCTCCTCGTCCCTCCACTGCTGATACGGCTGGTGCGCGATCCGGATGTCAAGAAGTATGATCTCAGCTGCGTGAAAGGCTTCTCAACTGGTGCGGCGCCAGTGTCTGTGGAGATACTGACTCTTCTTGAGAAACAATTCCCGGGCACGGCGTTCAAGCAAGGGTACGGAATGACGGAATCGTGCAGCTGTATCACGTCGACGGATCCGAAGTGGTATGACTACAAATGGGGCGCTTCCGTCGGCACAATCTGTTCAAGCACAGAGGGCAAGATTGTCAAGGACGACGGTACTGAAGCTGGAATCGATGAAGAAGGCGAGATCCTGGCTCGTGGACCACAGATCACGATGGGGTATCTGAAGAACGAGAAGGCCTCGCGCGAAACGTACGAGCCAGATGGGTTCTTGCGGACTGGTGATATAGCGACCATTGACAATGAGGGACGCGTCTGGATCCGCGATAGGAAGAAGGAACTTATCAAAGTGTTGGGGATTGGTGTTGCGCCAGCTGAACTTGAAGACCTTCTCCTTGGTCATCCTCTGGTCGAGGATGCTGCTGTGGTCGGCATTCCGGATGAGTATAGTGGTGAGTTGCCAAAAGCTTTTGTGAAGCTAGGGAAAGGGGGAATCGGCAGTGAGGAGATCGGCAAAGATATCATCAAGTATGTGAAAGAGAAGAAGGTGAAGCATAAGCATATCAGGGAGGTTCAGTTCGTGACGGAGATTCCGAAGAGTGCCAGTGGGAAGATTTTGAGGCGTTTGTTGCGTGATGGGAAGAGTGGTGATGGAGGATTGGTGGTGACGGACAGAGTGAGGTGCGAAAAGGCGAGACTATGAAACAATATACCGACTACCGTGTACACTCTCCCAGCCTCCAGCGAGCCGGAACAGTCGTCATCATGAAGGTGAAACATACACGTTGCATTCTAGCGACACGTAACGTTGTGACCAGCTTCGTCACTCGTTCAGATAGAGTTCGTGGCGCTTTGAAACTGTGGGGCGAGACGCGCTACCGAAATGACCCCGACATCAGAGCGCGTGTTGCATAGCGCAGCAAAACAACAACAATAGGCGTCCTAATCCTCCTGCTGCCTCGCTCTCATTCTTCTCGTCTCTTTATTCTTTCACCCTCGGCGACTCTCTTATTGTCTACTAACCTCCGCAGCATCTCACTCTTTCAAGGATACCTCTATCCAACCACTCTCTTTCTACAACAGCACACTCCTTCACGGAACATAGGCAAGAGAACCAGCTGGCTGATTCTCAAACCTGCAAACAACTACGCTTCACGATTTCGACCTTCAAGCCTGTCCATACATAGTCAACACACAATGGCACACCAACACCACCACATTCAGCCTGAGAAGCGTGACGTCTCGACGATAGTCTCTGTCATCTATGTCACTGCTGCTCCAACCTTCACTGGTGCTATCGGCGGCTACATCACGCTCGACAGTGACTCGTCTACCGTGTCCGCAGCTGCCAACACCGCAGCTGGCACTCCTCTTCAGAACACTCGCGCTGCTTCCAGCGACGGAAATGGCGTAGCAAAGGGCACTCCCCTGCAAGCAACAAGATCGCCAAGCTCTACTGCCGACAGTGCGCCGTCTTCCTCATCTTCCAACAGCGGTGCGCCTTCTCGTCAACAGCGTCCAACGGCTAGCACCACTTCTGTCTCTACTGCCACACTTGTACCCTCCTCTGCCTCGGACTTGGTTCAAACGAGCATCCTTTCGTCCAGTGTTGTCTCTGTACCAACCTCGGCGGTACTCATCCAATCTACAACTCTCATCTCATCTGTTATCCCGGCTATTGCTGCAGTTTCAAGCACTGCACCTGCTATCGCTTCAGCAACTGTCTCTCCTGTCGCTGACGCCAATGAAGGCACAAGCACTGGTGCCAAGGCTGGCATCGCAATCGGTGTCATCCTTGCTCTTGCTGTTGTCGCTGGCTTGATCCTCTTCATGGTCCGTCGCAGCAAGAGGAAGAGCAATGACGACCAGCCGAATTACGACCATGAGAAGTCGACCGCCACTGCCACAGTCAAGCGTGTCTCCTCGAGCTCTACCAACTCATCTCGCTTCTCCCTCGCCAGGAGTGTTCTCTCCATTCCCCGTCTTAGTGTCGGACCTCTTATGTCGGAGAAGCAGGACCGTTCTGACCCTCTTAACAACCCATTCGGAGATCACGCTGAAAGCCGAAGTCCCATCACCGACTCTCAAATCAGAGGTTTCACTGGCGCACAGATGTCTTCTCCACTGAACCTTAAGGCCGACAGACCCATCTCACCCAACCCTGCGCCTGCTGCTCCCCCTGTCAACGTTCACCGTGTACAGCTTGACTTTAAGCCTTCCATGGACGACGAGCTCGAACTCCGTACTGGCACTCTTGTTCGTCTTCTTCACGAGTACGACGACGGCTGGGTAAGTCCTGCGTAATACTTCTCTCTTGAACAATACTAACAGTATGCCAGGCTCTCTGCAAGTCCTTCGATCGCTCTCAACAAGGTGTCGTCCCTCGCTCATGTCTGTCCAAGCACGCACTGAAGCCTCGCAACCCACCCCAAGCTCGCGGCCAGGGCGCTAGACAGGCCTCCGGCCACCGCAACGTCTCCAATGGCAGCGTCAGCTCCAACACCTCTTATGCCTCAGAGGACTCCGTTCCTCGCCCTCTTTCCCCTGCTGGTCGCGCTCGTGCGCAATCGACTGCCTCTCTTACTCCATCCACGCAAATGGGTGAGCAGAACCGCCAGCGCGCCAACTCTACTGGCGATGCTGCCAAGGCTGCTTTGAGCCCATTGAACCCTGCTGCTGGGTCTGTAGACAGCTCCAGACGCAAGCCGGTTCCTGGTCAGGCTATTTGATGTGGATGATATGACAATGGATCATGATCTGGCATGAGTGGCTACGCTTTCTATCTGAATTTGATGTGGATGGCTGAGCCTGAATATGAAATTTCTCTTCTTCTTGGGACATCTGGATCGGGGGGTTATTTGATTGGCTTGAAGTATATGCATGATGGACTTGGACACGCGCACATTTTGTGCTAGATTATACAGGCATGGACTTGAAGAGTGCAGGAGTTCTGCTTTGTACATAGATTGTCACAATTTGAGGCAGGATTTCAATGATTCTTTGTGCTGATGGGCTCACTGTATCGTTTCGTATTCCAGCGTGAACCTTTGCGGACAGATCATTCGTTTATTACACCAAGAAAGGCGTTGGTTCGTAGGAAAGCCTGTCAGTATGTCTACTATCGCGTGCATGTACTGGTGTGGAGTATCAACGTTGCACAGCGAAGGTGTTTCATGTGGATCCTGCAAAATGAGGCTTGAAAGTCAATTGAAAAGCCACGCCCCTGAAGTTCTGTGTCCATGCAAACGGACCACAGTACTGCCTTGTAACACCACCCACAGATGTCTTGATCGCGCCATAAGTTGATGGGTGATGCTTCAGAATGGCCAACTGCACGCCTCTGGGGAGACACGATCCGACAATACAACGCGCCCGACCTCCTCCCATAGCATACCTCGAAAGCCACTTCCCAGTCGTCTAGACTCGAGACCACAACCTTCGGAAGGCGCGAACGATTATACAAATTCTTTGGTCGGCGCTAGTGATTCAAGACGAGGATCTGAGAATGCTGCATACACCTTGCGAAGTCAGGAGAGGCTACTTTTCGAGGGCGATATGGCGCCGGCGGCCACTGACACCGTCGGACGGGGAGGAGTAACAGGATATAGGAGGCGCAAGAAAGAGGTGGACACAGATATGAAGCCTGATGACGCCGTCGCTCAGCCTACGCCTCCCGAACAGTACACGGCTGCAGCATTCACTGGACTCGACACCTCCATCCCGCGTGGTTCCTTCGAGGATCCCTTTGGCTCAACGACAGACAATGGCGCAACACACAGCAGAAGAGCATCTAACAGGCGGACGAGCGTGCAGTACTTCCCTGCTGGATCTGTGCGGAAGGTCAGTATGAAGGACTCTGGTAGTCCTGATGGCTGGCCTACAAGAGGTATACGGGTTGTGACGCCGTCTGAAGCTGGACTGGAAGACGCGTTTGTGACTGAGCACGGTATCACTAGCGAGACAGGCGGTATGACGGAGCAGAAGCTAAGATCTGGCGATGCAGTGTACGAACCAGGAGAACAGATTCCACAACCAAGATGGCCGGCTAGTCGGGCACTGGATGCCGGCGCAAGTTCACAAGAAGGGTCGTCTCCAGCAGTTCCACGGAGGCAGGGGAATGAAAGCACATTGTCAACCGAGGACAAACGATCGTCCAAGTATATCAGGTCAATCTACGATGGAGGCGGTGACCTGTTCAACCTCGACCAGACATCATCCTCCAACTACTCCAGCCCACCACGCAAGAACGACAGTGCCTACGCAGCATCTACAGAGGTACCACATCGTGGACCCAGGTATACCTCTCCTCCACCCTCTGCAATCAACAGGATCGTCGGCCAATCTTCACCACAGCGGAGCACCAGCGAGTATAGTAGTCGGCACTCGACATCACAAAGAGAGCCACATGAGCGTGCTGGAGGTTTCGAAGATTGGACTGGTGTCGAAGATGGCGAAGTCGATCGCTTTGGATTCGTTCGAACAAGGCCCAACCCGAAGAGAGCCTCAGCACCGCTGCCAATTACTTTCAGTCCACCAGATTCCCCGTTACGCTCAATGCAAGGACGAGTGAGCTCGACGGCGTCATTCGATACAAGGCGTTCCCAGCTCGGGGTGCCAAACTCGAAAGGATCTCTGAGATCGTCTGGCTCACTCTTGCGGATGCGTAGTACGCGATCTACATCGGCTTCGTTCAGAGCTCTCCTTTCTCATCGACAGCGGCAGCTTGAGGAAGCTCAAGATATGCTTCCAGCAGCTACGCCGGAGGCTGATGAGTTGACGCTATCTCGTACTGCAGAGGACGTCGGTGTCAGGCAAAGAGGCCAACTACAGGCCAAGCGCGAACAGAAGTGGCGGAAGATGGGAATACTGAGTGGTGGTGCCGCCACGACAGCAGGACATGGCAAGCCAATCACAATCCGTGAAACCACTTACAGGTTCAACACCAACGATGCGAAACTCATTTCTCGAGCCTGGAAGGGCATTCCTGATTCCATGCGCGGTCAAGCATGGTACTCATTCTTGGAAACTGCTGCTTCTCAACATTCCTCCGCTGCCAACCCAAGTCCTACAGAAGATGAGCTGATTGCGCGGTTCCACGAACTGAAAGCTATTGATTTTGCGGAAGACACACAGATTGACCTGGATATGAATCGAACGATTGGAGCGCATATCTGCTTCCGAAGACAATTTCACGGTGGGCAGAAAGCACTGTTCTTCCTGCTGCATGCGCTTGCGCTTTACTTTCCCGAGGTTGGATATGTGCAGGGCATGGCACCGATAGCTGCCACTCTTTTGATATACCTCGAGCCAGAGAAAGCCTTCGTCGCCGCAGTCCGTCTGTGGATGTACCGAGGCGTCGCATGGCTCTACGGCAGCGACTTCGAGGGTCTCATAAAAACACTAGAAGAATTTGACGCCAACTGGCTGCAACGCCCCAACCAGCCACTCTTAGCCATCCACAAAAAGCTCGAAGACCTAGGCTCCATTGGCATGATGTGGGCCACAAAATGGTACCTCACGCTCTTCCAATACGCACTACCCTACGAAGCGCATCTCCGCATCCTCGATGTCTTCATCCTGCTCGGCGATTCGGCGGGTCCGAAGAGTAAGCCGAATGTGGATGTGCTGCATAGCGTGACTGCGGCGCTGCTGCTGGGTATGCGCGAGCAGATCACAAGTGAGGGAGCGCAATTTGAGGATGTGATGGGACTGTTGACGAATAAGGTTGTACTCAAAGGGAGTGAGGATGGGGTTGAGGGTGGACGGGGTATGGATGCGTTGATGCATGTGGCGAAAATGGAATACAAGGAACGAAGGCGTCATGCGTGAGGAGGGACATTGATGATGTTTACGATTGATATGATGGTTATGGGCATGACTTGACTTGGATTATGATGGGATGGGATCACTGTACTGTAGCATTACTTCTGGCTTTTAGTCCATGGATGAGGTTGCAGTATTGCTAGTAAATTTTACGCGTCCTGAGGATTCAAGGACGCGACTTTCACACTCTCTCCACCACAATTTCGTCTCGAAAACAACCATGATAAAACATCTCATTCATGCTTTCAATGATCTAAGTATACTATAACGTCGATGCCAGCGAGTGCCGAGCTCGTCTGTGCTTAGATGACGCGCTGAAAAAGCTACACCTGCTGTGCGCCTCTGCCGACGCGACTGCTGTACCACCACCTGCGCCCGCACCCTCACAATGCCACCCCCACGCACCATCGTCCTCTCCGGCTGGCCGTCCTCTCCCACCGCCCTCTCCTGGTCCCC
>Ga0058698_10000507_pt1 | contig 21414 bp, 12 predicted proteins | sample AgamicAsSfe_FD_67288 | JGI IMG/M metagenome (GOLD analysis project Ga0058698, IMG submission 67288) | Agave microbial communities from Guanajuato, Mexico - As.Sf.e | ecosystem: Host-associated > Plants > Phyllosphere > Phylloplane/Leaf | place: Guanajuato, Mexico | collected 2012-05-30
CAGAAGAGGAAGAAGTGGATATCCAAGTCAGGAGAAGACGTCGAAGATGGCATTCCGCCTGATGGGCATCGGGACTCTGCCCCTGCATCATGAGCGGCTGGACGCGAAGCGGGCTACAAAGCGGGCTGCTACTGTTCCTGCATGACCCCATACCTACCTCTGTGGCTTATTTTTACGTACCTACGATATCCCCATCGTCGATTGACCAAGTATTGCTAGCGAAATTGATGTTGTAGAATAAACACCTTCCCTAAGGACCGTAGATCTACCTTATTCGCGTGGTGTCATTGCTAGATCATCGTGATGGCGCGCGATCATTGCACTTGGATCGAAAACGTTAAATCCAGGAACCAGAAAACAGGTAATGTCTTGACTCGCTCGCTTTCCAAGCCTCCGGACCCCGTTCCGTGCCGCCATCATTCTTACGAACGGCGGCGACTGACATCATACGCGTCGTCACGGACCCAGATTTCCATCTTTCTTTTTTGGTTGCGAAATGTGTGTTGCTGTTGCAGCCTGTTATTCGAGCATGACTCGGCAGATTGCAAGATAGGGGTACCTGAGCTGAATTGATCGATCGTGCGTCTGCGCGGAATTGCTTGTGCAGCTGTGGCGCAAACAAAATTATGGGTACGACGGAGGTGTCTGGATCGAGGCCGCTACACAGGTAGTCCTCATCGAGAACACGTTGTGTGTATAGACGGACTTTTGGTGTCAATAAAATCCCCGGACGTTAGCTACCATGGTAATATAGAGTTCGCCTGCAGCCTATTAGCGGTGCGTGGTGTCACTCGCAGTTGGGAAGCGGCCAACGTCCCGACCGTTGCGCTGGAGCCCCGCCGTTCATCGTATCGAGACACGGCGTGGTGTGAGCTCTTCCAGCTCCAGCCAACATAGGAACGTCCGGACGTGATACTTTTCGGATGCTCTGTGCCGAATCCCGTCGTTCCTGATCTCCCAGCCGCGGTAACGCAGGGTCTCCTTTCTTTCCCATGCCATGTCGCGCTTCAAGCTCGTGGTGCTCACGATGGTGGTACCGAGGTTTGGTAGCGTGCAGCGATCGGCCGCCAAAAGGAAGCTATCGCTGTGCTAAGCGACGTTTGAGCAGGGGAGCTCCCGACGCCGTGACGTCAGTAGTTCGACAATATCATACGCGTCGCTGCAACCTGCTTGGACACACGGCACGACTTGCTCTTCCATCCTGCTGCATGCACCATTTTGATAGGAGGGGCATCATTCCCGCCAGGGATCTTGTACCCGATTCACAAGAAAGGCAGCCACAGCGCCGCCGATCGGGCCTGGACTCTGTGTGCTTTTGCTTCACCAGCTCGTCTCGTACTGCATATTGACTTGCTTCGGGGCATCTACAGCCCGGCATTGGCCTGGTAGAGATGAGGCCAGTCTGCCAAACCTCTCTTCCTGCATGCCATTGGTGTACTCTTGCAGTGACTAGAGCCGTCCAGTGCAAAGAGTACCATCGTCAATTTTCTTGGCTAAGGTGTTTCAGCTCCACTTCCTGGGCAATTCAACTTCTACCCTGGCAGCAGTCCGCTCTCCGCGGTTCATCGACGATGCCAAACCATCCCGTTTCCAGCCACAGGCCGCTCCCACCCCTGCTGCAGCAGCTACCCGCTTTGTCTCACCACGCTGAGTGGAGGCCATTCAACAAGGATGTGCTGACGCCCCGCTCGAGGCTGGAGCTTGTGAGTAGTGTGACGCAATACTCCTCTCGTTCGTTGCACGCAGTATGGCGCCAAAGCAGGTTTACCATGCCTCTCCACAACTGAGGCGCAAGCTCTGGCTCAAGGAGGCCAGTATTCGACGTCATCCGTTCCAGCATGCTCACTGATGAGACGTGGTATCATAAATGCCTGCTTCTCTGTGATCCTTCCAACTTTCTTTCCATACAAAGACGAACCATTCGTCAATTGATATATGACAGACAATTCATCCTCCCACAACTACTCTTACTACTCTTTCCCCCCAACACCTAATAGGAATTCCCCCCGTTCCACACGCTCTCAGTCTATATCAAGCAATAAGTCAGGAAGCAGCCATCACCGCGCTACTTCCTACAGCACATCATCATACACAATTCAAGGACACGATAACTCGTACAACGTCTCGAGCGTTCTATACAACAGCATGCCTTCCCCAGCAGCAGGAAAGGGTGACACCCCCCGCACCCCTACCAAGCTCGGACGCAAGCCGCAATCATCTGCCCCCAAGTTGAACAAGCCTCAGCAAGGCAAGTCGGAGGACGCCCCCACCCCCGATGTGCCCGAGCAAGCAGAGGATTTGAAGCAGCAAGGACAGGAGAAGGCCGAGGACGCAAAGAACCAAGCGCAAGACACCGCCGAAGACACCAAGCAGCAGGGTGAGGAAGCTGCCCAAGACACCAAGGGCAAGGCGGAAGAGGCTGCTGAGGACACTACCGGCAAGGTTTCACAAGCTGGTGATGAACTCGAGCAAGCCGACCCCAAGCCAATCGACGACGACAACGACGCCGATGAGGAAGATGACGACGACGCTACACACAAGGCTGGAGACGACGCGGAAGACACCGCCGAGGACACTGCCGACAACACAGAAGACGATGCAACAGAGACTGCCAGCAAGGCCGCTGACACCGGCAAGCAGGCAGGTGGCGGTGCGTTGAGCGGTGCTCGCGGTCTCGCTGGCCGCGCATCGAACCTCGCTGGTAAGGCTAAGCAGGACCCACAAGGAGCTGCTCAAGATGCCGGCAACGACGTTCAGGAGGGCGCCCAGGAGACAGCGGAAGATGCGCAGGAAACTGCGGAAGACACCGCTGAGGGCGCTCAAGACACCGCTGAGTCTGCCAAGGACACCGCAGAGTCCAAGGTTGGCGACGCAAAGGACACCGCTGAAGATGCCACTGAGGATGCTCAAGGCACCGCAGAGGACGCAACTGAAGACGCTCAGAGCAAGGCTCAGGATGCTACCGACGACGCCAAGGACGCCGCCGAGGACGCTACCCCCGACCTGAGCCTGCTCAAGGGCCTCGAAGTTGACGAGGATGGCATGATCAAGAATGCGGATGGCAGGAATGTCGGACGCCTCGTTGAGGGTGATGCTGAGGACCTCGCTGGCTACCCCATTGGCGACAACGGAGAGATCCTTGACGACGATGGTGATCTCGTTGGCCGCTGCGAACTCACACCCGAGATGGCCGAGGAACAGGCCAACGAAGCTGCTGGTGAGGCCGGCAACAAGATGCCCAACATCAGCGTCTTGAAGGGTCTTACCGCTGACCGATCTGGTCAAATCCTCAACGAGGATGGCGACTTTGTCGGTCACCTGGTTGAAGGCGACCCATCCGCCATCCAGGGCAAGGAGTTCAACGAGAACGGCGAGATCCTTGACGACGACGGCAACGTCATCGCCAAGGCAGAGCTTTCACCTGAAGCCGCCGACCTCCCTGCTTACCAGCAAGATGATGATGAGGAGGAGGATGAGGAGGATGGTGGTGCCACTGAAGGCGTCACCGAAGGCGCCACCGATGCCGTTGACGGAGCCAAGTCTACAGCAGAGGAGAAGGCTGCTGATGTTGAGGACGAGCTTCCTGGTGTTGAGGCCCTCGAGGGCATGGAGATCAACACCCAGGGAGAGATCCTTAACGACGACGGCGAAGTCGTTGGCAACGTTGCTGACGGCGATCTCGAGAACATCGACGACGTCAAGGGCCTCACCGTCAACGACAAGGGCGAGGTTGTTGACAAGGACGGCAACGTTCTCGGCACGGTTGAACTTGCTGAAGGCGCTGCTGATAAGCTCAAGGAGTCCGCCTCCGGTGCTCTCGACACCAGAATCTTGGACGGCCTCAAGGTCAACAAGAAGGGCAAGGTCCTTGATTCTGAAGGCGAGGAGATTGGTGAGCTCAAGGAAGGTGAGCTCAGCGAGTGCGCTGGCAAGAAGCTCAACGACAAGGGTGAAGTCCTCGACAAGGACGGCAATGTCATTGGCAAGGTCGACGTTGTTCCTGGAGAGGCCGCTTTCACTGCCATCAAGGAGCTCAAGGAGCAACTCGGCGAGCCCCTTGAAGGCGAGGAGGAAGAAGAGCAAGAAGAAGAGGGCGAGGGCGAGCCCGAGATGAAGGAGATCACCCCCGAGATCGACGAGCTTGAGGGCTTTAAGGTCAACAAGAAGGGCCAAGTTCTCGACGAGGAGGGTGAACCCATTGGTGAGCTCATCGAGGGTGACGCAGCCAAGTGTGCCGGTAAGAAGATCAACGAGAAGGGCGAAGTCGTCGACAAAGATGGCAACGTCCTCGGCAAGGTCAAGGCACTGCCCAAGATGGTTGAGGCTTCCGAAGTCCCCGAACCTGAAGTCAAGGAAGTTGAAGTTACACCAGACATCAACGAGCTTGAGGGCCTGAAGGTCAACAAGAAGGGCCAGGTCCTTGACGAGGAGGGCGAGCCTATCGGTGAGCTCATCGAAGGTGACGCTAAGGAGTGCGCTGGAAAGAAGATCAACGACAAGGGCGAGGTTCTTGACAAGGACGGAAACGTCATTGGAAAGGTCCAGGCTCTCTCCAGGATGGTCCAGCAGCAAGTCGATGAGGCTGAGGATGCCGCCGAGGACGCTGGCGATGCCGCCGAAGACGCTCAGGACGCCGCTGAGGATGCTCAGGATGCTGCCGAAGAAGCTCAAGACGATGGCCGTCCTCCTCTATCTATTCTTGATGGCCTCACCGTTAACAAGTCCGGCAAGCTCGTCGACGCCAACGGCAACATCGTTGGTGAGCTCACTGAAGGTGACGCGAAGAAGCTGTCCAAGTCTGGCAACACTTGCGATGCCGAAGGCCAGTTCTGGGACAACAAGGGCAACGTTATTGGCCGCGCCCAGACCGTTCCTCAGGAAGAAGGCGAGGAGGAAGCTCCCTTCGCTGGTCTTGATGGCCTTGTTGTCGTCAAGGATGGCTTCGTCGAGGACGACAAGGGCAACCGCGTTGGTCAGGTCGTTGAAGGCGACGCCAAGAAGCTCGTCGGTCGTTCCGTTGACGAGGACGGTGATATCCTTGACAAGAAGGGATCAGTCGTCGGTCACGCCGAGCGCTATGACGAGCCCGAGGAGGAGGCTCCTGAAGAGGAGCAGCCTGAGGACTTGTCCATCCTTGATGGCAAGACTGTCAACAAGCAAGGCAACGTTATCGGAGATGAGGGTGTGCCAATCGCTCGCCTCGTCGAGGGTAACCCCAAGGAAGTTGCAGGCCGCAAGATCAACGATGAGGGTCTCATCTTCAACGACAAGGGTAAGCAGATTGGCCGTTGCGAGCTTATCCCCGAGAACGAGCGTGAGAGCAAGCCTGAGGGCATCTTCGCTGGTCTTGAGGGTCTCCGCGTCGTTCAAGGCGGCATGGTTGCCGACGAGGATGGCAACACAGTTGGCCAGATTGTTGAGGGTAACCCCAAGCGTCTTGTTGGCATGGCTGTTGACGAGGATGGCGACATTCTTGACAAGTACGGCAACGTCAAGGGCCACGCTGAGCCTCTTGAGGAGGAAGAGGATGAGGAGCCCGCCGACCTTTCGATTCTCGACGGTCTCACCTTGAACAAGCAAGGTTACCTTACCAACAGTGAAGGTATTCCTGTCGGAAAGCTTGTCGAGGGAAATGCTGCCGAGCTCGCTGGACGCAAGTCTGACGGCGATGGTCTCATTCATGGCGACACTGGCAAGGTTGTCGGTCGCTGTGACATCATTCCTCCTAATGAGCGCCCTGAGCGCAAGGAGGGACCGTTCGCCGGATTCGAAGGACTCCGCGTGGTCAAGGACGGATTTGTCGAAGACAACGACGGCAACCGTGTTGGCCAGCTTACCGAAGGCGACGCCAAGCGTCTTGTTGGTCACACAGTCGATGAAGACGGTGACATTATCGACAAGTATGGTAATGTTAAGGGTCATGCTGAGCCATGGTCCGAGGAGGAAGAGGAGGAAGTCGACCTCTCCGCTCTTGCTGGCGCCACTGTCAACAAGGCCGGCAACATCGTTGACTCCAGTGGCCAAGTCATTGGTCGCGTTGCTGAGGGTGATCCGGCTACCCTCGCCGGCAAGAAGGTCGATGGTAAGGGCCAGATCTGGGACAACGAAGGTAACGTCATTGGACGTGGTGAGCTTGTCCATGGCGCAGACAACAGACCCGAAGGCCCATTCGCTGGCTTTGACGAGGCAACTGTCGTTAAGGACGGTACTGTCCAGACACCCGCTGGCGACATCATTGGTCGCGTCATTGAGGGTGATGTCAAGAAGCTCACTGGCCACAAGGTCGATGAGGATGGCGACATCAACGACAAGAACGGCAATGTCATCGGAAAGGCTGAGCGCTGGGAGCCCGAGGAGAAGGAGCGTCGCATCAACCCTATGGCTGGCATGCGTGTCAACAAGGAGGGTGAGGTCCGTGACGAGAACGGTGATGTTCTGGGTCGCCTCACTGCTGGTGACCTTGGTCACTGCGCTGGCCTCGAGATTGATGACAACGGCTATGTCATCGACAACGATGGTAACAAGGTCGGTGAGGTTACTCTCTTGGAGAACATCCAGGAAGAGAACGAGGATGAGACCGACGAAGAGAGGCAACGTCGTGAGGATTCCGAGCTGGCCAAGAAGATGTCCGCCATCTGTGAGGACACTCTTCAGCGCGTCCAGCCTGTCATGAAGCAGATTACTGAGGTATGTTTCATCCCCACTGACTTATATCAAACGCATACTAACATCTACCCAGTACATCGAGCAAGCCGATCGCACACCTCGCGACGAGCTCGACGAAGAGGAGCTTGTCAACAACGTCAAGCCTCTCATCGAGGAGGGCTCTCGCATTCTCAACGACTGCAACGGCTCACTCCGCGGTCTGGACCCCGATGGTCGTATCGCTGCCCAAGCCAAGGGTCGTCAACAGACTGGCGAAGCCTCGCCCGAGGAGTACAAGTTGGCCGACAACCTCAAGGAGCTTACTACCACAGTTGTCACTACCATCGACAACGCGAAGAAGAAGATCTCCGACATGCCTCACGCCAAGAAGAAGCTCAACCCTCTTTGGGCCCTGCTCACCGAGCCCCTCTTCCAGATCATCGCTGCTGTTGGTCTGTTGTTGACGGGTGTACTCAACCTCGTTGGCAAGCTGCTTAACGGTCTGGGTCTCGGTGGCCTCGTCAACGGCTTGCTAGGTGGTCTTGGTATCAACAAGCTGCTAGGTGGCCTTGGACTTGGCGGTCTGGGTGATATGCTCGGAGGCGGCGGCGACAAGGACAAGAAGAAGAAGGGTGGTTCCGGCCCTATGAGCATGGTCGGCGGCCTGCTCGGCAAGAAATAGATGCCTTGACGGCGTCTGAGTAGTTGCGGGGGGAAGATGAAGTAATGTCTGTTCACATCTTTGGTTCGAAAATTGTTTTGCATATGATACCACTACCTTACCTGGTAGTGCTCTGTCACTATGGAAGTTGGCAGTTCTTTGCCTCTTTCCCGTTTTAATGGATTTTGGTCACACAAGAGCTGGAAGATCGGGGGGTCTGAAGGTCGACCTTTTGTCGCCAAAGGAAAAGAAGAGCGGGATGCCGGAAAGGAGCTGTGAGCTTTCCTTGGTGGTGGAAGTCACATCCAGGTCTGGTTCGATGATGGCATGAATTTTCTTGGCTTGCGTTTTCAAAAATCAGCGTTCTTGTTGTCGTGTTTTCGAACGCATCATCATGCCGCGACTCTTTGAGGCCTCAAGAGCGTACGCGCGCATCTTTGGCTAGACCAGCCGGGTTTTCCTTTGTTGCACATAGTTGAGTTTAGCATTGGCGTTGATTGCAAGGTGACGTTCCTGTTGTACGAATAGTAGGAGTAGTTAGTAATCATTGTTCTTGCTTAATATTCTCTGCTTTGCTTCGACGTCCACAGCATCTTTATTCTGACGTGGTTGGTGAATCCCTTGATGCAGATGTCTAAGCTGAAGGCGCCTTACTACCTTTTTCAGGGCCGGGCCTTGATCGCTGCCGAACCGCGAGTATAACAGTTTCAACGTGCATTTAGCCAAGCTTTCCGAGATGAGTTGCTCCAGGCACGGGACGACTAGAACATGGAGGAAATGAAATCAGCACATGAATCGTGCACCGAGCCAGCATGTTGGACCCTTTACCTAAGCGATTTCCCCACAGCACTGACCATCTGAACTTTGTTGTACTCCTAGCTTTCCTCGTTCTTGTTCCCTTGACGGTTCAACTTGTTTTTCTAATCATCCCGCTGAGGCCTGGAACGACTCCAAGAGGACTATACTGGTGACATCACTGCCAGGCAGAACATGGAATCAACAACGAATGAGCATCTTAGACCCTGAGCTATTTTCCCTGAAGCACCCACCGAGCAAACCTTCCTGCACCCCTATGCACCTTTGTTTTTCTTGTACCCGCCAATTTGGAAGAAGTTGAGCAGTTGGGAGAAGCTAATAGCTGTAGATCGATGAGAAATGTCCGATGTTAAGATTCCCAGGCGTGGCGGGTAACTCAAGGCGACTAGAAGTATCGCTCGCTCTGCATTGCGCGACTGCTAACTCAACAAGGAGAACGTGGCGCGGATCGAAGAGGTGTCGCCATACCGAAGGACGAAGCGTGCACTACATGTGCGATGCCCAAGCTGGGGGGTTGGGATCCCATGGTTCAAGCTCAACCCCTTGTTCTGGTGCGGGTGTGGCGTCGTGGTTCCTCAATGTTACCTGAATGGGAAGGTGCTTGAAAAACATTGGTGTAGTAGTAGATCGCGGGTACAGTACCTACTGAGAGATGACTGGTTGGTTCCCATCTCCGACCGCGATGGTGGACTTGCGCAAACCTTAACTTCAGCTCGTGGGATCATCGACCACCAACTAACGGGACCGATATTAGAAGCACCCAGTCAGAACACCAAACCAAACACGATGGCAGAACTGGCGGTTCACTAGCATCGCATCCCATCATGATGCCCTACACTTGCACCCTTCAGGACATGGCGCTCATCCGAGATGCGATTGGGCAGGGAAGAACCTCGGTGTGCCCCGGCCCTACTCGCGGTCTGTCATGACTTCTGACATTCTGGTACACCACATGCTACAACAAATGTATTGAAGGACTCGTTCGTCCTGGACTCTTCGGAGTGCGAGACGCGCGTAGTCGACTCGCTCTTTAAAGCCCTGGGCCGACGGTCGCGGAAGGCGGGAATCAAACCACACGCTCGCTTTAAACTTTACCGCTACACCAAGGCTCAGGCACCAACCTCTAGCTCATAGCTGCTATTTGCTCGCAAGGCTAAAGACAACAACCGTAGTCACGTAAGGGAACCTCTATTCATACCACCTTTCGGGCAGGAGCACTCAGCACAAAGTTGGAGTGTACTCCTAACATCTAAGTGCACCAACTCAGGTACATCCGCTGGCTCCGACATGAAACTTGGTCACATAACCCTGGACCTGGATACATAGCTACGCTATCTGCAGGCCAAGCTGCTGTCCCTGGGCTGTACCTGTTTCAACATGCCTTACGATCTCACAGTTGCTATCCCGACCCTGGTTGGCAGCTTGCTGTCAGCTGTCGCAACCTCTTGCGTTCTCATCTCGTACATTGTGTACGCTGATCAGCAACGGTCTTTTCGTCACGCACTGGTTCTCAACCTTGCTTTGGCTGGTAAGAGTCCTTGACAAATCACTGAGATCTTCAACTAACACGTCAGAACAGAATTCATTAATTCGCTGAACAATTCAATATCTGGAATCTATGCGATCGTGAACAGGGGTAATATTGCAGAGGGTCCAGCATGTAGCCTCAATGGTTGGGTAGGTCAGTGGTCTGTTCAGGCTGCCGACTTCTCAATCCTAGCCATCGCTGTCGTAACACTCCTTACGATCACCCGCAAAACCTACATGCCAAATGCCTCCCTTTTGAGCAAGGTCCTCATTTGCGCATCCGTATGGGTTATTCCCACCATCACAGGTAAGCCCATAACAGCACGATCATCAATACAAGGCTGACTCAACCCAACAGCGACTACAGCCGCGGGACTGGAGGAACTGAAACCTGTTAGCGGCAACTGGTGCTGGATATCCGGCAAACGTACGGATTTACGCTACGCCTTAGGTCACGGTTGGAGGTTCAGCATCATCCTCGGAACCATTGGGATCTACATCTACATCTGGGTATATATGCGACGACACTTCATACAGCTACACAATCTCAGCGGAGGAAGATCTTACGGCCAAGGAAGCTCTAACAAAGCTGCCAAACGCCGCACTTTCCACAGAGATAATGCCATTGAGTTAAGGAGCGAGTCGCAGACGGAGCTGCACGAGATTAACGTCGAGTACCGCTATGAAGTCAAGCATTCTGAAGGGAGGAGCGGTACCAGTCTCGGAAAGGACCTTGACATTGAATCCTCGGTGGGCGACAACAGACGCCCTAGCGAAACCACACTTGGCTCGCCATTGTCACCAGTAAGCCCATACATCAAGGACCCATCAGGTACGTGCAGTCCTTTCATTCTTGAAAGCCGTTGTTTATGATAGCTTCTCCGTCTATGATAACCCATTACTGACACGTACAGCCTTGACCAAAGACTTCCCTCCTGCGGACAGCGTACGAAACGTCGCAATAGCCATGCCCGGAAGCAATGCCAAAGTCGCGATCTCCGGAGCTTACGAGTCCGGAACCACTCCCCAGCGCAATGGAGCCAGTCCTCGGGACCTGGAGCGAGAGATTAAGAGAATGCTACTGCTGAACGCATATCCAGTGCTGTACATTATCTTGTGGTTGCCTGGTATTCTCAATCGCCTGGTGGAAGCTTCAGGTCATTCGAGCTACCCGTTGGCTATCCTACAGTGCTCAACACAGTATATCGGTCTGGCGAATGCTATTACGTATGGGTTCAATGAGCATTTGAAGACGACAGTGAGGCGGGACTTCGTGAAGTGGTACAGAAATAGACGGGGAAGGGCACAATTATCATCATAACTCGTGGGTCAAAATGACTATACCAGCGTATAAATTTAACGTCACATAGTATCTTCCCCTGCTTGCAGTGAGCGGTGAGAGTGCGGTCTAGCGCAATGGACCCTGGATTTCCCATCACGACGCTGGCTATATCTGTGACCTACTTCGTCTCCCTAACAATCCTTGCGCCATTTGACACGCCACTTTAACGAGGATGGCGAATACGAAGCGAGCCACCGATGTGCGCCCATTGACTCCATCACTAGACCAAGAAGATAACATGTAGGTATAAAAACATCATTACTTCACTTCTTCAATCTAACATAAGCAGTACTTTGCGCAACGCTACCGAGTCTCCACTTCTGCGCCTTCCAGCTGAGCTAAGGAACCAGATTTATGAGTACGTATTACCTATCGTAAGGCCTGAATACAGAAAACGTGCTAATGTATCATGCTTTTGGCAGATATGCGCTGGTCCCCCCCGACTTTTGGTACGGGTACGGATGTCCATTCGACCTATTGCGTGTATGCCGTCAAACTCAGGATGAAGCGGGTTCGATACTGTATTCACGCCAAATCTTCACATTCGATAGTGCCGTTGCTCTGGGAAGATTCGTATGCCAACTATCGACATCCCAGCGAAATGCCATCAGAACCATACAGATTAGTAGGGCGTCGCATAGTCAGTGGGAACATTTTGATATAAACAATGTCACTCGTCTGCACCGACTGGGGGGACTGCAAACAATTCTTGTCGAAGATGACAGACTTGCACAGATAGTGAGGTCCTGGAGGGCCGGTATCAAGGTCATCGTGGAGAAGTGAGGAGACGATGTAGACGGGTATCTCGGGCGTTAAGCAGGGCAAAAGATGCCCACTAGCAGTCTTGATAGAGAGAGAGAGAGAGTGGAGTGCAAGGCAGTATGGCCCAATGCCACAAACCAGGCGATACATCTACATGAACCTCAAATTCAACTGCCCTTGATAATTGAATATTAGACCAGTCATATTAGCGTGCCAGCGAACGGTAGCCCAAGCGCTCTCTCACTTCTCTGACCATTCTCGGCTTCACCTAGACTTGGGTCCAAGCTCTCGCTCACTTGCCAACTATTTCAATCGCACAACACAACTCATCCTGAACAATAACAACAGAAACAACAACTGGCGATGGGAATCTTCTATTTTGACCCAAGAGATATAGCGGCGCGCGCTCAGATGTACGTAGTTCAAATTCAATGAGCAAGTGCGGTGAAGGCAATAGCTAACTTTTGAATAGCACGGCAGCGAACCAGCGCAATTCTCCTCTTCTACGACTGCCAGCCGAGCTCCGGAACCGAATCTACGAGTATGCGCTGGGTGGCCATAAGATCTATATGGTAATACGCTTCTCGGAGAACAAAGAGAAGCTATGGCTGGATCGGACCGATCGGTGTGGAGTTGTACCAGCTTTTACATTGCTGAAAGTATGCTCCCAAATCAACGCCGAGGCTGCGCTTCTCCCATACAGCCTTAACACATTCTGCTTTGATCACCCCCTTCGTACTTATCTCTTAAAGGACTTCCCCATGTCAACCACGCAAGCAATCAGAAGGCTAGAGTTCTCTTGGAGGGTCATGGACCACTGCTTTTTCGAGGAAATCTCGTCATTCCTTCTTCCATTTGAAGGTCTTCAGGAACTTGGGCTAGGTTATGAATACGGCCCCCCGCTGCCCTGCAGTTCTGGAATGAAGGCCATGCTTTGGTATAGATCGTTGGAACTAAAGGCTGGGATGCCCGATCTCAAGGTCTTTACCTGGAACAAAGGCATTTATGAAGCAGCATAAAGTATTACTGATGTGGTTTGGTATCGGCTTTGAAAGTTGCATAGCAAGCGCAAAAGAGTATAGTTCACTGTTTCACAATGATACACGGGCGGTGTTACTGGCATCTGCAAGGAACAGTATTAGCTGGAATAAGGATTTCTGATGTCAAAAATGTATAACATCTTCATTCTCCCACACAAGACGCAGCAAGCGACTTCGTGTACTCCTCATTTCTCAGCAAATCAACACCATTTCACGTGTAGCTCACTTATCTACATTACAACACAACATGTTCCACATCAACGTTACCAACTCTCCCCCCTCATGAGATTCTTTCGATACCTGTATTGTTCAGGCGTTTCCAAATCCCTCTAATACTCTATTTTCGTCCTCCGCGATCTCTCCCCCGGGTCAACCATTATTCATCCCCTGCATCGTCTTTCTGTTCCAAATATACATCCAACAAGATCCCGTCTCCCTCCCATCATCCAAAATCTCCATATATCCATCCTCGCTGCCATGGAAACCCGTATCACGTTGAATTAGAGGATTTTCTCTACGTATACAGTGCTTAGCTCTAATCTTGTCTTCGCATGACACCACATCCCTGCTGTCTCGGTTACAGTGTCCGCAATGTTTCCAGCAGATTCGGAAATGTGTGCAGAGGGTTGGTAATTTGCGTGAAAGCATAGGATACACCTTGGATAACTTGAAAGCGTCATATGCGGCAATCCTGCAGTCTGTTTGCTTATTAGTCTTAATGGCGCGATGATGTTCCTCCAGGGGTCATTGTTTTTCTTGTATGGGCGCATTGAGAAAAACAATCTCCCAGGTACTGCTATCCATAGAAAGAGGGACCGCGTTCGTTTGTATTTTGTTCGATTGTGATAATTCTTAGGATTGGTGATGATCACCGTCAGAATGATGTAGGAGTCAGTAGATCTGAAAAAGCATACGCTTAGATTGTCTTTCTCATTTGTTCCAGTATATCTTACTGCTTCTCAGGGTACCCCATCTTCGCCTCATCTTCCACAGTTCCAAATCCTCCCCAGCCCTCAAATTCGTCAGCAAACTTGACTGCCGCGCGGAGCCAGTGGTCCGACCGGTTATCTCCAGTCTCCCATGTTTCCTCCGCTACCTTCAAGGCTCGCAATGCTGTAAATGTCAGTCAAAATGTCCATATTCTAGCGTAATTTCCATAACATACCTTTGACATGATGCGCATCAGTCGAATGCGGGCCGTTCAATGCCTTGTCTACAACATACTTCCAGCCCTTCTTCTCACTGCCATCGTTACCCATAGCTTTACCCATATCGATCTCCGGCCTCATCTGGGCAATGTACACAGCTAATGCGAATAGCCACCATTGCCGCAGAAGACTAACATGGAACTTGGCCGGTATCAAGGGGAGGAGGATGCGAATGGCATGAGAGCTTGTAAGAACATGCACGATGAAGAAATCGTACTTCCCCTTCGCTGGTAACGGTGTGCCTGTCAAAAGTCCCAATCCGACTTCCTGAGCAGCCTGAAACTGTTCGTTCGGTGCTGTAATTTCCCAGGCATTCCAGTATTCTAAAAAGGCTTCTTCGCGCTCCTCTAACACCTTGGTGATATCACCGCTGCGGTGGTCATAAAGGCCGTCGAAGCGCTTGTCTTTGCGCACTTTGTCCAGGATATCGATGAGCCCGGTGTGATCTCCACTTGCGCTATGCGGGCTGGGCTTTGTATACCTTGGGTCGTCAATGTATTTATGAAGGGGACTGTAAAAGCAGGAGCCCATAGCCAGAGCCTCGATCGAGACGGTTCTGGAGTTCAGTTCGTAAGCGTAGCCAAGATGGATGAGAGGATGTGCAACTGGATAGTGTTAGCGATGCTCAAGCTTTGAAAGCAGCAAGCTTACGTCCGGAGATAAGGCCATTGATCAGCGGCTCCTTTCCCTTGAACATGAATTCCTCGAGCACTTCTTCGACATTGTACTTCTTGCTCACGAGCTGATCTTCGAAGAAATCGATAAATGCGCGTTGGTATCTGGCTGCTGTTGGTAATTGATTCCGTCTCATCGTCGTCACTACTCACTCGCGCTTCCCCAGGAACTCGCGCCAATCGTCCTTTGTTATTTCACCTGGCGCGTCATGCCATGGTTCTAGTACTTCAGCCTCCTTCTCGTAGATTTCGTTGAGATGTTCTGCCGTGCCTCCGAGAAGGTAAGCCGATCCTAAGATCTATGGTATTTGCTTAGCAGCTACAGCCTTTACAGGAGGAGCAGCATACGTGCGGTGTATGGTTGTGAAAAGTAAGATTGTGGTATATAATCGAGTAGTTCGCGTGATTTGCTTTGAGTAGATGCTTGAGAGTTCGCGGTCGCTTTTCCGCCGAGGTTTCGATATCATGGATCTCCACAGAGGGTAGATCAACAGTGAGATGCGTGCCTTCGCCTGCACGAAGAAAAGATGGTAACGATATTCTTGGTAAGCTGAACATTATTTCTGTGTGATTGCAAAACTCAAGAGAGTTTGCGGGGAAGATGCGCAATGAGAGCTCGCGTCGCGCCTTCCTCGTTCTGGTATGACGTGATGTCCTCGGTGCCGCTCGCAAGCTTAACCCAATCAGGATGAGCAGAACCTCGAAGTGACTCCACAATGCTTCCATCCTCGCTGCTCGTTCTACCTTACGAATTTAAGTATGCTTGATCGCGAATATTGAACTTGGCAATCATATTCAAGTATCTATCGATAGGAAAAAAAAGTTACTGAAAGTTTACATTCCCACTTCCTTCTGGTGTGGTGAACAGTTTCCGCCTTCCTTCATGCATATACTGGTTTTCATGGAACGTGTGGTTTTCTCACTTTAATACTGCACTGGGAAGGGTTGGCAAAGTGTTAATTGCTATGGCCCTCAACTTTGAATGAGAGAAGAAAGACAGCTTCATACAGATCGCGCTTTCATGTCTTCGACCTTTGCCAGTTGGGTCGTATCTGTTGACTTATCTCCCTGTACCATAAGACGTCTTAGAGGTGTTAGAAATTCTTCAAGTCTCTAGTTTACTAACGCCAAATGTAGCAAGTATATGCAGATTGATCTTTTGAAAAGCTTAGAAAAAGCAATCTTATACATAGTCACCCGCCTCATCCCACGTCTACAACTTCGCCACCTCCCTCACCTCCAGCATTCCTTCCATTGTCTCCTTCCATACTTCCGCCGCCTCAGCACTAATAGCATTCAAGTCATAGCTAACCCCAAACCCAATGATGCCCTCTGCACTAGTCGAACTTCCAACCAAGAACTCATTCTCCCGTGCCCTGACCCCAATATTCACGTCTCGGAAGTCCGCCGCAAAGTCTTTGTCCCCTAGGTTCTTCAAATCATATGTTCCGCGCTTGAAAAATGTAGCCAGAGGGCCGATGGACGAGACACCGCACGTCGCTCCGTAGCCGGCTGTGCTGGGAGCTAGGGAGCCTTGCGGGTTCTGGAAAGAGGGTGAACGGCGTTCGGGTGGTAGTTTTGCTTCGACACGCTCGATCTGTGTGACGTAGCCGGTCGCGAGTAGACGGCCTGGTGAGTGTTTGTCAAGAATACCTGCTGTACCTGTCTTCCCCTTTCCTTTCAAGCGTTTTTGATAGACTCGCAACTCTCGATTGGCATGCTTTGCTGTTAGTTTGAACCTTCCTTCTACTGGTAGATCTGAAGACAAGAAAGGCATTACTATCCCTTCGCTGAATGCTAGCATGCATGAGTCTGCCGGTGGTGGGTTCACAAAGAAGCCGCGCGGGTTTAGAGGAAACGATGCTGTGAATGGCGGGTGACTGTCTGAAGGAGAACGCTTTTCGTGGATGGACATCATGCCTAAACCGGCGAGAGCGAAACACCCAGCTCCTATACTGACATTTGCAGATCGGCATAGTGATATCAGACGTGCTGAAGCGGCAGCTGAAAGCGATGCGGAGACATGACCACATGACATCGGAGGGCGGGTTGAAGGGCTATAGTCGAAGAATCTATCGAACTTAGGTTCTAGTCGTAATGGTTCATCAAGCCTCTTTTCTCTCCGTAGCGGATTCGTGAAGGTAGGTGGTAGTCCTCCTTTCTTCACATGTCTCAGCACTCTGATGAGCGCCCAGAACCAACGCTGTCTCGCCCTATTGCCTGCAATGGGTGGGTATAAGTCTTCTTGGGCGGCTGGTAAGACTTTCTTGATCTTCTCTGATGTACAGACAGACTCGATTTCTGCCAAGATGTTCTGAGACGGCTGGTTTACGATGCGAAGAAAGTGGCTGAACCAATTGTACGCCGAGAGACCATCGGAGATCTGGTGCGCAATCACGATAAGTAATCTCAGCTCATACGTCCCGTTTGGAAGTTTCCGCAAAGGTAGCACATGCAACTTCGATAAGCATTTTGCGGGCTCGACGATGCGAGTCACGTTGTAGGCGTGACGGTATAATTCTTTCTCATCAACTTCGTCATATGCGTCTTCGATCCAGATAATGCTCTGCTCGACTTGTTCGATTGCAGATTCAGAGGAAATGGGTACGTCGACGGCGAAACCCCGTGTTCCAGTTTCTTGGTTATCAACAACTCGAGCCATAAGCAGAGGATGTTGAAGCCGTAAAGCGGTCCACGCGAGCGCTATCCTACGTCTCAATTCTGTCTTTGAGAGCTTGTGCTGGATTGCCAATGTATAGAGAGCCGTCATATCTGTGGCATGATTAGTCGCTTTCAATAATAGTTGACCTAGTGAGTAGGTCTATAGTATCTCGCGCTCTTGTACATATAGTGTATAGCCACGAAGAACGAGTGAAATCTTTAGGCTGATGTTGGACCAATACGAAAATACTGAGAGATGCTGCATACCTGCCCGGCCACCGTAGTACGTGCCATCTGAGTCAAATGAAGTCTCCACTAGCCCAAGCGGACGGTTGAATAGCTGCCTGCCATCTGTACTATCAGATAGTTTCCATTCTGCATAGTTCGTTGCATATTTGTCCAACCAATGACCCTGCTCTTGCATCTGTGGTTTCATTACGCTTCTTAGCTGTTCAATCTCGATGCAGTTGTTGCTGTTTGCCACTTCGAGAGGTGAACGATGAGAGATGTTGGCAAGAAAAAGGAATAGGTAAATGTATTGAGAACCATAAAAGATAGAGAGGCCAAGATGCGAAGGATGCCAGACGAGCGGAGTCGGAGTGACCACCAGGTTGTTAGACGAGCTCCTCGGATAGGCCCACTTAGGTCATCGACAGACAGTCGCCGAGGTAGCGTCATTCCTAAGATGGTTAGTGTTTAATTGATTCTCGACCTATAACTGAAATTGCGACCTAATTGTATACTCTGTTACTTTTCTAATCTAGTTGTGGCATGCATCACTGTGTATAGCTCAAGGGCACAATTTCAGTAGCAGGTACTGTTCGTGAAAACAAGCTTCTTCGTATCTGGCTAGATGCTGTATACGGATGAACAGTTACTTGGACAATTTACCCTAAAGGTATCCCCAGTGTATTATTTTAACAGGTTAACAGAACGCAAAATGATGTACACTTCTGCCGGGTATCTAAATCACACAGCAACGTTGTGTGGTCTTCTAAACTACGTCCTCCATCTCATCCTCTCCCTCGGTATCTCCATCACCCGGGCCCTCAGGTGCAGCTGCCTCTGCTTGTTTACTAGTGTCTCGCTGGTTGTCAAATACAGCCTGGCGCTTCCAGTTGCTTGCAAACGGCCCAGATTTGACGAGGAGCGCAATGTCGCCAAGAACTTCCTTGAGGTACTGCTCCGGCTGCTTGGTCCGTTGCTTGATGGCCTTCATAGGCCAGTACTGGTACTCGTCGAACAACTGGTGAAGTACATCGATAAGATCGGAACGAGCCATACGAGCAGCCTTGTTCTGTTGCGATTTTGCCTTGGTCGTAGGCTTGATGAAGTTCTTGAAGCGGTTGTTGAGTGTAATGGAGTTGTTGACGTCTGAGACTTCGGTGTCTTTTGTGATGATGGTGGTTGTGTGGGAGCCTTGAATGGCTTGCTTGATGCGCGCGGCGCTGAAGTCCTTGAATTCCTTGGTCTCGAGGGGATTCGCGTTGTATTGCCGTGTCGCGTGACCGACGAGCGCAGTCTGCTTGGGAATTGCCTTCTTGTATTTGCTCCGTTTCTGAACACGCGCATTCGGATCTTGTACACCACCAAAGCTTCCCTGTTGGCCTCTGCCATAACCGTAGCCTTGTTGTCCCTTGAATCCCGGCAAATCTTTCTCTGTGAACACGTATGTGTTGCCTAGCTGAACATCGGAGGCGGCTGCAGGGTCCAACTGGAAGGCTGAGGGAAGGTTGGACTTTGCGCGCCAACGGTCGTTGAGGAAGACGCGCATAGGCTTGTCCTTATCGATGCCGCTCGTTGTCGCGAAAGCGCAGACTTCTCCGATCTGAATCTGGTCGTTGTCGTTGCCGTCGGCAATGTCTTCCCACTTAGAGACTGCCTCGTAGAGCCAGTCTGGAATGCGCGTGAGCCAGACGTCTTGCTGTGGGTTATCCTTGTTGATAGACATCTCGCCCGTATCCTCGTAGAAGTCATCGTCCATGAAGCCGACGCCAGGCTCTTCCTTGACCTCTGGCTTAATGCCGTTCATGATTGCGGATGCGACGAAGTTGCGTTACGGCAGGAGTGCAAGGTATCCACGTTGTGGTCGGCGCGGCGTGTGCGTGACAGTTGGTGATGATAGTAATAGAAGCTTGAGCGTGTGCCCTACGAAGAATGTGCCAGTGGTAGCGAGGTGGCTCAGCGAGCGTGAACCTTGGTTGCGATGATGAAAGACATCGGATCGTCTCAGGCAGGCGCATTGTACCTCCCGACGCGCTTCCGCACTAGCGTGCCAAGACTCTTATCGATAATGCAGCTCTGGTGAGGTCGCGCTTGCCCCACGTCTGTTGCCTATACCCGTCAACAACCAACGAGCAAGACTGGCTTTCTCCCTCTTGTAGCCCCAGAATCCGACGTTGTCTTTGGCAATTCTAATTCTTCTCTTACGTAGGATCTAGAAATCAATTAAACTGAACTAAGAGGGTTTTCTTTACGATCCAGCTTACCTCAAGCATCCCCCATCATGGCTTCCCCAGCTGTCACCTCCGCTTTACAGCAGATCGAGGCAACGTCGGCCAGCGAAAAGCCCTCTCAGTACACCGCCCTTCTCCAACAGATAGTCGAAACATCGAACAATGTTGCCGCCGATCTGAACGCATACGCACAAACTCTCCTTGACGACTCTCTTGGCATAGTAGTCCTCCGACCACTTCTTGCTGCTTTCGTGGACGCTTACCGGACGGTCAAAGATCCAGATGCAAAGATTGATGTTGGAGAGAAAGTCATCACGCTCCTACAATCCAAGGGCGCGGGTCAGTACGAGGAACAAGATACACAAATCAAGCATGCTCTGGCAGACGCGTTCGAGCAGAACGACGATTTCAGGCGGTCTGCGCAGACACTTGCAACCATAAACCTCGAGTCGACACAAAAGTCAGTTTCTGCGGATGACAAGGCGAAAGTTTGGATTCGGATAGTCCGGTGTTACTTGGAGGAAGATGATCCGACAAGCGCATTCACACACTTGAACAAGATCAAGAACATCATATTCAACGTGCAGGACAAGGCAACCAAGGTCATGTTCCAGCTGAGTCAAGCCCGAATCCTTGACTCGCAACGATCCTTCCTCGATGCCGCGCAGGGATACTACACCTTGAGCAACGAGCCGCTAGTCGACACTGAGGAGCGGGACGGCTTTCTCGGAAGAGCTATTATCTGTACGGTCCTCGCTCCTGCCGGTCCACAGCGAGGCAAGATGTTGGCCAAGCTATACAAAGACGACCGAGCTAGTTCTGCTGAGGACTACGCCATCCTCGAGAAGATCTTCTTGAATCGTCTTCTCACACCCGCTGAGATCAAGGCCTTTTCCGCTAAGCTCGATCCTCACCACCTTGCCCGAGGCGCCGACGGCCTGACTGTGCTTGACAAGGCCATTCTCGAACACAACTTGCTCGGCGCATCGAAGCTCTACAACAACATTGGATTTGATCAATTGGGCGAGCTGTTGGGTATAGACGCGGAGAAGGCAGAAGACTATGCGGCGAAGATGTTGGAGCAAGGACGACTTGCCGGATACATTGACCAAATCGACCGATACGTCTTCTTTGAGGGCGAGGCCAGTGGCGAACGCAAGACTGGACATGCAGAGCGCGTTGTAGGCAAGGAGCTACGGAAGTGGGATGCCAATGTCACTGGTCTGGCAGAGGAGGTGGAGAAAGTCACTTCGATGATCCAGAACCAATATCCTGACTTCTATGCGTCGCAGGTGGTGCACTAGCATGGAATCAGTGCATCCAGCAGCGAATCGACGAGGAGCAGATAGTGCATAAACGGCGTCAAGGGATCGCATATACCCAGTGTACACTTAGACATGATGAATACGAGCATAAGAGCCTAAGACGTCGTTCTGATTCCAAACAGATTGCGTTGGTCTGACAACTCTGCGGCCAACATGCTCATGGTATCGACACATATATGATACATTCGAAAGACTCATGACAAGACATTGCTGATTCCCACAATGCCACAGCTATTGTACACTCTTCTTCTCCTCTTGCCCCAATGCCGCCTCGTACTCCTCCAAACTCTTAACCTC